>Ga0172380_10006561_pt1 | contig 13462 bp, 14 predicted proteins | sample Leawe162metaG_FD_119747 | JGI IMG/M metagenome (GOLD analysis project Ga0172380, IMG submission 119747) | Leachate microbial communities from a municipal landfill in Southern Ontario, Canada - Leachate well 162 metaG | ecosystem: Engineered > Solid waste > Landfill > Unclassified | place... | reverse complement strand
TTTATTTATTTATTTATTTATTGATTTATTGATTAATTGACCGCACAACAGTCGCGCAAGCCATGGCTTGCGCGACTCCGCATGCAACACCCGTCAATCCCAGTTGATGTACAGATTACCTTTGCTTCCCAGAGGCCGATGACAGCCGCTGGCGGAGCAGTCTGTCGCACCGGGGTTCTTGCTGCTCTCGTGGAAATTCGGCCACCTTTCTGTCTTCTGGCCTTGACCGGAGTAGACCGTGTTGCTGCCATGGCAGGTATAACAAGCAATACCACCCAGGTAGGTATGCAGTGCACTGCCCGTTTTGACGGAGGAAGTACCTACATGGCAAGAGGTGCAGGGCTCCGATGCATTGCTGTATGGGATATGTTTGGGCGGCTTGGCTCCCAATGCACCCGACCAGGTGGTGGTGTTCATATGGCATTGATTACACTCATTCGTCGTAGCCACGTGACCCACACTCTTCCCACCTGCGACTATGCCGTCGTGACAACTCGAACATGCAGCGGGTGAGGTGTGTCTGTATTGCGCTGGCAACCAACTTGTTGTGGTGATGTGGCAATCATTGCAGGCAAAGGTTGCCTTCGAAGTCGTGGTATGGCTTCCTGTCTTGCCCACTGCGATGGAACCATTGTGGCAACTTGCACATGCTGCACCCGTATTGTGCTTGAACCGATTTGGATACCAGCCGCTGTAGCTGTGACAAGCATCACACGCCTCGGTGCCTTTCAGTGCGGGCGCTGCATGTCCTGCCGGCTTGAGGTTCGGCGCAGAAACTATTGCGGCGTTGCTGTGACAGGTCGAACAGACACCCGGACTCAAATTATGGTTCCAGCTGGCAGGCGTCCAGGCGAAAGTGCGGTGGCAACTGTCGCAAGACTCGGTCGCCTTCTTGCCGGTGCCATGACTCCCCGGTTTGCCCGTGGCCATGCGCCCCACGTGGCAGTTACGGCACTGCCCCGGTACCGCCGAACCATGGTTGTAGCGTGCTCCAAGCCAGGTATGCGAATAGAAGTGGCAGCTTTCACAAGGTGCATCCGTCACGATGTGACTGTTCGGCTTGGGCGTGGCGACGACGCGTTTACCCATCGCGTGGCAGCCGTCACAGGCGCGCGGCGTGCCCTTGAAAACCCCGCCAACGTGACAAGTCTCGCAAGCCGCCGCGGCGTGCCCACCCGTCAGCGGAAAGCCGGTGGTCATGTGTTTGAAATCGCGTCCGATGACTTGTGTTTCCGCTCCGACTGCTTGCACTGACCACAGCGCAAGCACAAGAGTGACCAGCCCAGCCAGCATTCGTCCTGTTTTTTGCATGACACACCTCCTCAAAAAATACACTTCAATCAGAAAATTTGTTGCTACCAAACCTGACGCTCTGCGTCTGACTACAGATTGCTGTCGGGATGCACCTTCGACACATTTCCGGCATAGCCAGCCGATTACAGAAGAAGGTGCAAGCGCCCCCCGCACCAGAGTGCTTTGCATCGCCGTGTCGTAGCCGCAGTCCGACCCACAAACGTCTGGTTAAATCCAGAACCACATTCTACTACTTGGCCGCCGCGCCCATCTTCACCGTCTTCCAGTCGTCACCCTCGTGGCAGCGTTCGCAACGATCACCGAAATTACCGTTGTGCACATCCTCGCGCGCATGGCAACCGCCGCACGTGGTGGTGGTCACGACCTTCTTGTCCATCGGCTTGCTGTGGCATGCATAGCACTTATTGGCGGTCTTCTTGTGCGCACCATCCAGCTTGAACTTGGTCTTGTTGTGATCAAAATCCCATGCGCCCCACGAACGCGTGGAGTGGCAAAGTTGGCATTCGGTTCCCAGCCTGCGCTTGTGCACTTTCTCGTCATCCTTTTCATGGCATGACCAGCAGTCCGACTTGGCGTCCTTGAAGGTTGGTGCCAGATGGCACTTCTTGCAGGTGACCAGCGAATGTTTGCCTAGTAACGGGAAGGTGGACATACGGTCATGGCTGAACTTGTCCACATCCTTCCAGGAAGTCTCGACGTGACATGTCTCGCACTTCTTGCCTTCCTGGCCCTTGTGCTTGTCATCCTTCTCGTGACAGGAGAGGCAGTCCTGCTTCAGCTTGTCCTTGTACATATCTCCCTTGTGGCAGTCTGTGCACTTGGTCTTTTTGTGCTTGCCGAGCAGCTTGTACTTGGTGTCCTTGTCGTGGTCGAACTTGATCTTCTTCCAGTCGTCCTCGACGTGGCAACTCTCACACTTTGGTCCGAACTTGCCCTTGTGCGTCTTGTCGTCGGCCTTCTGGTGACACGAGACACAGGTCGTGACCTTGATCTTGTCCTTGTACAGGTCGCCGGTATGGCAGTCGGTGCACTTGGTCTTTTTGTGCTTGCCGAGCAGCTTGTACTTGGTGTCCTTGTCGTGGTCGAACGTGATCTTCTTCCAGTCGTCCTCGCCGTGGCAGCTCTCGCACTTGGGCCCGAATTTACCCTTGTGCGCTTTGTCATCATCTTTTTTGTGACAGGAATTGCATAGTTTCGGCGTGTCCTTGTATTTCTTGTCGATGTGGCACTTGTCGCACTTCACATCCTTATGTTTTCCCAACAAGGGGAACTTGGTCTTCTCATGGTCGAACTTGGTGGTCTTCCAATCTTTCTCGCCGTGGCAACTTTCGCATTTATCCCCCAGCTTGCCCTTGTGCGCCTTTTCGTCATCCTTCTTGTGACATGAGACGCACGCCTTGGGCGTATCTTTGAACTTGTTGTCGATGTGGCACTTGATACACTTCACATCGATGTGCTTGCCGAGCAACTTGAACTTGGTCTTGTCGTGATCGAACTGGGTAGTCTTCCAATCCTTGTCAACGTGGCACTTCGCGCAGTCCGTACCCAACCCGCCCTTGTGCTTGTCGTCCTTCTTGTGGCAATCGTTGCAGTAGCTGGGCGCTTCGCGGAACTTCTTTTCCGGCTTGTGGCAACTGTCGCACTTGACCTTCTCGCCCACGACGTGCTTGCCATTGAGCTCGAAATCGGTCAGCTTGTGATCGAATTTCTTGTGGTCGAACTCGGCAGCCTTGAAGTCGCGCCCCTTGTGCTCGGCGTGGCATTCCTTGCACTCCTTCTCGGGCTCAATGCGGCCGTGGTAACCCTTCTTTTCAGCGACATCCTTGCCCACATCCTTGTGGCAATCCATGCACAGTTTCGACTGCGCCTGTTTGTCGAATTTCTTGTGGCACAGCTCGCATTTTTCCTCTTCCTTGACGTGCCCCTTGATAACGTCGCCGGGCATCAGTAATTTATTGGCCTGCGCCTGCAGCGGCAGCACAAAGAGGAAAACGGTCAGGGCGAGGGTGCGTAAGAACAGTGGCATGATGGCTTTTACTCAATAAGCGTGAACAGCATAGACGTGGTAGAGGGCGCTGAACACCATCATGAACACCAGCGGGATGTGGAAGATGTGCCACCAGGAAAAGAGGCGCTCATAGGTGTGGAACTGCGCCGTATCACGGATCGCCTTAAGGTAGGACTCGATCTTTTCCCGATATTCGACGAACATCTGCTCCATGCGCTCTTTCTGTTCGGGAGTAAAACCTTCTGCCCGCGCCTTCTCCTGCATCACGGCATGCAATTCGCGCGGCAACCGGTGCACAAGGCTGAAAGTTTCGATTCCTATCTTGAAAAAATGACCAAAACCATAGCCTGACTCCTTGGCGTAGACGACTGCCTTGTCACGAAACTCTTCCAGTGACCGCTCGATCCCGGGTGCAAAATCAAACATCGACTTGACGTCCCCGGTCTGCGCCATCTCAGCCTGCAATTCGTTCATCGTCGCCTGTCGACCGTACAGACCGTGGTGGATCTTGGTATAAAAAAAGCGGCCGAAGGTGCCGCTGGTCGAGACCAGGATCATGCAATACATCGCGACGGCGGCATTGATGGATCCGGTGGGGTGAATAAATGGAATATAAACGTGATAGGTGGAGTGAAAAATGATGAACAGTGGCCCCAAAATCCCCAGCAACATGTGCCACTTGAACCAAAAAGCGAGAAAGCCGATTTTCTCCAGAAACGGCAGTCGTTTGCGCAGGGGATACAGCAGCAGCAAAACCATCATCAGGCCGCCAATGAGCCCCAGGTTGTAACCAAAATCGAACAGTTCTTCGCCTGGTTTGTACAGGGTCTGAGGATAGACCACAAAATAGCCGGCAAAGGTGATAACTCCAACAATGGTGATAAATATCATCCAGCGCAGATGTTCGGATTGTTTTTTGGTCCGCATGTGTATTTTCTATTCTTCTGTTCGAGTTTGTGCGCGATTCTATCTTAGTTCTTATTTTTTGCGGTCTGCCGCTGACCCATTATCACCCTAATATTTGTCTAAAAAATGCCGGGGACATAGAATGTCGCGCACTCCGACCCCCCACCGCAGATTAAGTTCCTTGCGGATGGAACCGAATTCGACAAAACATAGTCCACCTCCCACAAGAATACACAACCAACTACGCTCACTATGAATATCACCGATCTCGCCGTCTATCTCGTACCGTTGGTCGTCATCATGCTTTTCTACGTAGGCCGTAGGAAGAGAGCTGAAAAGACATCGACGACCCAAATGAAAGAAGCCGTCGCCCAAGGTCTGACAGAACCGACCTCTCTACATCCGGTGATTGATCCTTCACGCTGCCTGGGCTCGGGCAGTTGCATCAAAGCTTGCCCGGAACAGGCGCTGGGCATGATCAAGGGCAAAGCCGTGCTGATCAACCCCACCTATTGCATCGGTCATGGCGCATGCGCCGCCGCCTGCCCGCAGGAGGCCATCACGCTGGTGTTCGGTACTGAAAAACGCGGCATGGATATCCCGCAGGTTGCTCCGACCTTCGAGACCAACGTCAAAGGCATTTATATTGCAGGTGAACTGGGCGGTATGGGATTGATCCGCAAATCGGCCAGCCAGGGCGCACAGGCGATGGACTCTATCGCCAAGATCAAGGGCAGCAGCAACGACTACGATGTGGTCATCGTCGGCGCCGGTCCCGCCGGACTGGGTGGCACACTGGGCGCCCTTCACCACAAATTGCGCTATGTCACTCTCGAGCAGGAAGCCTCGCTCGGCGGTGCAATTTTCCAGTATCCGCGCAACAAGGTGGCGATGACCGCACCGGTCAAATTGCCTGTCATCGGCGAAATGCATTTCAAGGAAGTAAGCAAGGAAAGACTGCTGGAGTTCTGGCTCGACATCATCGAGAAAACCGGCATTCGCATCAACTACAACGAGCGTATGGAAGACATCACACCGATTACTGGCGGATTCATCGTCAAGACCAGCAAAGGCGAATACAAGACCCGCACGGTGCTGCTCGCCATTGGGCGCCGCGGCAAGCCGCGCAAGCTCGGCGTACCCGGCGAAGACCTGCCCAAGGTGGTGTATCGCCTGGTCGATCCGGAACAGTACCGCAACATGCATGTCATCGTGGTCGGTGGCGGTGACAGCGCGGTGGAAGCAGCCATGGCCGTGGCGGAAGAGCCCGGCACTACCGTTTCGCTGCTCGCGCGCGGAGAGGATTTCGGCAAGGCCTTCGGCGGCGCAAAACCGAAGAACCGCGACAAACTAAAAATAATGGCTGATGCCGGCAAGTTGAAGATATATCTCAAATCCGGAGTCAAACAGGTCAACAAGGATACGGCTGTCATCAAGTATGGCGACGAGGAGGCGGAAATTCCGAACGACGGCATCATCGTCTGCGCCGGCGGCACGCTGCCCACACCCTTCCTGAAACAAATCGGCGTGATGGTGGACACCAAATTCGGTACTGCATGACCATCTAATGAAAAGCAAAAAGGCCTGCAATCAATGCAGGCCTTTTTAATTGGTGCCGCTTGTCGGATTCGAACTGACGACCTACCGCTTACAAGGCGGTTGCTCTACCAACTGAGCTAAAGCGGCGGTGGTGCGAAATGGTGGGTCGGCCGAGATTCGAACTCGGGACCAACGGATTAAAAGTCCGCTGCTCTACCGGCTGAGCTACCGACCCAAAAAGAGCGCGCATTATACGGATTAAGACCGGGGTGTCAAACCGCCGGTTACCTTGCAAGCCTTGCAATACCGCGTGGGATCGGGGATCCCAGCCGCCCTGAATCCTTCGCGCCGCAGGCGACAGGAGTCGCAACGACCGCAGGCCTGTCCCTGCTCATCTGCCTGATAACAGGAAACCGTCATCGCATAGTCGATCCCCAGTTGCATGCCCTGCCGGATGATCTCTGCTTTGCTCAAATCGATCAGCGGAGCATGCAACTTGAGTTGGTTCCCTTCGACTGCTGCCTTGGTTGCCAAATTCGCCATCTCTTCAAACGCGGTGATAAAAGCGGGGCGGCAATCCGGATATCCGGAGTAATCCACCGCGTTGACACCGATGAAAATATCCTGCGCCTGCAACACTTCCGCCCAGGCCAGTGCCAGGGACAACATGATGGTGTTGCGCGCCGGCACATAGGTGAGCGGGATACCGCTGCTGGCCTGCTCCGGAACTGCAATGCGATTATCGGTCAACGCCGAGCCACCAAAGGCAGTCAGGTCGACCCGAATCACGCGATGTTCGATTGCTCCCAGCGTATTGGCTACACGCTGTGCTGCCGCCAGCTCGGCGTGGTGGCGCTGTCCATAGTCAACGTTCAAGGCGTAGCACTGAAAACCCCGCGCTCGCGCCATGGCCAGCACGGTCGCCGAATCAAGCCCACCCGACAACAATACGACTGCCCGTTTCATCGCCCTGCCTCGTTATCCCACAGCAGTTTGTGCAACTGCAACTGAAAACGTACTGGCAGATGATCACGCAAAACCCATTCTGCCAAGTCTCTTGCAGCGAGTTGCCCTTGCGCTGGCGAGAAGAGCACCCCACAACGTTCGGCTAATTTGCGTTCAAGCAACACCTGCTTGGCCCATCGATAGTCCGCTTCATCACAAAGCACGAACTTGATCTCATCCTGCGGCTTGATATGATCCAGATTGCTCCAGTGATTTTTTCCAGCCTCACCGGAGGCCGGCGTCTTGATATCGAGCACAACCATCACCCGTTCATCAACTCCGGAGATGTCGAGCATGCCCCCTGTTTCCAGTGAAACGGCATAACCCGCATCACACAAGGCACTCAATAGCGGCAGGGTGTTTCTTTGCGCCAGTGGCTCACCACCGGTCACGGTCACATAACGCGGCACATATTGTGCGACGGCTGCCGTGATCGCCGGCAAAGTCATGCTTTGTCCGCCGCTGAAAGCATAAGCAGTGTCACAGTAAGTGCAACGCAAAGGACAACCGGTCAGGCGTACGAACACGGTCGGCAATCCGGCACGGCTGGTCTCACCCTGCAGGGAAAAGAAAATTTCGCTGATACGCAGCGCGGCAGCAACGGTTTGATTCATGGACTGCGAACTGATTATTTTAGAGTCGTCAGCCGCTTCTTGGCTTTGTCGGAGGCATCACTGCCGGGGAAACGGGTAACCAGCTGCTTGAGAGTTGTTTTTGCATTGGATTTCTGCTTCAGCAACAGTTGACTCTCAGCCAGATTCAACATGGAGTCAGGCGCGCGCGGATGGTCGTCATGCTTGTCGAGCAGGGTACGATAGGCGGGTACTGCATTGGTGTAATCTTTGCTCAAGAAATAGGCGTTACCCATCCAGTAATAGACATTAGCCTCGTGGACTGATTGAGGATATTGTTGCAAAAACTGGCTGAATGCATTTGCCGCATCCGGATATTTCTCGGCACGATAAAGACCATAGGCTGTCTCGAATGCGCGATTCTCATCCCCCGGAGCGCTGCCGCCCACCCCCGTCACGGCTCGGGCCATGCCGCCTGTTGCCCCACTTTCCAGAGGACGCAAACGCGCATCCAGATCGGTATAGAAATCTTTTTGGCGTTTCTCGGTCTCTTGTAACGCATGCCAGAATTCCTCGAACTGTCCACGCTGTTTGCGCATTTCAGCGGCCTGCATTTCAAGTTGCATTTGCAGGTCGAGGACGGAGCGTACGGCCAACTTATTCTGAATCTCGGCCTCAGCCAGTCGCTGTTCCAGTTGAACAACACGTAATTCCAACTGCTGGATCTGTTTGCGGGCGTCGTCATCAGAAAACAGCCCCGCAAAAGCGGGGCTGTTCACCAACAACAACCCACCCAACAAGCAGGAGGCCGTCCTCAACATTATTTACTGTGCATCGTAGTTGATATCAGCACGGCGATTCTGCCACCAGCAAGCTTCATTGTGGTCAGTACAACGTGGCTTCTCTTCACCATAGCTGATAGTCTCGACCTGCATGGCGTTTGCGCCACCCAGCACCAGTGCGCGCTTGGTGTTCAATGCACGACGTTGACCCAATGCCAGGTTGTACTCACTGCTACCGCGCTCATCCGCATTTCCTTCAACGCGCACCACCACTTTGGGATTGGTGGCCAGATAACGCGCATGCATCAGGATGGTTTCACGATCACCATCTTGTACAGCATCCACATCGAACGGGAAATGCACGCTATTTTTACTTTTCAATGCAGCCAGCTCATCGGCGGCAGCGGCAGCGGCTGCTTCAGCGGCGGCGGCCTGGGCATCGGCAGCGGCTTGTGCATCAGCCTGCGAACTAGTTGTAGTAGATGTCGGAGTTGTCGCCGGAGCAACTACTTCTTCTTTGGGTTTGTTGCTGGCACAGGCAACCAAGAAATTGGCCAGAAAAATTGCCAGAATCAGTTTTTTCATTGTATGTACTCCTTATTTGATCGTTATTTCAGGAACGGGCCCCACATCGGTTCGCGGATATCACCGCGCTGGGCAACCATTTTTTGCTTTACTCTGCCATCGCTTGAAACTGTGGACAATATACCACGGCCCGCCACTTCTGTGGCAAACAGAATCATTTTGCCGTTTGGCGCGAAGCTGGGTTTCTTCTCCCAACCACCTGTGGTCAGAATTTGCATCTGGCCTGTTTCAAAATCCTGTACCGCGATATAAAACACTCCTTCCTTATACAGGGAGTATACGAAGCTCTTGCCCTCAGGTGAAATCCGCGGGGAAAACGCGCTGCCGCTCGCGAAAGTAAGCCGTTGCACCGATTCATCAGCCAAGGTCAGGCGGTATATCTGCGGACTGCCGCCCCGATCCGAGGTGAACAACAGGCTTTTCCCGTCTGCCGTGAAGGTCGGCTCGGTATCAATTGCATAACCTTGTGTGAGACGGCGCAGCCCCTGTCCCTGGCTGCCCATCAAATAGAGATTTGAGCTGCCATCACGGGTCAACACCATGGCCAATTGCTTGCCGTCCGGCGTCCATGCCGGCGCACTGTTGCTTCCGGGAAAATCAGCAAGCAAGCGGCGCTGCGCGGAATCAAGAGACTGTACGTACACCATCGCCCGTTGCCGCTCAAAACTGACATAGGCAATCTGTCGACCATCGGGAGACCAGGATGGGGACATGATGGGCTCTTTTGAAGTCAGCAAGGATTGCTCACCATAACCGTCGCTATCCGACACCACCAACCGATAGACACCCTGATCCCGGTTGACATAGATGATGCGCGTGCTGAACACGCCGGGGCTGCCGGTCATCCGCTCGTACACCATATCCGCGATGCGGTGCGCAATCGCGCGCACATGCGTCCGCTTTGCCGTCACCACTTGCGCCATCAGTTCCGCATTGCGCACCACATCGAACAGGCTGAACCTGACCGCAAGCTGCTCACCATCAAGCTCCTGAATCGTACCGAGCAACAAGGTCTCTACACCTGCCCATTCCGCCGTGCGCACCTCCGATACGCTGTGCGGCAACTTGCCGGCGGGGTCGATCAGCTTGAACAGGCCGGTGCGCGACAGATCGTTACCAACCACCTCCAACAAACTCTGTGCAAGCAGCGGATCACCCGCAAAGCGCACCAGCGATACCGGTGTTTGCCGCTCGCCCGCACCGGTGATCTCGATACTCAACTCGGCATGTGCAGGCCATACGAAGCACACCAAGCATAAAACTATCCAACGCAACATAAATCACTTCTCCTCTGGTCTAATCTTCAGATTCAACACACGAAATTGCTTCTTCAGCAGCGGGTCTGTCGGCAATGGTAACGGCTGCGCTTTGTAAATGGCGCGTTCCGTCGCCTCGTCATAAGCCGGGTTGCCGCTGCTTTTCTGGATCACCGCATCCAGCACCGAGCCGCCGGGTAACAAAGTTACCTTGAACACGACCTCTGCGCTGGGTGACACATCGGGCGGCATCACGATTTCGTGGCGGATCTTGCTGCGAATCATATCCGTATAGCGCCCCATTTCGGCCGCCGTTGCAGCCCTCACCTCATCACGTATCCGCGCCTGCTCCATTGCCCGGCGTTGCTCGGCTTGTTCTTCCAGCAAGCGCTGCGCCTCCACCTGCTGTCGGCGACGCCGCTCCTTTGCACTCGGCTGAGGCGGCGCCTTTTTGATGACTTTCCTGTCACGCAGCTCGATTTCCGCTTGGGGTGTCACCGGCGGGGGCGATGCAGGCAGCTCCTCTTGCTTGGGCGGGGCAACCGTTTCCTGTTTGGGCACGACGGGCGGTGCCGGTTCGTTCGTGACGACCACTTCGTCCATGGGCAAACTCTGCCACAATTCAACCGCAAAACTGTCCGGAGCACGATTCTGCCAGCGCACGCCAAACATCAACAGCAGTAAAAAAATCACATGCACCGTCATCGCCAACATGCCGGCCGTCAGGCGCTTCGGCTCGCGATAATGTAACGCCCTGCTCATTTCGTCCGGGTGAGCAGTCCGACTTTCTTGACGTTCTGCTGCTGCAACATATCCATCACATTGATCACTTCTTCGTAACGTATTTTTTTGTCGGCCGAGATCACCACCGCCTGTTCCGGATTCTGCGCCAGCTTCTGCTTGAGCAAACCGATCAACTCATCGCGCGACACCGGCTGTTCTGCACCACCCCGTGCGTGATCGCGCAGCACCAGCGTCGCATCCTTCCTGATCATTACCTCCAGCGGAGCCGCCGAGGGCGTTGATGATTTGCCCACACTGGGCAGATCGATCTGCCCCGGATTCATCATCGGTGTGGTCACCATGAATATCACCAGAAGCACCAGCATCACGTCGATGTAAGGCACAACGTTGATCTGGCTCATCAGCCGGTTACGCGAGCGGCGCTGGGCGAGCATGCTCATTTTTTATGGCTGGCGCTGCAACACATTGGAAAATTCCTCGATGAAACTATCGAAGCGGGATGCCAGGCGATCGATATCACGGGCGTAACGGTTGTAGGCCACCACCGCCGGGATAGCGGCAAACAAACCCATCGCGGTTGCCACCAGCGCCTCGGCGATTCCCGGTGCAACCTGTGCCAGTGTCGCTTGCCCCACGCTGGACAGTCCGCGGAACGCATTCATGATGCCCCACACCGTGCCCAGCAAACCGACATAGGGACTGACCGAACCCACGGTCGCCAGAAAAGACAGGTGCGATTCCAGATGGTCCATCTCGCGTTGATAACGCGCACGCATCGCACGGCGCGTACCTTCCATCAGCGCTGCACTATCCACGCCATGCGTCTTCTTCAGCTTGACGTACTCGGCAAAGCCCGCGGCAAAGATGTGCTCCAGCCCGCCCTGATCGTGGCGCATCTGGCTCGCCGCCTGTTGGTACAGCGCGACCAGGTTTGGATTACTCCAGAATGCATCTTCGAATTCGCGTGTCTGGCGCAGGGCAGCGCGCACCGCGAACAACTTTATAAAGATGTACCACCACGACATCAGCGACACCGCCAGCAACAAAGCCATCACCAACTGCACCGGCAGGCTGGCATTGGTCACCAAATGCAGCAAAGACAAATCGCGAATCATATCCATCGTTTCAATCCCATTGTTTGCGCAGCACATCCGGCACGCTTACCGGTTTGAAAGTCTGCACGTTCACACACACCAGATGCACCTCACCCTCGGTCAGCAACTCATCACTGCGCAACACGCTTTGCAACAATGTCACCCGACTGCGCCCGAGCGCCTTGATGCGCGCCGTTACCGTCAGCAGATCATCCAATAGCGCGGGCTTCAGATAATCCAGCTTGATCGAGCGCACCACGAACACCACACCCAGCTCTTTCATCAACCCTGCGTTGCTGTGACCGAAGGTACGCAACCACTCTGTCCGCGCCCGTTCCATAAAGTTCACATAGTTGGCGTGATAGACCACCCCGCCGGCGTCGGTGTCCTGAAAATACACACGAATCGGCATAGAAAAAACCTGGTGCTTACTCATCCCACAATTCCTTGTTGCCTCCGTTACGCGGCTGTACCAGACCGAAATGCTCATACGCGTTCGCTGTAGCCATGCGGCCGCGGGGGGTGCGCTGCAAATAGCCTTGCTGGATGAGGTAGGGTTCCAGTACATCCTCGATGGTGTCCCGTTCTTCGCCGATAGCGGCGGCCAGATTGTCCACACCGACCGGGCCGCCCATGAATTTCTCGATCACCGCCTGCAATAGTTTTCTGTCCATCACATCCAGACCGCGTGAATCGACATCCAGCATCACCAGCGCGGCATCTGCCACTTCGCGTGTGGCATGCCCCTCTGCCTTTACATCAGCGTAGTCACGCACGCGGCGCAACAAACGATTGGCGATACGCGGTGTACCGCGCGAACGCTTTGCGATCTCCAATGCACCATCTTGCGAAATGGGCAATTCCAGCAGGCCGGACGAACGGGTGACGATACGCTGTAATTCTTCCGGGGTGTAAAACTCCAGCCGCGCAACGATACCGAAACGGTCGCGCAGCGGATTGGTCAGCATCCCGGCGCGCGTGGTCGCGCCGACCAGGGTGAATGGCGGCAGGTCAATCTTCACCGAGCGCGCCCCCGGCCCTTCACCGATCATGATGTCGATCTGGTAGTCCTCCAGTGCAGGATAGAGTATCTCTTCCACCACCGGCGACAAGCGGTGGATCTCGTCGATGAACAGCACATCGTTGGGTTCGAGATTGGTCAGCAGCGCTGCAAGATCACCCGCGCGCTCCAGCACCGGGCCGGAAGTGTGGCGGATGTTGACCCCCATCTCACGTGCGATGATCTGCGCCAGCGTGGTCTTACCCAGTCCGGGCGGACCAAACAACAGCACGTGGTCGAGCGGTTCACGGCGCATCTTCGCGGCCTGAATGAATATCTCCAGTTGGCCGCGTATCTTTTCTTGCCCGACGTATTCATCAAGCTGCTTGGGCCGCAGCGCACGCTCCAACGCCTCCTCCTGTGGCGAGGCCGTTGCAGCGGAGATGATGCGTGGCACGGCGGAAAGGTCGTCGTTATGAATCATGCCTTGGATAATAACTTAAGTGCCTGGCGGATGCCGTCCGAGACGCCGACATCCCTGGGCAATTGCCTGGCCACCCAGTCTGCCTCTTTTTCGTTATAACCCAATGCCAGCAACGCATTGGAGATGTCATTTCCTGCGGAGACTGCCACGACTACGCCGGTACTTGTAGCACC
>Ga0172380_10006560_pt1 | contig 13467 bp, 21 predicted proteins | sample Leawe162metaG_FD_119747 | JGI IMG/M metagenome (GOLD analysis project Ga0172380, IMG submission 119747) | Leachate microbial communities from a municipal landfill in Southern Ontario, Canada - Leachate well 162 metaG | ecosystem: Engineered > Solid waste > Landfill > Unclassified | place... | reverse complement strand
GTGACCGCGCTCAACAACAGCAACAGCACGCAGGCGGGTATCGAACTTAATATCGACATGGCTCCCGACAGCACACTCGACCAACGGCAAGAGTTGGAGACGTTGGTCACCTATCTAAATGCGCTTTATGGTTGATTATGTAAAGTAAGCGCATAGGACACAAAGCCCCATGTGGCGAGTCGAAGGGCTTGTCATGTGGGGTTGGGTATCGGGCTAGAATGCCGATAGCGTAGGTGTGCGCGCGTCGATGGGGCGCGAGTCTAGTTAGAGGGGTAAACGTGTGGTGATTATGCAACCGTGTTGTTTAGCATAGTTGCTAGTGTACTCCACTGCATAACGTTCGCTACCAAAGTTGCAGCGTATGTCTGCCCAACGCTGATGGCCGTCGAAACTCAAATCGACATGCACATCTAAAAGCTGAAAAATGGCGCGCTGTGTTTCTTTGTTGCCATCTGTCAGGATAGCGCCATCGCGTATTTCGGCGGCAATGCCTTCAATCGTTTCAATGCGTGCAGCCGATAACACCTGTGGCTCTGTCTCGGCACGTAGAAGGCCAATGGCTTGGGTGAGTTCGCCTATCTCTTTATCGAGGGTAGATTTATTACTGGCGAGTTCATCAAGTGACAAAATGCCCCGGCTGTACGCGTCAATCAGACGCGTCTTTTGTCCTTCCAATTCCTCTAGGCGCGCCTGTGTGCTTTCCAGCATGGACAGTTGAGGCCGTATGCGCTCGCGTTGCTCTTGTTGATATTCGCTAATGACACGTCGTAAAGTCTCTGGCTCCAGCAATAGCGATTTAATCCAACTCCACACCAATGCTTCTACACGGTCAGCCGCGAATTGTGCGTTGTCGCACTTGAAGCCGTAGCGTTTAGGTAGGTGGTGCGCGTGGCACTTGTAATAACGATACTCCACGCCCTTGTGAGTCTTTGTCATGCCTGACATATTATTGCGACAATGCCCACATTGCAACATGCCACCTAACGCGTATTCGTAGCGACGTTGACGGCCCTTTTCCAGCTTATTTCTTTTTCTGCGATCCTGTACCACGTCAAAAAGTTCTTGGCTGACAATGGCCGGGACACTGACCGCGAACCATTCTTCTTTGGGGCGCGGCTTGGATTGTGTCTTGCCTGTTTTGGGATTCTTCACTTGCTTCGTCTTGCGATAGTACCAAGTGCCAATATATGTCTCTTGGTCGAGAAGTCCGCTAATTGTCCCAACCGACCAATTGTCTCTTTTGCTTCGCAAACGATGATTATTGCCCTTACTTGGCAGTGGTATTTTGTGGTCATCTAGGTACTTGCCAACCTCATAGAGGCTATACAACTTAATGGCGTAGAGTTCAAAGATAAGGCGCACTGTTTCCGCTTCGCCATCGTTAAGGACAAGGGTACGCTTGTTATTGACCACCATCATATCGTAGCCATAGGGCGCAACGCTGCCACCTATCATAATGTTGCCGCTGGCGACTGAGCGCAGCTTGCCACTTTGAATACGGCGCGTGATGACAGCGCGCTCGTATTGGGCAAACTCTGACACAAGTCCCTCCAATAGCCGACCTTCCTCGCTATCGTCAAATTGTAGCGCGGCGTATTCCACGGCGACGTTGTGGCTATTTAGCTCTATTTTGATGCCCAGATGCTTATAACGTTCCCGCGCAAGCCTATCTACCTTATGGCATATCAGCACGTCAAATGTGCCGTTTGGCGCAAGCCTGATGACGCGGTCAAGTTCTGGCAACCAATCCGCGCCGGATGTGTGCTTATCAGGGTCTTCAAAGACTTCATCCACCACTTGATAACCGCGCTGCGCCGCGTACTTACGGCACTCGTCTAGTTGTGCCGAAATGCTTGATGTGACGTTCTGTCGGTCGTCGCCACTAACACGAGCGTATAGAATGGCGCGCTTCTGTTGCATAACTTTTCCTAATCGTCCCTATTCCTGAACGGTGAAATTATCCACTACCAGTGGATTGCAAATTGAATCCAAGAAAATCTCGTTGCGCGCAATTCGTCCCGACAGGATTAGTTTTTGATTGACATTTAGCCGTGTGGCTAAGTCGGTTGGGATATTCTCGACAACGATATTGCGACCCCAAAACGGCCATCGTTCCACTTTGGATAACTGCAAGTTGTAAGTGCCATCCGCTTGACTTACTACGTCAAATACCCAAGTCTCCCAACCCGTAAAAGATTGCCCAACATATTGATTGGCGAACGTAGCTATTTGCGGATCGGTCATATCATTTGTATTGGCATCGCACACTTGCGCTATTGTCGGGCCAGCACTTGGTATAGGTTGTGCAACAGGGGCAAGCGTAGGCGCGGGCGGAGGCGTTGGCGGCCCTTGCGTTGGCGTGGCAGTGAGCACAACAGCAATTGGTGCAAGCGTAGGCGTCGGGGGCGGTAGCGTAGGTGCAATAGCGACAGGCTGCGGCGTGGAGGTGGAGTAGACAATCGCTTGCATAGACGCGCTAATTGTGCCGGAATCATCCACGGCAATAAATACGCTTGGCTGCTGATCAACGTGAGCGTCAATCAAAAGATAACCGCCCACTTCTTCGTGTCGCGTCGTAAAGTCCAGCGCAACAGGCACGCGCACCGTCTGCCCATCGGCAAGCGAGACAGTAACTGTGATTGTGGTTTGGGCGCGCATGATGAAGTTAGGTAGCAGGGCTTGTGCGAGTGGAGCCGCGTAGCCGGACGACGCGAACAACAAGACCGTGCATGTAGTCAGTAACCCGACAGAGAAAACAAGCAAAAAGCGGCGCATAGGGGGTATCTCCTGTTTGATTGTGTTTTGGTTGATACCCCATCGTAGCGCGCCGCCTTTGGCTTGTCAACGTGGCGAGGACACCTTATAAAATGTTGGGTATCCTTCCTCGAAGCTAATTACCCAATGATGGGTCACGCCCTCAAAGTCATAAAAGACAGTAATGCCGTTTCGGTTAGCAGACACCGTGAAATCTTTGATTTCTGGTGGTGACTGAACTATCCCATCGTCAATTGGCTCAAGCGTGAGCATTGCCCATTGACCCAGTGGAACTAGTGGCCCATTGCCTAGCGGGAATCCATGCACGACGTTTACGGTCATTGCGTCACCCCTTCTTCGTACTGCAACAGATCGTCAACTGTCACGCGCCGCGCCAATCGCCCATTGAAGAACACCATCAACTTATCAAGCGTCTTGGTGTCAATGCGGTCGGCTGTGTTTTGGCTAATGCGGTGGATGGCTGGATAGGAGATTTCCGCCTCTTTCGCCACACGCGCCAAGCTGTATTTTATTTTGGTTGTGTCCTCAAGCTCGCCAATCAGCGAGTTTAGCGTCCATCTAATCATGTTACCCATGATACACCCCTCTTGCTCTAAACCAAAGTCGGCTAAATATAACGCGCTACATATCTATTATAACGTATATGCTGAATAAGTCAAATCATACAGTATTATTGATAATTTATATTTGACAAACAATAACGGAAGTGTTATAATGCCAGTAGCAGTAAACACAAACAAAAAGAGCGGCCAGGTGTTCTAGCACCCGACCGCCCACATTCACCGAAGGGACTATCTTCAATGAACACCTCCAAGTATAATTCCAACTCCTACGCTTTCAAACTTGGCGCACAAGCTGCACAAAATGGCGATGCGTGCGTACCTGAGTGCATCTTCGTTAGCCGCCGCCAGCAGGTTGATTTTGCGGCAGGTTTCGAGTCGGTTAGCGGCCCCACGTTTGTCACAGCGCAATTCACCGGCAGCGAAGTTCCTGCACCGGTGGCCCCCATCATCGTCCCCAATTATCGCCGCAATGACCGCGAATTTGTCCGTCGCATCGACGGTGCAGCCGACACCATGTTCAAGGCAGACGCGGCACGCTGCACGCGCATTGACAAGATGCTGGCAGCGACCGCCGCTTTCCTCGGTGTTGACGCCGAGCCTGACATTATTTTCGCAGCCTAACGCACCCACTCGACATTCTGCCCAGGTGTAGAAATTTCTACACCTGGCTTACCCCATAAAGGATCGCACCATGAACACACGAATCGACGTAATGAACCATTTTGAGACACTGAGCAACGCTGAGAAGGCGCGAGCCATCGTTATCGCTTTTAAACTTTTGTTGCCTATCATGCAATCGCGTGGGGCTTGCAACCCTGCTTTCCGCAAGGCAACGGCCCTGCACCGTCGTCATATCAACATCGTTCGCCACACGTTCAAGGCACAGGGTGACACTGTGAACAACAATTTTCTAACTTGGCTCGGCACATTGCCACTGGACGAACAATATGAGGTATTGCAGCAATTGCGCGAGCTTGGCGCCGAACTTGGCGTCACGATTGACGAAGTGCCGGCAGAGGATGTGCAGGACGACCAAGCCGCAATTGACGCCGCATTCGCTCAACTTATGGAAGGGATTGACCTATGAAAGCTCGCAATTTCTGTTCCACACTTGAAACCGAAACGCGCCTAGACCCACACCGTTGCTTTGAGGCATTAGCCATCGATGCGGCACTCTTGGCCGTCAATGACCAACTCCCCAGCTTGAGCGATGAAGAGCAGCAACGCATCCTTGATGCAGCGCAGGTCGCAGCGCAGGCCGTCTTGACGCTGGCGCATGTGCCAACCGACTGGCTTAGCTTCCTGGAAGCCCTGCGCGACAACCGCGCCGCTAAGCTGAATGATCAGTTGCACGGTTACATTTTCGATTTGTTGCCGCCGCGCGACGATGGCATGTCAGAAGCTCAAATGGCGGCACTGGCGCGTGTGCAAGCCTGCACCGCACCCAAGAAATTTGCCGACCTGCACAGCGCGATGATGGATTTGGAATTGGCCTACGCCCTTGAGGTGAACAAGGTCATCGAAGAGGCTTTTACGCTGGGCTATCAGATCGCCCACGACCCCACCCCCATCCTGTTCAAGAAAGCGGGTGCATAATGGGCGACAACCTTATTGGCGGCATCAATCGTAATCCTAGCGTGCCTGCGCTAGATGGGCGTGATCTCAACTGGCTAATTGCCCAGTACATTGCCGACAGTCGTTCGCGGCTCTCCACCAAGCGCACGGTCGATTGTTACGAAAACAAACTGAAATGGTTTGTCGAATGGTGGGGGGTTGAAGGGCCAAAAAACGAGTGGCTCTTGCGTCAAGCCGACCTGGAACGATTCGAGAAATATCTCAGGGACGTTCTGTCTCCCCTCACAGGCCGCAAACTCACCTACAACACGCGCGACGATGTGATACGAATACTAAGGCGTGCGCTGCATTGGGCCTATGACAGCGGCTATGTAGGTCGAGACTATTCGAATTGGATGCCCAAGACCGATGGGGGGCCACCCAAGCGCAAAGCTATTAGTGTGCCGTCGCTTGAACGCCTTTTGCACGCCGGGGCCGGTAGTCACAACCCACAACGCGACCAAGCCATGCTCGCCATGATGATGGGCATGGGCTTGCGCCGAGGGGAGGTCAAGAACCTTGACGTGGAGTGTCTGTTTTTTGGGGATGATTTGTCAGGCCATGCCAACGTCACCGGCAAGCGCACACGTGCCAACCGCACAGGGCAACGGCAAGCCGCCTTTGATAGTGCCACGGGGCTTTACATTATGACGCATTTGACCGCCGCCGGTTACACGGACGGCCCCTTGTTTCGTAACCGTTTTGGTAATCGAATGAGTGACGTTGCAATCAACGTGATTGTGAGAACGGCGATTCGTCGCGCTGGACTCGAAAAGGAAATCCAGGGATGCCACGACCTGCGCCGCGCCTTTGCTACAAACTTTCGTCGCCAAAATGGGGACAAAGATATGCTGCGTCGGCAGCTGGGCCACGCTAAATACGAAACGACGGATCTGCTCTATACCCTGCTCGACATTGAAGATGTGAAGCTGGAGATGGTGTCACCGCTCTCTTCGATGGGCGCGCCACAGCAATAGATATTGCGCTGCGATAGCTAAACCCCCCCTGTGGCACGCGTGCCACAGGGGGGGTTTAGCATTGGTGGAACATTGATTCTGCAAACTGTGAACAAATAGGGTTAACCCCATACGTGTAGGGAAACAAAGTTTAAAACGGCAAATTTTGCCGATATGGAAATGTTAACCCCATACGTGTAGGGAAACAAATTTGTCTGTGCGCAACGACAAATGCACTCGACCGTTAACCCCATACGTGTAGGGAAACAAATTTTTACCAGAAAACGGAAACTTCCGTTTTCTGGTTAACCCCATGTGTGCGCGGGAAGATCGATGGGCGCATTATCGACGGGCGCAATCGTCACCGCGCCTGTGTGGAGTTGGGGCTAGAGCCAACCTTTGAGACATGGAACGGACGTGGAAGTTTGGTGGCGTTTGTGGTGTCGCTGAACTTGCACAGGCGACATTTAACGCCGAGCCAATGCGCTGTGGTTGCGCTGGACATTTTGCCACTACTAGAAGAAGAAGCAAAGGTGCGTCAGGGACGCCGCACCGACCTTGCGCCAGCGGGAGCGGATTTATTTGGTGACTTTCCGCAAATTATTGCGGAAAGTGCGGTTGAGTCCAGAGAACAAGCTGCGGCAATGGTTGGCACAAATCGCCAATATGTTTCTGACGCCAAGCGCATTGCTCAAGATGCACCCGAATGGATCGATAAAATTCGTTCAGGCGAGGCGACGATTACGGAAGCCGAGCGCAACATTTGCGCAATTGCGCAAATGTCTCCAATTGGAGACAAGAGGTTGCAATTGCGACCATACATACGACCCCGGGGTCGTATGTTTTACCCGGAGCGAATTCTACAATTGTAGAAAAACGAGTTTTTCGTATTGCTGTGTTAGCAATACAGAAACGATACACTAGCAACATAGGACTGTGTGTTGAGGCTCTTACACCTGGAGGATATCGTGAAAGAGAATATTTATTTGCAGGTTCGGGTGACAAAAGAGGAACGGGAACGCGCGCAGGAACTTGCCGATCTAACTGGCAACACTGTTAGCGATGTGGTTCGCGCGTTGCTACGAGATGCGCGAGTCGCCGTGCGTGCGCCTTTGTTAGAGGCCGCGCAACCTAACGCTAACTATCGCGATTTGGCGATGGCCTAATTTATCTTTGGCCCATAGAAAGCCAAAACCGCAAGCGGGCAACTTGCGGCAGCGGCGAGACATGGGCGACTAGACGGCATCGGAGGCCGACTGTCAATATGTCAAGCATAACAGAAAAAAACACTGAACACAAGCCCCAATCTCGCACATCCCCACGCAGCCAAGAGCTATCCCGGCCCGTATCCAAACTCGCGCGAATCGTCGAGCTTCTTCTTGCCGTGAAGACGAAAGAGCAAGCCCCACAAGACGAGGTGCGCGCATGAGCATTCGACTAATGTCTCAAGTGTGGGAAAAAGAATTGACCCACAGCGAACAATCAATCCTCTTGGCTATGGCAGATTGGGCCGATGACGAAGGTCGTAGATGCTATCCATCGCATGAACGCCTTGCTTGGAAGACGGGTTATTCCGAACGCCAGGTAGCGCGCATCATCAAGGAGTTGGTTGGCAAGGGCATCTTGGTAATTGTTAGGCCACCTACCCAACACAATTCTGCACATTATCGAATCCGACTCGATAAAGCAAAAGATAAACCACCGTATAGAGCCAGCACCTTATCCCCAACGGACGATTCCAGGGATGACAATTTGTCTACTCTGGACGATTCCAGGGATGACAAATGCGCGCAGCAGGGTGGACATTTGGAACATCCAGGGATGACAAATGCGCCATCCAGGGTAGACATGGTGTCACCCGATCCGTTATCTGATCCATTAAAAGAAACCATCAGCAACAACCACCATAACAGTGGCAGCAGTAGCCGCTCTTTTTCTTTTGAGAAGGCCATAGATACATACAAGGCAAACATTCAGAAAGACGCCAAAGCTGTGCCAAAAGCTGTGCAGGACAGCATTCGCCAATGGTGCAATGACATTGGCGAAGATACGGTAATTGAAGCCATTGAAGAAGCTGCACTACAAAATGCTAGAACATGGAATTATGTGGTGGCGAAGTTGAAGGCGTGGAAAGAAGTTGAAGTAACGAAAGCGTGTAGCCTCAAAGAACTTCTCTATGCAGTCACGACCAATCGCGAGACTGGCGAGGAAATATACTGGGATTTGCAGGGCAATAGAATCGACAATCTAGAGGAGTGGGTAGAAATTCAGAGAACTGCTGCGGCTGCCATTCCTGCAAAGAGGGAACGGCTTACTGGTCGCAAAGCCATAAAACACCTAGTTTAAGCGCGTAGTGTGACGAAAGGAAAGAGTATGGCAAGCCAGCACGATCTAGCACCCCGCCTCGCAGCATTGCAGGCGCAAGGGTTAAGGGTAGCGGGTGATTACAAGGGGACGCCTGCAAAGTGGCTGACAACGGCACTCAAGACCTGTGACGCCTATGTAATCAATTGCAAGGGCGTTGGTGTTGATAGCACGGTCGTCATGGTGAAGTTGAGCAAGCTAGAGCAGCTTATGGGGGTGCAACGTGGCGAGTAGACAGGAAATTGCGGCGGTGGCGGATGCCCTGCGCGCCATTGGGCAAAAGGTAGCGGTGGCGGACTCGGCAAACTATTACGCCAATAGCTTGGAATCAATGTTCGCTGCCACTCGTGGCGACCGTGGGCCGCGCCAGGACATTTTGCTTTTGCAATGCACAGACCACGCCGTTGCCGATACCCTGTGCGTGATGAAGTACAGCCAACTGACTGAACTGCTGGCGCGCGTGTCGGCGGCTGACAAAGTGTTGGCTCGTGGTGCGTAAAAGCATGATTTTATTAGTCTATTAGTGACGGCACATTGCAAATGTCTGCAACAGATAATTTATCAACTGAACAGGTAAAGGCACTTGAGGCGTTGCTCACCAGTGGCAACAAAGCCAGCGCAGCACGCGCGGCGGGTGTGGATCGCTCAACCTTGTATCGGTGGATGGCAGACGCGACGTTTCAGGCGGCACTAGAGGAAGCGACACGCGAGGCACTTAAAGAGTTCAGCCGAGCGTTGACACGACTGGCGGCAGAGGCCGTCAAGGTGCTAGAGGATGCAATGGCGTCCAAACAGGAGATGCACGTGCGATTGCGCGCCGCTGACATAGTGACGAGTCGGCTACTGGCCGTGCGTGAACAAGTCGAGTTAGAGGAACGCTTGACGCGGTTGGAGGGGTTGCTTGCGAAGCCGAATAGCAAATCGAATTGACAAGCTGGAGATTGAAGTTTCGGCTAACCCATCGTGGCGCGGGCCGGAATGGGAAGCCGTGTTTTCTTCAATGACCAATGAAGAGTTGGAGGCTGTCATTAGTGGCGCAGAGAAGATCAAGGATAATTACGCGTTACTCCATGACCAAGCATGGGTTGATAGCCACTTGAGCGAAATTGAACGACGTTCAATGCGAAAAATTATTGACCTTGAAATAGCCGCGGGCTTGGTATAAGGGGACACGATGCGTAGATCGATTGACAGGCGACTGGCTGCGTTAGAGCAACAACAGCCAGGAACACAGACGGCACAATTGGAAGTGGTAGTTCTAGACGATGCCGGAAAGTTTGTGGAAGTTCGTTGGGGCGAGAAGCCGATGGCACGAATTACCAAAGAGTATTGGGAGCAACTCTAACATTGGCAACTGAGCGCAGTCAGCACCAAGCATGGGCAGACAAGCAACGTGACGCACTACTCGACATTGGCGTTGACCTGGCGGATGCCAATCGACGCGTCGATTGGGTGCTTGAGCATTTGCCAAACGGGGGCGATCCTGCTACGTGGGTTCCCGATGGCGGCGACCTTGACACGCCGATTGACGCAGCGGCGGCGAGTGATGCCAACGTCTTTTTCATGGCGAGCGATGCAACACCACGACGGTTGACGTTGCTGTTGTCGGCAAAGTTGGAAGATGACACGGTGGCGGCGAGTCGCAAGTTTGCAGAGCGCGGCCTACCACTGCCCAGCTACACATATAGCGAGCGTGCCGGAAGATTTCGAGATTCTAGCAACGGGCAATTCGTAAGCAAGGATCGCATAACGTCGCTCATGGAAGCGCACGTTGCCGACGCTGAAAACAGGCTGGGCAAGCTCGACACTGCCTTTGCCGAAAAAAAGATTGACGCGAGTGTGTGGGCGGCTTCGATGCGCGACGAGGTCAAGCGGTTGACGCTGATCAACGAGAGTCTTGGAGCTAACGGTGTCAATAACCTAACGCACCGCCAAACTTCTAGGGCCGGGGGTGAACTGGCAAATCGCTATGCGCGTATCAGTAGCAACGCACAACAATTCGCCAATGGCGAGATTAGCCAAGCGCAACTCATGGCACGCACCAACGCCATGATTGGTGAAACCAAGCTGCATTTTTGGAAGGCAGAGCGCGAGGCGGCAAGGGTGCAAGACCCTAACAACGACTTTATTGAACGCCGGGTTATTTCAGGCGGTGAGACTTGCGCCTCTTGTATTGAACTTTACGATATGGGGTGGCAACCCATAGGCACATTGCCAGTACCCGCGGACGGCTCGACAGAGTGCCGCGGCAACTGCAAATGCAATTTGCTGCGGCGTGAAGTGCCGCGGCGTGAAGCAAACGGGTGGATTGGTACGAAACGATAGTTTTTCACACAGGAGACAGAAGTTGAATACACAGCGTTACCCCTACATTGCCCCTCAGTTTAAGCACGATGCTTATGGCATTCCTGCAATGTCCGAGGTTGATCTCGACGGCCTACGCGTCTTTTACTCCACTGGTGCAGTGGAAGGCGGCATTGTGGCCTATCCGAACATCGCGAGTGCCGAGCAAGCATTCGGCGTCAAGAACGTGCGCGCTAGCCTGGTGCATGAGTTGATCAAGGCACACCCTGGCGTACAGATTGATTTGCGATTGGCGGTTGCATAATGGCAACACTGACACTAGAAGCACCCGCCCAAACACCTGAGCAATGGCGTGTCGAGATTTCGGCACTGCATACGGTCATCAACGAACGCATGGCACTCCTGGAAGGCAAGCGGCGGCGCAAGCAGGAGATTTCCTTAGCCGCGGCGAATAATGACAAGCAAGCTATTGCCGAGTCGCGCACACTTACCACTGAGATTGCCGACTTGCTATGGCACATCGACGTTGGCGACGATGCTTTGATTGTGGCGCAACGCCATTTGCAGGCGGCTGAACAGGCGTTGCAGGATGCCAAGACAAAGGCGATCTATGATGAGATTGCCAGGGTGGAAGGTGTGCGCGACAGTCGCCGTCCGCGTATTATCAAGGTGGTTGATCAACTCGTTGATTTGCTCAAAGAGAATGATGGGTTTGGCCGCGAATTGTACCAACTAAAATGTGAAGCAGGGCAAGAGGCGGGCGCGCAAGCCATGCAACGGCGCACACGTCGCCTTCTATCCAACTATCTCGCCGTTCGTCTGAGCGATAGCTACCTGCGGCGCGAATGGGATAGCTTGGAGTGGCCTGCACCGTCCTTGCGAAACGAGGCTCGCGAGGCTTTTGACATTGTAGTGAACGAGGGGGAATAACATGGGGAAAATGAGTTTAGTTGTGCCGACTGGCAATGGCGGCATTAGCTACGAGACTTTTGAGCGGCTCATGGATCGTGCCTTTGGCCGAACACCAACACAGAAGCCAGCAGCGGCTACACAGAAGCCTACACCGCCAGTCAAGGCCGCTGCACCTAGTAAGCCAGTGGCAAAGCCCTTTGTGCCACCTACGCGGGCAACGTTGTGGCAGGACATTTTGCGTCATGCCGGAAGCGACGATCCAAAGGCGATTGCTGCCTTCATGGAAACCGAGTTAGGCGGCAAGATTTACGCCCAATGGCTTTTGGCCGAATAGCTATTACCTGGCGGGCGTCACCCGCATGATCCCTTCTGGAAGGCGGGGGATCGTCTCAATCAGCCGGGACAATCCCCATGCCGCCAGGGGAAAAGGAAAATATGAAACCAACGAACACGATGACCTACGCAAAATTGTACGCGCTGACCTACGCCAACGCGTACAATTTGGATGCAGATACAGCAAGCCAACTAGAGCAGAGAATTATCGAGTTGACGGCATCAAGTGATTGGGGTAAGGCATTTTGGGCGCAAACCGTCCCCCTATGGCGCGCCGTGCAACAGTTGGCCGAGGCACGCGTCAACCCGGAGATGTTGCGTCAAAAACTATTGCATCTCACAGTTTCAATGGAGATTGCAGAGACACCCGGCGATTTGCTGGCAGTAGTCAAAGAGCTATCAATGGCATTTGACTAGATAGTACGTAGTACCCAACCGAACAGGCGCAATCAGAGGCGCACGACCCAAGCGGACATAGCCGCGGGCGTGCGTCTTTTTTGTTGCCCTGAAACGGGGGATTCACATACATGGCCGGTCTTGAAATTGCTAGCTTATTCGCTTCGATAGGTGCATCGACGGATGAATTTGATAAGGCACTAAAAAAAGTAGACGGCGACCTGTCCTTCATGGAAAAGGGCATGGGGCGGATCGGTGACTTCACCACTGGCGCATTCAAAGTCATCGGCGCGGCGGGCGCAGTAGCCTTCACTGGTGCTGTTGCGAGCATGGGCATGGCAATCTCTGCCGCTGCCGATGTCGAACAACAAGCCGCCAATATCAGTGCCGTTTTTGGCGACATGGCTCCACCGCTCGATGTGGTAAAGGACAAAATTAATTCCCTCGCGCTTGACCCCACGCTTGTAGTGGGTATCGAGGATGCAGGCGCGGGCTTGGAAATGCTCGCCAAGAACGGCCTAAGTTGGGACGAAATCGCCAATGGCGCGGCGCGTGCCACGATTTTACTATCCAATGCCACTGGGACTGCCCTGCCTACCAGCGCCGATTTAGCCACCAATGCGCTTTCCGTTTTTGGTTTGGCGAGCGATCGCATAAATGACGTTGTTGCCACCTATGTAAACATAGCAAACAGTAGCCAACTCACAACTGAAGATATTGGAATGGCATTCGCCAATGCCGGACCAAAGGCACACGCCCTGGGAATAAACATAGATGAGCTAGGTGCTGCCCTTGCGTTAACTTCTGGTTCGTTCACCAGTGGACAAACACAGGGTACATCGTGGTCTTGGATGCTCAGCGGCTTGACTCCAAACACGCAAAAAGCCACCGATCTTATGAAGGAGTTGGGCCTAATCACCGCCGATGGTGCGAATCAGTTCTTTGATGCAACGGGAACGGCTAAGTCTCTCGATCAAATCATGGCGATTTTGCAGCAAACTTTTGGCGGAATGAGTGCTGTCCAAATGGACGCCGCTGTGTCTACGCTCTTTGGCAACGAGGCGTACGGTGCTCTTTCGGCGGTGTTAGGCATCAACCTAGACAAGTACAATGCGCTGATTCCTACCATGACCGACTTTAGCGCGGTAGAGGCTGGTGCAGCGACACGCACCGGCACCTACAAGGCGGCAATGGCGGCACTACACGACACGTTTAATTCTGTGTTCGTGATGATTGGCGACAAGTTATTG
>Ga0172380_10006559_pt1 | contig 13468 bp, 10 predicted proteins | sample Leawe162metaG_FD_119747 | JGI IMG/M metagenome (GOLD analysis project Ga0172380, IMG submission 119747) | Leachate microbial communities from a municipal landfill in Southern Ontario, Canada - Leachate well 162 metaG | ecosystem: Engineered > Solid waste > Landfill > Unclassified | place... | reverse complement strand
TATTCAAATTCCTTCTCCCTTCATTTATGAAGGGAAAGAACAATGTCTGGAAGAACATAAAAACAATCATAAAAGAAAAAGAATTCAAACCATTAAGAATAGCAATACTATCCCAATTAGTATTTACAATAATACTAACTCAACTAGGTATACTAGTATATCAATACTACACCAATCCTTCTAGAACAGCTACCATGTTTCTCACCCAAACCAACTGGGGGGGGGGAGCTTCAACGACTCTCTTTGCTATTCATCCCACTAACCTAACTAATTGGACTAACTTCTACTCTACTAGTAGTGTTGATGTAGATACTAGCGTAGCTGGTCAAGTAAGTTTAACACTCAACGAAAGTACAGCTACACAAACATCAGATGCAGACTTTAATACTTGGTCAAAACCTAGTAATGTCTATATTCCAACCGGAGGTAATAAAATTACTTTACTAAAACCTAATGGTGCTAGTTGTGCTGGTACTAATGTCCTTGCTTCTGAATGTAGTAATGGATGGTGTAATGGTAGTAGTCAATGTTCTGCAATACCTCCCTGTGCAGGTTTAACTAGTGTGAGTTACTCTGGACAAACCTACAACCTAGTAACCATTGGCACTCAATGCTGGTTCTCCCAAAACCTCAACGTCGGAACCAAACTTGCTGCAGGCAGTACCCTCCCTTCCAACAATTCACTCATTGAAAAATGGTGTTATTCTAATAGTGATGCTAACTGTACCACCTATGGTGGTCTCTACACCTGGGCAGAAGCAAATCAACTCGCAACAACTTGTAATACTAACTCTTGTACTCCCTCTTCTCCTTCACAAGGTATCTGTCCTTCTGGTTGGCACATTCCTACTGATAGTGAACTGACAACCCTTGTTAATTATGTAGGAGCTAACCCGGGAACACAGCTTAAATCTGGTGGTGCTTCTGGTTTCAACTTCCTCCTTGCCGGCACCCGGTCCTCGGCTGGCTCGTTCTACGATCTCAGCCTGCTCGGTTACTTATGGTCTGCTTCGGAGGATACTGCATCACAAGCATGGTACCGCATCGTCTACTCTACTGATGCGAGTGTGGTCCGCTATAACTACATTAAGACCTTCGGGTATTCCGTCCGTTGTATCAAGAACTGATTCGATTTATATCAGTGCCTAATAATTTTGTAAACAAAAATACCCCGCCTCTCGCGAGAGGCGGGGTATTTTTTTGTATAGAGTTACATCTCTCTCAATTTTTTTATTCTATCTTCAATAGGTGGATCCTCCTCCGTTCCTTATTTCATAGGAACTACGGCGGATAAATTAAATCATACTTCTAAGTTTCTTTATACGGTCATCGATAGGTGGATGAGTAGAAAACATATTAGCAAAAGATTGTTTCTTGAAAGGATTGGAAATGAAAAGATGAGCTGTAGCAGTGCTTGCGGTTTTTAGTGGAGTGTCTGAAGCTGAGATTTTTTCTAGAGCTCGAGCCAGACCTTCTGGGTAACGAGTGAGTAAAGATCCAGAAGCATCAGCAAGATATTCACGTTTGCGAGAAATTGCTAGTTTGATAAGATTGGCAATGATAGGTGATAGTATGAGTAAAATTAATCCTATAATCATAATTATACCACCAGCATTCCCTTCGTTATTATTTGAACTACGACGTCCACTGCTAAACATACGAGCACGAAAAAACCAGTTGGAAAGTAGAGATATAGTACCAACTAATACTACGACAATAGTCATAACACGAATATCATAATTTTTGATATGAGACATTTCGTGAGCAAGTACACCTTCCAATTCTTCATTTTCTAGAGCCTTTACAATTCCTGAAGTGACAGCGATAGAAGCATGCTCAGGATCGCGTCCAGTGGCAAAAGCATTTAGTGCTTCTGAATTTATGACATAGACTTTTGGCATTGGTATCCCAGCAGTAATGACCAAATTTTCAACCATGTGATAAACATAAGGATTAGTTTCTTTGTTTATTTCAACAGCGCCAGTTGACTTTAGAGCAATACTATCGCCTTTGTAATAACTGACTAGAGTCATAATGACTGATACAATCATGGCAAGTACTACCGCACCATAACTATAACCCATATAATAATCCAAAAACCAACCAATGGTTAGCACAAATATGGTGAAGATGACAATAAGTATATTGGTTTTGCGTTTGTTACTGTCAATTTGGGAGTACATAAATAAGTTTTGTTTAGTATATTTTTGTTTTGATGTTTACTTTTTTTATTAAGATATTTTTAGTAAATAGATAATAGTAAATAGTAAATGGTAAACAGTAAATAGGTTTTTCAATTTGTACTATTTACTGTTGTCTGTCTACTATTTACTAGTAGTTAGATCCACTTTCACATTTTCTCTTTCTTCTACATTTTCTACTTCAAAGAAATTGAATTTTTCAAATTTTAGCATTCCAGCAATCATGTTGTTTGGGAATACTTCAATTTTAGTATTGAAATCACGAACTTGACCATTGTAAAAGCGACGTGAAGCTTGGATTTTGTTTTCAGTATCTGAAAGCTCATCCATAAGTTGGGTGACATTTTGATTGGCTTTCAAATCTGGATAAGCTTCCATGGCAACTTTGATATCACGCATTAGTCCACCAAGTTTGTTTTCAGCTTGGGCCATAGCTTGAGTATCACCAGATGATTGAGCAGTCATAGCTTCAGCACGGAATTTGGTAACATTTTCAAGTAAAGTTTTTTCGTGAACCATGTAACCTTTGACACTAGCAATCAGATTTGGAATCAAATCATGACGACGTTTCAATTGGACGTCTATATCACTCCAAGCTTCTTTGACACGGTTGCGAAGGGTGATGAGACCATTGTAAACACCTACCATCCAGAAGATGGCTAGGACGGCAATGGCTAAAATAACATACAGTGCAGTCATATATTGTTGTCTTAATGTGGAATAAATTTTCCACTATTGATAAATAAATTAAATTATGACATAATGTCATTATTATTTCTGAGTATATTTTACTATACTTATGACAAATTAGTCAATATTTAGATATTTAGATTTTATTTAATTAAATAACAAATTTGTAATTTTTCACACTATGTTAACTGTTTTGCTTTTTATTTTAATTTTGGGAATTTTGGTTGTAGTACATGAATTTGGTCATTTTATTACTGCTCGTATGAGTGGTATGAAAGTTTTTGAATTTGGTTTTGGTTTTCCTCCACGCATCGGTGGTTTTTATCGTGATCCAAATACCAAAAAAATAGTTTGGATTTTTGGCAATGGCAAAACACAAGCGCAAAAAGAAACTTCACAATCTACTTTGTCAAATACTGTTGGTGGCAAGGAAAAAAGTGAAGAATTTCCAGCAACTCTTTGGTCTATAAATTTATTACCTCTTGGTGGTTTTGTAAAAATAAAAGGTGAAAATGGTGAATCTATCAAAGAAAGTGATAGTTTTGGTGCCAAGAAAGCTTGGCAACGTATTATTGTTTTGTCCGCTGGTGTCGTGATGAATGTAATTTTGGCTTGTGTTGTTCTTAGCATTGGTTTTATGATTGGTTTGCCAACTGATTTGTCAGGTGGTATTGACCCTCAAGCTATTGTAGTTGAAAAGGCTAGTGTGGTTGTCGAACAAGTAGAAGATAATTCTCCTGCCAAAACTGCAGGTCTACAATTTGGTGACAAAATATTGCGTATTGGCCAGTCCAATATGGTCTGGTTTGAAGGCGATAAATTATTGGGTGAAGAAATAAATTCTCAAAAATTGATTGATTATGTAAATTCACATAGTACAGAAGAATCTTCTTTGTTGATAGAAAGATCTGGTCAAGATTTGGTAATAAAAATGACGCCAGAAATTATCAAAAATGCTGATACACCAAAATTTGGCATTGCTCTTGCTGATGCTGGAGTAATCAAGTATCCATGGTATTTGGCAATTTACAAAGGATTTTCTGCAACATTTATAGTATTAGTGAATGTTTTTATAGGATTTTATTTTTTATTAAAAAATCTTATTTTAGGACAAGGTTTACTTTTCGATGTGTCTGGTCCAGTAGGAATTGCTACTATTGTTGGACAAAGTGCCAAACTTGGCTTCAATTATTTACTCAATGTTACGGCCATGTTGTCTCTTAGTCTGGCAGCTATCAATATCTTGCCATTGCCTGCTCTTGATGGTGGTAGAATTGTCTTTGTTATTTTGGAAAAAATATTACGCAAACCAGTACCAATGAAATATGAACAATTGGCTCATACTATTGGTTTCCTATTGCTTATGGTTTTGGTAGTAATTGTGACTTGGAGAGATGTGGCTAAATTGTTCTAATATAACACTTATAACATTTACAACAATTTCAACATCTATATCATTTACAACATAAAATTATGAAAAATAAATTGGAAAAATTAAAAAAAGATTTCGATGAAAAATTAAAAAAAATTACAGACTTAGAAAGTCTGGATAGTTTGTATAACGAATTTTTTTCTCGTAAGGCTGGGGAGATGACTAATATGATGAAAAGTCTAAAAGAATTAATTGGAGATGAAAGAAAAAATGTTGGAGCGTTGACTAATGATGTCAAAGTGGAAATGGAAAAAATATACGAAGAAAAAAAACAAGAATTAGAAAATAAAAAATGGGAAAGTTTGTTAGAAACAGAAAAAATAGATATTACTCAACCAAAATTACCTCGTGAAAGACACGGATCTTTGCATCCTGTGACTTTGGTGCAAAATGATTTGGAAGATTTCTTTACTTCTATGGGTTTTATGGTTTTGGATGGTCCTGAATTGGAAAGTGAATATTACAATTTCGAAGCAGTAAATATTCCAGATGATCATCCTGCTCGTGACATGCAAGATACTTTTTTTATCAAGGACCATAACAACTGGGTTATGCGTACTCACACATCTTCAGTTCAAGTACGTGCTATGCAAAAATATGGAGCACCGCTTCGTATGATTGTACCTGGAAAAGTTTTTCGTAATGAAGCTACTGATCCTCGCCATGAACACACTTTTCACCAATTGGAAGGTGTAGTGATAGACAAAAATATCACTTTTGGACATATGAAAGGTGTGATAGAGAGTATGGTCAAACATCTTTATGGTGAAGAAACTCAGGTGAAACTTCGACCAAAATTTTATCCATTTGTTGAGCCGGGTGTCAATGGTGAAGTAACTTGTTTTTTGTGCAAAGGAAAAGGTTGTCGAGTTTGCAAAAATACTGGTTGGCTAGAAATTTTTGGTGCAGGTATGATTCATCCTCATGTTCTAAAATCTGGAAATATTGATCCAAAAATTTATCAAGGTTTTGCTTTTGGTTTTGGTTTGACTAGACTTGTGATGCTCAAATATGGTATAGAAGATATCAGACATTTGGAAAGTGGAGATTTGAGGTTTTTACAACAGTTTTAAAATATAAATATGCAAATTTCATTTAAGTGGTTAAAACAATATGTAGATTTACCTGAGTCAATCTCAGCTGAAGAAGTGGCTGAAAAATTGAAAGCAAGTACTGTTGAGGTAGAAGAAGTTGTGAAACAAAATAAAAATTTTGATAATATTGTAGTTGGACTTGTAAAAAAGGTGGAGAAACATCCTGATGCTGACAAACTAAGTGTTTGTAGTGTATTTGATGGTAGCGAAACTTTCCAAGTTGTTTGTGGTGGTAGTAATGTTGTAGAAGGTATGAAAGTTGTTTTTGGAAAAATTGGCGCCAAAGTAAAATGGCATGGTGAAGGGGAATTGGTAGAGCTGGTAAAAGCTAAGATCCGTGGTCTAGAATCATTTGGTATGATTTGTGCTTCAGAAGAAATTGGTTTGGGCGAAATGTATCCAAGTAAAAGTGAAAAAGAAATTTTGGATTTGTCAGAATTCAAATCCAAACCAGGTGAAAATATTGCCAAAGCTTTAGGTCTTGATGATACTATTTTAGATGTTGACAATAAATCACTTTCCAATCGTCCAGATTTGTGGGGACATTATGGTCTGGCTCGTGAAGTTGCTGTTTTATTTAATAAAAAAATAAAAGATTATCAAATTTCAGAAATTAAAATTCCAAAAAAAGTTTCTTACAAATTAAATGTAAAAGTGGAAGACCATAATCTTTGTCATCGTTATATGGCTTTGGCAATTGATAATGTCAAAGTTACAGAATCTCCAGAATGGTTGAAAAATAAATTGGCAAGTGTAGGACTAAATTCTATCAACAATATTGTAGATATTACCAATTTTGTTATGTTGGATTTGGGTCAGCCAATGCATGCGTTTGATAAGTCAAAAATTAAGGATAATAATCTTTTTGTTAGAAAAGCTAGTGGTGGTGAAAAATTTATTGCTTTGGATAACAATGAATATGAATTGAATTCTCATGATTTGGTAATTGCTGATAGTGAAAAGATCTTGGCTCTTGCTGGTGTGATGGGAGGTCAAAATAGTGCAATAAAAGACGAAACTACTAGTATTATTTTCGAATCAGCCAATTTCAATGCTTCATCTATTCGAAAGACTTCTACTAGATTGGGACTTCGTAGTGATTCTTCATCTCGTTTTGAAAAAAGTCTTGATCCAAACATGACTGAGTTGGCTATGAAAAAAGCAGTGGAACTTGTCTTGCAAGTTTGTCCTGAAGCTAAAGTGGTGAGTAAATTAGTAGATGTCAAATCTTTTAGTCTAAATCAAGGACCTTTGGAAATTTCTCTTGATTTTGTAAAAACAAAATTAGGATTAGAAATTACCAAAAAAGATTTTGTAAGTATTTTGGAAAATTTGGGTTTTGTGGTTACTGAAAAAAAAGAAATCATGTCAGTAAAAATTCCTACATGGCGTGCTACCAAAGATATTAGTATCAAAGAAGATTTGGTAGAAGAAATAGCTCGTGTTTTTGGTTATGACAAAATACAAGCTACTTTGCCAGAGTTTGTAATCAATCCACCAAAACAAAATAAACTAAGAAAATTGGAAAGATGTGTAGAACAAGTACTTTCCAAAGTTTGTGGCTATGCTGAATGTTATAATTACTCTTTTGTTTCACCACAAATTTTGTCTAAATTATTTTTAGACAAAAAAGATTATTTGGAGTTGAGCAATCCTATTGCCAAAGATAGACCATTTTTACGACGCAGTCTTTTGCCAAATTTGCTAGAAAGTTTGGAAAAGAATAGTCATAATTTTGACGAAGTTGCTTTGTTTGAAATAGGTAAAGTTTTCCATAGTGAAGAACCTGGAAATCGTATGCAAGAAAATAGTGATGAACTTTTGCCACAACAAGATACACTACTTTCTGTTGTCTATGGTTCCAAAAATAATGATAAACCTTTTTTGGAAGTGTCCAATGTTTTGGCAACTTTATTTTCAGATTGTGGCATAGATTTTTCTTTGCAAGAAATATCAGAAATATCAGAAAGTTATTTACATCCAGCACGTTTTGCCAATATTTTTGTTGGAGAAGTGGTTGTGGGACATATTGCCGAGCTTCATCCTGCTGTACAAAAAAATATTGGTATTGATTTTAGAGTTGCCGTATTAGAAATATCATTGAACAAAGTATTGTATTTTGTAAAAGAAAAAAATAATTATCAAATACTTTCTCAATATCCTAGTGTTTTGCGTGATGTTGCTTTGCTCGTGGACAAAAAAGTCAATAATCTAGAAATATTAAATATAATCAAATCAGTTAGTAATTTAATTGTGGAAGTAGATTTATTTGATGTTTTTGAAAGTGACAAAATCGGTAAAGAAAAGAAGAGTATAGCTTATCACATTACTTACCAATCAAGTAAGAAAACTTTGGAAACAGAAGAAGTAGAAAAAATTCACAAACAAGTTTTGGAAAAGTTGAAGAAAAGTGTAGGAGCTGAAGTGAGGTAAATACAATAATAATTTTGTTTAATTTAAAAAAAGTGGTATAATAAATTAAATTTAATTTTTAAACACGCCTGTCCTATGTTTGAAACAAGTAAAGATCTACTTTTTGTAGTTCTGTCGCTATCTATATTTTGGTTTACGATTTTTCTTTGCTGGTTGCTTTATCAAGCAGCTAGAACTTTACGTAATATAAATAAAATTACTGAGATGCTCACAGAGAAATTAGAGCTTATCAGCGAAGCTGTCACTTTTATGCGTGACAAAGTAGACCATTTGTCTAGTAAGATGGGTGTAGTGAGTAGTATGTTGTCTGGTTTGGTAGAAAAATTTATTGTTGGTAAGCTAGCAGATAAACTTGGTGATAGAGTAAGTAAAAAAAATAGTAAGAAATAAGGATTAAGAATTAAGGAGCACCTGTCTAATCGGATAGGTGTTTTTATTTTTTTGGATTGTCTAATTGTCGTATTGATGTATTGTCATCCATAAAATCACAATTTAACAGTATAACAATATGATAATAGAGCTATTTTTTGTAACTTGATTTTTACTGTGGTTTAACGTAAAATACAAAGGCTTTTAATTGCAAAAGCATTTTGATTTAGTTATTCAAATATGTAAGCCTTGTAGGCTTTGTAAGCCTTGTAAGCCACGTTAATTTATGGATTTCGTACACCTACATGTTCACTCCCATTTTTCACTCTTGAACGGTCTTACTAAGGTAAAACCGCTTGTTAAAGCTGCCAAAACCAAAGGTTTTAAGGCTATAGCTTTGACTGATTATGGCTCGATGTATGGGGCGATTGAATTTTATCAAGTATGTTTGGAAGAGGGAATAAAGCCAATTATTGGTTTTGAAGCTTATGTGATGTCTGGTAGTCGAAATAATTTGGAAGAAGAAAAAAATATTTATCGTTTGATTTTGTTAGCTGAAAATTTTGTAGGTTATCAGAATTTGATGCGTCTTTCTTCACGTGGACATTTGGAAGGATTTTATCATGACAAGCCTTGTATAGATAGAGAATTATTGCAAGAATATGCGACTGGTATAATTGCTTTGTCTGGTCCGATTGAAGGTGAAATTCCACAGTTACTAAAAAATAACAAAATAGTTGAAGCCAAAAAAGTTGCTTTGGAACTACAAGATATTTTTGGCAAAGGAAATTTTTATTTGGAAATGCAAGATCACCCAGCAATTTCTGGACAACTTGATGTCAATACCAAACTTATTTTATTATCAAAAGACACAGAAATACCGCTTGTTGTAACACGTGATGTTCACTATTTAGATTTTTCTGAAGCAGAGGCTCAAGATATTTTGCGTTGTATTGCCAATGGTTGGAAAGTCGGTCAAACTGACAGAGAGGATTATCGTCAAGTAGATAGATCACTCAATACTGCTGAAGATATTGTTTCTCGTTTTCGTCATGTTCCAGAAGCTTTGGAAAATACAGTCAAAATTGCTGAAAGAATAAATATAGAAATTCCACTCAACAATTGGCATTTTGCGCCAGTAGATATTCCAAAAGGAAAAACTTATGATGAAGTGTTGCGCGAACAAGCTTTTGCAGCTGCTCCAAAGTTTTATAAAGAAATTACCAAAGAATTGACAGATAGACTTGATTACGAATTGGATATTATCAAAACCAAAGGCTACTCACCATATTTCTTGTGTGTAGGTGATTATGTTGGTTATGCTAAGAAAAATGGTATTGTAGAATCCACTAGAGGCTCTGCTGCTGGTTCTCTTGTTTCTTATGTTTTGGGTATTACTACTGTAGATCCAATGCGTTTTCATCTACCGTTTGAGCGTTTTTTAAATCCTTTTCGTCCTAGTCCGCCTGATGTGGATACAGATTTTGCTGATGATCGTCGTGGTGATATGATCAAATATGTGACAGAAAAATATGGTGCAGACAAGGTAGCTCAGATTATTACTTTTGGAACGATGGCTGCTCGTGCCAGTATTCGTGATGTTGGTCGTGCTTTGGGCATGTCGTATAGTTTCTGTGATCAAGTATCAAAACTTATTCCACAAGGTTCACAAGGCTTCCATATGACCATAGACAGAGCTTTGACAGAAGAACCAGATTTGAAAAAGTTGTTTGATACAAATTCTGAGGTCAAACGTCTGATTGATTTGGCAAGAAAAGTAGAAGGTTGCAATCGTCATACTTCTATTCATGCTGCTGGTGTAGTAATTTCTCCGACAGCTCTTACTGATTTCACTCCAGTCCAACGAGAAACTGGTGGAGACAGAATTATAACTCAATATGAGATGCATGCTGTAGAAACTGCTGGAGTTTTGAAAAATGATTTTCTTGGAATTCGCAATCTTTCTATTTTGGGGAATTCTATGGTGATCGTAGAAAAAACTACAGGTGAAAAAATAGACATTTATAATTTACCACTTGATGACAAGCAAACATTTGAAATGTTGGCTCGTGGTGAAACTATGGGCACTTTTCAGCTCGGTGGCTCAGGCATGACTCGCTGGCTCAAAGAACTAAAACCAACAGATATCAATGATATTATGGCAATGGTAGCTCTCTATCGTCCAGGTCCGATGGAATCTATTCCTGAATATATCAAAAGAAAATATCATCCAGAAGAAGTCAAATATTTAGATCCACGTATGAAAAAATATTTGGGAGCATCTTTCGGGTTACTTGTTTACCAAGATGATGTGATGTTGACAGCTATTCATCTAGCTGGATACGATTGGATGGAAGCTGACAAATTTCGTAAAGCCATGGGCAAAAAAATTCCTGAAGAAATGGCCAAACAAAAAATAAAATTTTATGATGGTTGTTTAAATGTTGGTAAAATAAAAAAAGATGTTATAGATGAAATGTGGCGAGCAATTGAACCGTTTGCTGCTTATGGTTTCAACAAAGCTCATGCAGCTAGTTATGGAATTGTGGCTTATCAAACATCATATATGAAAGCACATTATCCTGTACAATATATGACTGCTGTTCTTCAAGCTGAGTCTGGAGATGCTGACAAAGTTTCAGCAATTGTCGGAGAATGTCGTCGTATTGGTATTGATGTTTTGCCACCAGATGTCAATGAAAGTTTCAAATCTTTTGCAATGGTCTCGAAACCTGATGAAAAAGGTCGTATCCGTTTTGGACTTAGTGGTGTCAAAAATGTTGGTGAACATATTTGTGAAGTGATTTATCGTGAGAGAAAACAAAATGGACCATACAAAAAATTGGAAGATTTGATTGATAGAGTAGAGGACAAAGATCTAAACAAAAAATCTTTGGAAAGTCTAGCTCAAGCTGGAGCACTTGATTGTTTTGGTATTGATAGAGCTGTACTTATGGCAAGTATAGAAAATATTTTACTTTATCTTCGTCAAGGTAGAGACAAAAAGAATACTAACCAAGATTCACTTTTTGCAGGGACTAGTATAGATGTAGATTCCAAAATTACTTTGCAGAATGCCCAACTGGCTACTATGGAACAAAAATTAGTTTGGGAGAAAAATTTATTAGGAATTTATGTTTCTTCTCATCCTTTTGTTTATTATGAAAAATTTTTGAAAAACAAAACTATCAATATTGCTAATATTGAAAGTTTTGATAGGGACGCTTGGGTTGTGGTTGGAGGTGTTATTGATTCACTCAAAAAAATGATTACTAAAAAAGGAAGTGTGATGATGTTTGCAACTATTCAAGATATGACAGGTAGAATAGAACTTCTAATTTTCCCAAAAACATACGAAGAAACCAAAAACTCTTGGCAAGAAGGGAATGTAGTTTGTGTAGTCGGAAAAACACCAAAAGAAGAAGGGGATAACAAAATTTTTGTAGAAAAAGCTTATGTCCTAACAAAACAAAATATTGCTGAAATTAGTAGCTATTTGGTTTCTGTCAACAAGCCTGTTGAAGAAAAAATTAGCAAAATACCTGATAAATATGTTATTATAAATATTAGTAAAGAAGTTTTGGAAACTAATCTTCCTAAAATAAAATCTTTTTTGACTGAAAATATTGGAGAATATATCGTCTATTTTCATATTGGTACTGAAAAAATAAAAACAAATTTCAAAGTAAATTATTCTGTTGATTTTGAAAAAAGTTTGAAAGATATTGTTTCGAGCATTAGTTTGGAAATAAAATAGATTGTAGTAAATAGACAATAGTAAGCAGTAAATAGACAACAGTAAATAGTTAATCTCATGCAAATACAAGACATAAAACATTTTACAGATCTTATTGCTTGGAAAAAGAATCACGAGTTTGTTCTCAATGTTTATTTAATTACCAAAAGTTTTCCTCGTGAAGAAATGTTTGGACTAACAGATCAAATACGACGTGCATCATCTTCTATTACAGCAAACATTGCTGAAGGTTATGGTAGATATTATATTAAGGATAAACTTAGATTTTATTACCAAGCCAGAGGATCAAATACTGAATGTCAAAATCATCTTATATTGGCTCATGAATTGAATTATATCCCAGATGAAGATTATAACAAAATCAAAATTATATGCTTTGAAGGATACAAAATTCTTTGTGGACTTATAAAATCTACAAATAATCAAATAAATAAAAACGATTAAAAATCTATTTACTATTTATTTTTCACTATTTACTATTTACTATTCACTATTTACTTTTAAAGCTATGCACTGTCCAGTCTGTAATTCACAAGAAACAAAAGTTGTTGACTCTAGAATGACTCAAGATGGTTTTGCTGTGCGTCGTAGACGAGAATGTAACAAATGTCAATATAGATTTTCGACTGTTGAAGAAATGGAATTATTAGATATTGTGGTTGTGAAAAACGATGGTAAGAGAGAAACTTATTCACGCAACAAAATAGAAAAGGGGATTATGCATTCTTTATCTAAGCGTCCATTTTTGCAAGAGAGTTTCGACAGAATGATTCACAATATTGAACGAGATGTACAAAAGAAAAATAAACGTGAAATTGCTAGCAAAGAAATTGGTGAGATAGTCATGAAACATTTGAAAAAATTTGATAAAATAGCTTATATACGTTTTGCTTCTATCTATCGAGCTTTCGAAGATGTTAGTACTTTCAAAAAAGAAGTAAATTCTCTTTAACATTTATCCAAAAAATATTTAATCTCTAAAATTAATTTTATGCCTCAAGAAGAAGTGGTCAAAAAACCAACAGAAACAGCAAAGAAAGTAGAAAATAAAAAAATAGACGATACAAATACTATAGTACCAGAATATGTTGGTTCACATTTTTATGGAACAGATCATCCTAGTACAGAAACTGCTGGTAGTTCTACTCACCAAAGTTTGCAAGAATTAATAGAAAAAAATATCAAATGGTCACAAGTAATTTATAACCAAAACAAAAAAATCAAGCGTCGTTTGACTATGATGGTTATTGGAAATTATTTACGCTTGCTTTTGATCGTGGCACCTATTATTCTTGGTATTATTTATTTTCCAGATATTTTAGCCAAACTCAATGAATATTTTGGTCAATATTTGGGTGGTGGCTCTTCTTCTATTTTTGATCTTACAAAATTACTACATGGTAACTCTTCTTCTACTTCGCAAATTGATCTTTCTCAAATACAAAAATTATTACAGTCTTCTAAATAATAGTTTTGAAAGAAATTTTTTTTC
>Ga0172380_10006558_pt1 | contig 13470 bp, 11 predicted proteins | sample Leawe162metaG_FD_119747 | JGI IMG/M metagenome (GOLD analysis project Ga0172380, IMG submission 119747) | Leachate microbial communities from a municipal landfill in Southern Ontario, Canada - Leachate well 162 metaG | ecosystem: Engineered > Solid waste > Landfill > Unclassified | place... | reverse complement strand
CCAGGAATGAGATTTGGGGGATTACAGGTGCGCCGGTTAAAGTTTTGCGTAGTGATGATGAGATACAAAAGATAAGGGAAGCAAGGGCAAAACAACAGGCACAAGTTCAGCAGTTAACGATGATGCAGGAAGGTGCAAAGACAGTGCAGACAGCTGCCGCTGCAGATAAGTTGATTGCCGAAGCGGCAAGCACAGGAAGGAAAACCCTTGAGTAATTTAACCGATATAAGATATGTCAAGGACTTACAAAACTCCCTGCGCATATTTGACAGCGAACAGGGTAAAGAAGTGATGAAGTTTTTGGAAAGCATAGGAGGTTGGACACCGAATATATTTGATACGCTTGATACAAATGAAGTTATAGCGAGGGACGCTAATCGCAGATTGATAGGGACGATTAAGACCTTGCTTACACAACCAGCCGAGGTCATTGTGGCTTTGGCAAAAAAGGAGGAATAAAATGCCGGATAATCTTGACCCTGTTGTGGACAATCAAGACCCAGTAGTTGACCCAGTTGCACCAGTAACACCTGCGCCGGTTTCACCTGCATTCAGTTGGAAATCTAACTTGCCGCCTGATTATGTGAATAGCCCAACTATGCAGAAATTTACCGACGATAAGGATGGCTTGTCAAAAGCTATTGAAAGTCACCTTAATTTGGAGAAGTTGTTGGGCCATACCAAAGTGCCGTTGCCTAAAGACGATAAAGATATTGCAGGAATACAGGCATTTAACAAAGCGCTTGGCGTGCCTGATAAGCCGGAAGGTTACGGATTAAAAGACCCGACTATGCCTGAAAGTATGAAGTCAATGACCTTTGATAAGAAAACATTTTCAGAGGTTATTCATAAGTTCGGGCTTACGCCTAAACAGGCAAACGGATTATGGCAGGCATATACAGATATGTCTATGCAAAGCTACAACAAATACGTTACCGAGAATAACAAGCAGTTAGGCGATATGGTATCCGGTTTACGCCAGGAATGGGGCGACGCTTACGACAGCAATGTAGAATTAGGGCAAATGGTAATAAATAAGTTTTCGGATAGCCAAGAGATGAACGACTTTATTACCGCTTCGTTGCTCAAAACTCCGCAGGGAGTAAAATTTCTTGCCAAAGTAGGAGGACAGTTCGCCGAGAATAAGATCGGCGATTTCAAGTATTCGAGGTTCGCCCTAACTCCTGATCAGGCTAAACAGGAGATAGACAAGATCATGAACGACACTAACCACCCGTATCTTAATCCGAAAGCAACGAATGAGGAGCACGATAGGGCGGTGGAGTATATGAATACTTTACATTCTATTGTAAGTAAAGGAAGTAAGTAAAGCAAAGATAAGGCGACAGAAGCCCCAGAGCTTTATTATTTGAACGGTGGATAAGGCTATAAGCCCCCGCAAAAATAATATTGCCTAAAGAGCGACCCTCTTATTAGAGGACAATCAATCCTAAAGCAAAGGAAAGAGAGTTTTCTATTAAGAGGGTTTTTCTTTTACAAAGGAGCTTAAAGTGGCAGACACCCAAAATCAAATATACGCTCAAGCGTATGGCAGGAATATTATGCAGTTGGCACAGCAGAAATATTCCAAACTTATAAACTATGTGTTTATGAGACCGAATGTCAATGCCAAGACATTCTTTCAGGACAGGATTGGCGAATGGTCAATGTCGGTAAAAGGCGGCAGAAATGTCGCTACACCGAACAATGACCCGAATTTATCAAGGCGTATGGGAACAATGGTTGATTACCACGATGCCCGTTACCTTGACCGGGGCGATGAATTACGTTCTATCTCCGATCCAAGAAGCTCTTACACTATCGCGGCCGCTTCTTCGTTAGGAAGGAAGATCGACGATGTCATCCTTTCAGCCGCGGTCGGAACAGCAAACTATGGGGAAACAGGCTCTTCTTCTGTTACTCATAGCAACACAGTTTCAATCGCAACGGTTGGCTATATCACCTTAGCCAATTTAGCGAGCGTCAAATATGCTTTTGACAATGCCAATGTGGAAGAAGAGGACAGGATTATCGTTATTACTCCTCTGGCCCTGTCTAACCTTTTACAGGTTTCACAGGTAACTTCTTCGGATTACGCCGCAGTCAAAGCATTGGTAAGGGGTGAGGTTGATACGTTTATGGGGATGAGGTTTATTACCTCAACTCGTATTGCCCAGATTACCGGCGGCAATGTAACAGCAGGAGCAATCACGCTTGTCGCTTTCCAGAAATTCGGAGTTTGCCTTGCCATGGCTTCCGCTCCCTTGGTAAGAACTGACGAGAGGACAGATTTGTCTTACTCTTGGCAGATTTACTATGAGCTGAATGTCGGCGCAGTAAGGTTAGAAGAGGCAAGAGTTGTGTCAGGACAAACTGTGTAACGGGTATATCCCCGTGGGGTGCGATTACGATAAACGCACATAATAATCCGGTATAGCCGGAGAAAGGAAATAAGATGGCAAGTTTATATGCGGATAATGTAACAAAGGTTAGGGCCGGGGGGAGTGGAGATAATTATGTCGCTGACGGGTTTATCAAGACCGTTGAAAAGGTATGGATTGATACCTATACGGTTGCGGCGGCTATTCCATCAACGTCTTCTCTTTGTATCGGTAAAATACCGAAGGGGAAGAAGCTGACGGATGTAATTGTCTATCTGCCTGTATTGAGCGCGGCGGCTACTACATCAACCGTCTATCTTGATACTGCGGCTACAACCTCGGTAGCTCCGTGGGGCGGCGCATTAGAGCCGGCTGGACAGAGTGAGGCGATAGCGACAGCAACAATATCAACGGTTCGTTTAGGGCAGACCAAAGCGTTTGCTGAAATGCCGGAAGATGTTGAGCTGTTCATTATGATTAACCCTGCGACGACCATAACGGCAGGCACAATCAAAACAATTATTAAGTACACCTAACGGTTGAATAATTAGAGGTGGAGAGGCGCTTAATGCTTCTCCTCCTCTAATTAAGAAAGGATATTATGGCAGTCTCTAAAACTTCGCTTGTAAATAAAGCGTTGACAATAGCCGGTGCTACTCCAATTACCAATATCACCGACGATACTAACAACGCCCGTATTGTTAACCGTGTTTATGAGATTGCCTTGAAAAGTATATTAGGCGAGTGCAAATGGAATTTTTGCACACAGAGGGCTTTGCTTGTTTCTTCGGCAACCACAATGAACTGGTATTATACTAATGAAACAGTCGTCTATGTCCGCCCCTCAACCTGTATTCGCATATTCGGCACTAACGACGATAACGCAGAATGGCGGGAAGAAGGCGATTATATAATAAGCGATACTGTCGGAATTGGAATAATTTATACATATTATCTTGATGATCCCTCAAAATATCCTTCCTCTTTCGTAGAGGCTTTTATAGATAAGCTCTGTTCGGATATTGGCTATATGATTATTAATGATGTTCGGATAGCCAATGCATTCTTGGAAAAATACCAGAAAGTATCTTTGCCGAAAGCAATGGCAGAGAACGCGCAAATTGGGAAATCCCAATACTTAAAAGACGACGCCTGGGAACTGGCAAAAACACAGGATAATCAACCGGATTCATAATGGCGAAAATTGATTGCATAAAAACTTCTTTTGTAGGCGGTGAATTTGGAGCGTCCTTATTCGGCAGGACTGATGTTGCTCAATATGCCAATGCCTGTGAAATAGTTGAAAATTTCCTTATACGTCCTTATGGTTCTGTAATATCCCGCCCGGGAACTCGTTATGTGGCGGAAGTAAAAGACAGCACAAAAGAAACCCGCCTTTTAAAATTCGTATTCAATCAATCAGACGCCTATATAATCGAAATGGGCGATTATTATTTCAGGTTCTATACTAATCAAGCGGTTGTGGTAACTTCGGGAACAACGCCGTATGAAATATCGCATATCTATTCGGAAGATGAAATATGGGATGTCCAGTTTACGCAGTTAAATGATATTATATGGCTGACACATCCAAGCCATCCTCCGCAAAGATTAATAAGGTTTGCCGCCGCTAACTGGACCTGCACGGAGTTGGCGTTTATAGGCGGCCCATTTCTTGAGGATAATACTGACGATACAACTCTTAACGCTTCGGCTACTACCGGCACTATTAACCTTGTTTTCTCTCCTACCGGATCCGGTATCTTCGTAGTATCTACCGCCGCAACAAAGGGGCATTTGGGGGCATATTTTAAGATAGGCACCACAAGGACTAACGCTACCACAGGATTGGATGAACAGGGGTATGTCCAGATTACCAATGTAGTCAATGCCTATACGGCTACCGCTTCCGTAATTAAGACCTTGACTACATCAGGGGCGACGACTATCTGGGCAGAGGGGGCATGGAGTGCGGTCAGGGGATACCCGGGTTGTGGCAATTTCCACGAAAGGCGGTTATGGTTTGCCCGGACTGATTACGAACCTAACAAAGTATGGGGGTCAAAATCATTTATTTATGATGATTTTGCTTTAGAAGCCCAAAATGATGATGATGGAATAAATATCGAACTTGCTTCGAATGAAAGCAATCAGATACAATGGCTTGCTTCGGGTAAGTCTTTGATTGCCGGAACTTATGGCGGCGCATTTGTGATTAACTCCGGATCTACTGATCCGATAACTCCGTCCAATGTTAATGCCTCGGAAGAAGTATCTTTTGGGACAGAATCAATACCGCCAAAGAAAATGGGAAATTTCCTTTATTATATTCAGCGTTTCGGGCAAAGATTAAGAGAATTATTTTACTCTTGGGATTTAGATACTTACAAGTCCGTAGATAAGACTATTCTATCTCCTCATATCTTACAGCCTGCGGTATGGGAAATGGATTACCAACAAAGCCCCGATACTGTTCTCTGGTGTTTGCGGAATGACGGTGTTATCGCTACATTAACACGGGAAGTTGATCAGGAAGTACAAGGCTGGTCAAGGATAACCACAAACGGTTATTTTTCTTCAATTGCGGTCATCCCTTCGCAGACTGATGACTATGATGAGGTATGGTGCATAGTTGCCAGGAGCATTACTCCGACAGGAGGAACATCAACAACCAAACAGTATATAGAAGTCTTTGAAAGCATAGAATTACCCGACAGACAGGATTTGTGTTTATATCTGGACAGCGCGTTGACCTATAACGCCTTTACCGCAAATACCACCGCTACCATATCTTTATCAGCAACAAGCGGAACCATTACAGTAACTTCAAGTACGGCGTATTTCTCGGCTAATGATGTAACCCAAAGATTAAGGGCAATAGACGCAGACGGTAATATCGTCGGAGAAATATATATCACTTCTTACGGGTCGACAACTTTAGTCAAGGGAACGAGCCGGTATAACTTTGACGCTTTAACTTATTCCCCTGGATACTGGGGAGTATCGGTAAAAACTATAACCGGATTAACCCATCTTGAAACCTGCTCAACAACTGTCTTAGCTGACGGAGGAACGGACTTACCGGCAAAGACCGTAACTAACGGAACGATAACGTTAGCTTATGATTATTTTGTAGTAAGCATCGGATTATCCTATGACCAGATTATTAAGACCTTACCTTTTGAGGCAGGAAGCGAAAGAGGCACATCACAAGGCAAAGTGCAGAGGATTAACGAACTTGCTTTTAAGGTTAACCGATCGCATAAAGGTTTTTATGTCGGCGGCACAGAAGCAGAACTTGACAATGTAAGTTATATTGAAAGCACGACGGAGGAAATTCTATATACTGGCACAATACCCAATCCCGATTTTGTGTTAAAGAGGGTATCATTCAGGGACCCTGCAACACCTATGGGAACGCCGGAAGTATTATACACAGGCATAATCCCTAACATATCTTTCAGGGATAATTACCAGTATGGCTCGCAGGTGTATATAAAGAACTCTGACCCGTTGCCGATGGAAATATTAAGTATAATCGCTACATTGACTACATACGATAAATAGGAGTCATAAAATGGGGTGGGCCGGTACAGCATTACAGTTAGTTGGAGGAATAGTTCAAGTGGGTTCTTCTATTTCCGCAGGAAAAACAGCAAAAAAAGAAGCTGAATATAACGCTTCTTTAGCCGAACAGGAAGCGGCGAATATTGAAAACCAAAAAAGATTAACCGCTTATCAGACGAACCGGCAGATAAACCAGGCGATAGGCACGACTACCGCCATGACTGCCGGAAAAGGCATAGGGTTATCAGGGTCTCCTATGGCTATTATGCTTGATACCCAGACGCAAATGGAAATAGACAAGCGAATACAGGTAAACAATCTTGAAACCCAGAAACAACAATCTTTATCACAGGCGGAAGCGTTACGGAGAAAAGGAAAGACCGCCGCAATTAGTGGATATACTAACGCTTTTACAAGTGCGCTTAATCTCGGGTCTAACTATGCACAGAGAACAGGTAAATTATGAGCCCTAATTTTCCACGTTACAATTCACAAGCTGCATTAAACACACAGCCTAACGCTGTTATGCGTGAAGGATCAAGCGATACTTCGAACATTATCAATAAGGCCGCGGGACAGGTTAGCGATATTGCGATGAAGTGGACTATAGCAGTTGATAATATGGCTGAAACCGCTATTAAATCAAATATGGCTAAGGGGGTAGCACAATTAAATCAGGACAGTATTTCCGACCCCGATATAAATGGCGAGAAAGACAAAATCGAACAATTAAAGAAACTTCGTTCTTCCGCTATGGGAAAGGGATTACAGAATAAATCTACTGAACAACAATTAGGCATGGAGTTGGACACGCAAACTTATCTTGCTACTTTGGAGATAAACAATATATATGCTAAAAAGAAGTTATTGGCAGACAACCTCAATACCACAAACTTGCTTGAAAATTACGCAGGCATAAGGTCGCAGGCGTTACAAATAGGCAATAATACAGTCGTTGAGGAAACCGACAAGAAAGCGTTTGAGTTGATACAAGGTAAAGTTGCAACGCAGATATTAAGTGAAGCGCAAGGTAAGGAAGCATGGAAAAGTTACCGTCTTGGCTCTGTTGATTTTGATATACAGAGCGATCCTTCAACATTGCAAAAAGGCTCTCCTGTTTTACAAGAACTATTGAAAGGTAAAGAGGGTAGATATTCATTTCTTGCTAACGATGAATTGGCGGACAAGATTAAAGCGTCAAAGATAAATATATGGCGTAATAAGGTAGCACAGGAAAAAGCGATACAAGAAGAAAAGACAACCATTGCTTTAGACTTATCTAATAAACTTGCTAACGGTGCTTTAAGTTTAACAGATGTCCAGAAGATAGGTAGAGATGACCCGAAAACAGCGGCTATATTTGATAACGCCATAGATGTAAAACAAAGAGAAATTGATGACCCGGAAAATAAGACGGCTGAGTATCTATTGAAACTTTTGGACAATGACAAAGCGACTGCTCTTGATGTATTGACCAAAGCCGCGGAATACAGAGGAACTAAAAACTTTGACGATAATGTTTATGGTTGGGTAGTGCAGGAAGTAGCTAAAAAATTTGACAGGGAGAAGAAAGGTTTATCGGGTTGGGATAAGGCGACAGAGGCGTTTAAGAATGGGGCAAAGTCAATAAATGCTTTTGCAGGTGTTTTGGGCCCGGTAGGTATACTCTCCAATATAATGATAAATAAGTTTACTCAAAAGGTTAAAACTGGGACTGACCCGGATGTCGCAAAGACAGAAGTTATCAATGAACAACTTACGGAACAGATAGATAAGACAAAGTTAACAATTCCAGCGCAGGAAATAGAGATGATTTCTCCTGACGGGCGCAGATTTAAAGTTGCACCGGATAAAGTTGACAAAGCATTAAACAAGGGGTTTAAACGTGCCGAATAAATCAGTTTTAGAAGATTATTCCGATATTGGAATGGAAGTAAAAAAAGATAACTATTCCGGCATAGGAAGAGAGGTTACGCCGGTTATCCCTGAATTAATAAAAGCTCCGCCTGCTACTTTTATTGATAGGATAAAATCTTTCTTTACTGATCCTGAAAAGGATATCGCGAAAGCGCAGAATGTTTATGCTTTATCGGAAGTAACGGGATTGCAATTAAAAGATGTTTATAATAATTACGATTTATTAAGACGGTCAAGCAAGGTAACCGGAATTACCCCTGATCTGGAAAGACGTGAATATATGGCGATAGCAATGACGCCTTTTATAGCTGCTGCAGCGGTTGCTAATCCGATTGGCACGACTGCCGGACTTATAGCTTATGCGGCGCTGGATAAAGCGATTCCTACCGATGAAATGGTCAAGAAGATTGAAACCGGAATGGGCGGAGAGTTAAGCGATACCACAAAGACGACTATTGATTTATTGGACTTCATAGGTAAAGGTTTAATTGTTGGCGGAGTATTCAAGCAAGCCCCGAAACTTGCGGAAGGATTTATGAAGCGAAAATTAGTTGAATATAATTTAGCCAAAGATATTACATTATCTAAAGATCAGGTAAGAGACATATTTCAAACAGGAAAACTTACTACCGCAGAAGAGCAGTCTTTGTTTGGAAGTCTTAATTTATCGGGTAATGAATTAAAGGCTTCTTTGCAGGAAGGCGTTAAGATTACTATACCTGCGGAAAAGTTGACTACTCTTGTTGATAAGCCGATATGGGCGAAGATTAAAAGCATAGTGGGGGCAGAGAGCAAGCCGAAAATAGTATCAGAGTTGGCCGGCCAGCCGAAAAAGGCAATTGCAGGGTTAATTGATCAGGTGGAAGCCCCAAAAACCCCTGTTTTAGGCCCAAATAAGCCCATACAGGCCCCGATTACACCTAAAGCCATACCAGAGGGCTTACCTCTTGCAATTCGCCTTAAATCCGGGGAAATCATTACTGACGCAACCGCTAAACTCCATTCTGATATTGTTACCGCAAAAGGGATAAATCCTGATGATGTAGTGGATGTGGGGATAGAAGTAAAAGGAGAATATCAAGCAACCAAAATCCCCGATAGCAAAGGCGGCGCACCATTAGAGAGTTTGCCGGAAGTGCCGGAAGGATTGATGGAAAAGGTTAAGGGAATGGTTGACCAAGCACAATTCCCACCACCGCCAAAAGGACGAGGCGAAATAGTCCCGCCTGAAATGAACTTTGGGACATGGAAAGATAAAAACGCTTTGTCATTATCAAGGGAAACTCTTGAAAGGAATATTGAAGATGTGGCAGGTAAAGACGCTCCCGAGGTTAAAGAGTTTATTACCGATCCGATAAAGAAGAATGAAACAGCAAGGGCAGAATGGATTACCGAGAAACGGCAGGTTATATCTGGGAAAATGCAGGAATTAGGGATTAAATATAAATCCAAAGAGTCGGCTCTTGTTATGAGATATGGCGAAAACAGGATGACTTTAGGTGAGTTGAAGAAAGAAGCTCCTGAGAATTGGGAAAGTATCGCTAAAGGTTCTGATTATTTTAGAAACCTTTATGACGAGATGTTGGATGATATAAATTTGGTAAGGTCAAAATATGGTTATGATCCTATACCCAAAAGGCAGGATTACTTCCGGCATTATCAAGAAATGGGAAATGTAATCCAAAGCGTCGGGCTTATTTTTAGGGAAGAAGATTTACCTACCGGTATAGCAGGGTTAACAGGGATATTCAAACCTGGAAAACCTTTTACTACCGCAGAATTGAAACGCAAGGGCGGAGCATTTACTGAGGACGCCATTGGGGCTATGGATAATTATATAGACGCTATATCTAAACAGTTGTTTCATATTGACAGTGTTCAGAGGGCAAGGGTATTAGATAAATACATCAGGACGCAATCAGAAGTCAATGAAGATGTAAAATTGCCTAATTTTGCCGCTAATCTTAATGAATACGCTAATTTAATCGCGGGAAAGAAAGCTACTTTTGACAGGGCTTTTGAAGGATTATTTGGCAGGCCATTATACGGAGTAGTTAACTTTTTAAAGAAACGCACTGGGGCCAATATGATAGGAGCTAATATATCTTCTGCCCTTATGAACTTTATACCTTTTACGCAGTCTTTATCTACTACTAAACCGCAATCAGCTATGAAAGGTTTAATGGAAGCGATTATTACTCCTTTTAATAAAACTCATTTTGAAATTGATGGAGTTAAAAGCGATTTGTTCACAAGGCGTTATCCTGTAAATCAAATGGCGTTTAACTGGTTGGGGAAAATAGAGGAATCCGCCAATTCATCGTTCAGGTTAGTTGACCAATTTGCGGCTAAATCGATTTTAGCGGGAAAGTATTATGAGGGAATTGATATGGGGTTAAGCCCAGAGAAAGCTATGAAGCAGGCAGATAGTTATACTGCCAAAATTATAGCAGACAGGGCGTGGGGTCAATTACCTAACCTTATGGGTTCAAAAACACTTGGTATGATTACCCAATTCCAGACGGAAGTTAATAATATGTTTTCCAATATCTTAAAAGATATACCTCGTCAATATAAAGGCGACACTAAAAAGGTATTTAATGCTTTTGCTACTTTCGCTGTTCTTTCGTTTTTGTTTAATGAGGCTTACGAAAAGACTTTAGGACGCAGACCGACTATTGACCCAATTTATGCGGTCCTTACTTTATTAGGTATGAGTTCTTTAGGCAAAGACCAACCAACAGGTAAAAGGATATGGAGAACAATAGTTGATGTAGGCGGTAATGTGCCTTTCGGTAATTTAGTTGTACAGGGCGGTAGATTCCCTATCTCCGCAGGAATACCAGACATAAATAAAGTTTTAACTTCTGAAACAGGTTCAGAGAAAGCAAAAGAGTTAATGAAGCCATTATATTATTTTGCTATGCCTCTTGCCGGTGGGCAGGTCAAGAAAACCGTTGAAGGGACAACTGATGTATTAAAAGGAAAATCTACTACGCCCAAAGGGAAAACAAGATATAAGATAGAGCAGGATTTTTCTAATTTTATGCGCGGATTTTTATTCGGTAAAAATGCATTCCCAGAGGCAAGAAAACATTACGAAAACCAAGGTATTAAGAAAAAGGATAAATTCTAATGACAAGACTATGGAAGTGGTTAACTGATTTTAGTTGTTTCGAAGAAAGATATTACGGGTTTTGTTTAGAATTGGAAAGAACATTTAAAATATCGTTTTGGATCGGAGTAATAATCTTGTCAGCGATGTTTTTTATTCAATTTATTAGTTTCGGGAAGGAGTTATAATGTCAGTATCATCTACCACACGAAAACAGCAATTTGTCTTAGACGGAATAGAGGACGATTATACCTTTACATTCCGGGCCTTAACCAGTGCGCCCGAAGATATTAAATGCTCGGTAAAGACAGCGGGAGTTACGACTGTATTGACTTACACGACACAGTATTCCGTAGCCATAAACTCCGAAGGGGTAGGGGGAACGGTAACTTTAGTTTCCGCAGGGACGATCGGATTAGGCACATTAACCGTCTATCGTGAAACTACAAATACGCAGGAAAGTGATTATGATGATTATAACCAATTTCCTGCTAATACTCTTGAGGAAGATTTAGATAAGCGTACCATGGTTGATCAGGAACAGACTGAGACTTTCGACAGAACTATAAAACTGCCTATCGAAAGTACACTAACTGGGCTTGAATTACCTGATCCTGAGGCCGGAAAAGCTCTAAAGTGGAATGCCGCCGCTACGTCTTTAATAAACAGTACCGTGAACATCGAAAACATAGATACGGCAGTAGCGGAGGCATTAGCTTCTCAACTCGCGGCAGCTACTTATGCGACTACGGCATTAACACACTCGAACACCGCTTTAGAGTATGCCCAGGTAGCTCAAACTGCATCGGCAACCGCGCTAAGTTCATTGACTATTCAGATAAATCTACAAACACGGAGTTATACTGTTGCATTAGCTGATGCTAATAAAATGATAGACCTTAATTCATCGGGAACTATAAATCTGACTATTCCATCAAGCGGGGCGGTAAACTTAGAAACTGGAAGCGTGATTTTTATTCGACAACTCGGGGCAGGGCAAGTCGTTATTACTACAAGCGCGACAGTTACTGTAAGAGCTGAGACAGGATTGAAAATTTCCGGACAGTATGGCGTTGCTGCTTTATTAAAAACTTCCTCCGATGAATGGCAGGCAGTGGGGGCATTAGAATCATAATGTTAAAAAAAACTTTAGTACTATTACTCTTAGGAATAATTAAGCTCAAGAAATTCATCGAACTTGACTATATGGAGTACAGCTCCGACGCTTTGGCTCAGGCGGCGTATGTGACGAACGCTTATACGACTGACCAAATCCCCACGATGACTTCTAACACTACTCCCTCTGGTGTGGCAAGCGCTTATAGCACTCCTATTTATGCCGCTTGGATAGCAATGAATGATACAAATACCAGTGAGACTGATTGCTGGCACTCAGATGCTACATTAAACACTGTGGGTTATACTTGGCTACAATATCAATTTACATCAGCAAAGATAATAGAGAGATACACAATAACAGGAAGAAATTACGAAGGTCCTCCTGGGGCTTCACCTTATCCTACAACATGGAAGTTACAAGGCAGCAACAACGGCACTGACTGGGTAGATTTAGACACACAGACAGGTCAAACCTTTACTCAAAGCGAGAAAAAGACTTATAGCTTTCAAAATACTACTGCCTATGTTTATTATAGATTGTGGATTACAGAAAGCAGTAATGGTGTTCACGCTTCCATAGGTGAGTGGGAATTACTGGAAGCCTATACTCAGTGTTATTCCGAAGCCACCATAAAAACCCAAGGAAGTTATGCGTTGAAGGCGGTGGCTGCTGCAGTTGATACTTTTTCCTCACAGTATCCTACACAGGATACTGACCATGTTAAAGCTACAATAGAGTGGTCCACAACATCTGGTTCTGCATGGTATGCTACTGATTCGGCAAAGCCTTTAACTGGTCCGTGGGATACGGGAGGTTGGTTTATAACTGGGATAGAAAATCAAAGATTTCATATAGATTTAGGTTCTGCTAAAATTATAAATAGTATTTATTATGAAAATTACCATGATGCTGGAACTCAGACAGATAGAGGGACGAAAAATTTTACTTTGTGGGGTTCAAATACAGCGGATTCTTTTGCAGAACTAACCTACGGGATAGACACAGGGTGGAATCAAATTGGTGGTGCATTACAAATGGATATTCATATAACTGCAGACAGTATTGACCCTAAATATATTAGGTTTAATAATTCAGTCGCATATCGTTATTATGCTTTAAAAATAGTTGATAATTGGGGAAACGGAACATATCTCGGATTGCGTAGAATCGAATTACAAATTGGTACTGGTGGTTCTCTTAACAAAACGCTTACCCATACTTTCTCATCTACATCAGATTTATCCGGCGTGAGCACTTTAAAATTCGATATGCGAGCGAGTAGGACGGGGAGTAATGTAAAAATTGGTTTCCATGACTCTGGCGGTACTACAACAGAGATAACACCGAATATTTTATCGGCGGATACCTTT
>Ga0172380_10006557_pt1 | contig 13470 bp, 10 predicted proteins | sample Leawe162metaG_FD_119747 | JGI IMG/M metagenome (GOLD analysis project Ga0172380, IMG submission 119747) | Leachate microbial communities from a municipal landfill in Southern Ontario, Canada - Leachate well 162 metaG | ecosystem: Engineered > Solid waste > Landfill > Unclassified | place... | reverse complement strand
GCATCCGCACAGTGTCATACACGTTCATCTGACAACCATAGGTTTTTATGTATAGTTTTTTCATGTTCTGAATTTGTATGGTGTTTTTAACTATATGAAAAATCATTGTAAATCAATTGGTGGTGTATTGTAGTAGGTATTTCTAACTTGTCCAACATTAATAATCATATTGTTTTATAATTGGTTGCCATGTTTTTGTGAGTTTTGATATTCACCAGTAACCGCCACGACTTCCGCAAAATTACGGATTGGTTTATATAACTAACCACCATCAAAATATAAATAAATTTCAGATATATTTCTTGTTTTTTCTGCAAAATTAGCTATTTTCTAAAACACTTGCCACCTCATTAAAGGATTCCCTCTATGGAAAACGATATAATGACAATAGAAGAAGTTTCAGATCTGCTGAAATTAAAGCTAAAAACCGCCTATAGCGTTGCAGCAAAAGGCGGCATTCCTGGCTTCAAAGTTGGCGGTCAGTGGCGGTTTCGGCGCAGTGAGATTGAAAAATGGATTAAAAAGCAAGAAGCAGGGAAGCACGCATGAATAACGAACAAATTAAGCAGATGGAAAAAGAACTCTGGGATTCGGCGGACAACCTGCGTGCTAACTCCAAGCTGACCGCCGCCGAATATAAAGACCCAGTGCTGGGGCTGATCCTGCTGCGCTACGCGCAAAATCGCTACGATGAAGCGAAGATAATAATCGAAGCAGCAATCCCCGAAGGTCCGCGTGGAAATAAGCGTGCAGCTAGACAAGAAGATTATCTCGCTGCTGGTGCGATGATGTTACCGGAAAAATCCCAATATGGCTATCTGGCCAACCTTCCCGAAGGCGAAGACATTAACGAAGCTGTGAACGAAGCCATGCGCCTAATCGAGGCTAACTACGCTGACCTCTCGGGTATCCTGCCGAAAAACTATCAGGAGCTGGATGCAGAGCTGCTGCGTGAACTGATCCGCGTGTTCAACAAGGATTCGGTGAAAAAACTGAAAGGCGATGTATTCGGTCGGATTTATGAATTCTTCCTGATGAAATTCTCCATGAGCGGCGCAGGCGCACAGGAAGGCGGCGAGTTCTTCACCCCGCCATCGCTGGTGCAGCTGATTGTTAATTTCATCGAGCCCGACCATGGCATCATCCATGACCCCGCCTGCGGTTCCGGCGGCATGTTCGTCCAGACCGGCCACTTCGTGGAAGACCACAGCAAACGCGCCGTGAATGAAGCCATCAAAGTCTATGGCACCGAGCTAAAATCCAACAACACCCGCCTTGCCAAAATGAACCTTGCCATTCACGGTATCGAAGGAAAAATCATCGAGAGCAACAGCTTCTATTCCGACCCGCACGACCTCGCAGGCAAATGCGATTTCGTGATGGCGAACCCACCTTTTAATGTAAGAAAGGTAGACAAAAATAGAGACTATGTAAAAAATGATAAGCGCTTGTTTAGCGATGTGGGGCTGCCGAAGGCGGATAACGGCAACTATTTGTGGATTCAGTATTTCTACCATTACCTGAATGAAAATGGCCGTGCTGGGTTTGTAATGCATTCCGCCGCCACAGATGCAGGAAGTAGTGAAAAACTTATTCGTCAGAAACTTATTCAGACTGGCGCAGTGGATTGTATATTCTCTGTTGCTCCTAACTTTTTCTATACACGATCTGTATCTTGCCACCTTTGGTTTTTAGATCGGGGCAAACGGCCAGAGACCAAACGCAACATTTTGATGATTGATGCGCGGAACACCTTCCGCCAGATCAACACCACATTGCGCGATTTCTCGCCGGAGCAGATGGAAGGCCTGACTGCCATTGTGAAAGCCTATCGTGGCGAGGATGTTAGCAAAACATTCGCCAGCAACTCTTGGCTTAAGGAGCATTTCCCCAGCGGCAACTATGGGGATGTTGAAGGCCTGTGCAAAATCGTGGATGTGGGCGAAGTGGAAGAAAATGACTGGAGTCTTACGCCTGGTCGCTATGTCGGGTACGGTTCAGAAATTGAAGATAGTCTCAATTATACTGTTAGACTTGCAGAGATACATGAAGAGTTAGAAGAATTAAGCGTCAATTCTCGCGACTTAACTGAGAGAGTATTGAGAGGTGTTGTATGAAAATAGCTGATGCACTAATCAAGGTTAAACGCGCAGGAAAAATAAAAACTTCTGAGTATGAAGATGAGGGCGATTTCCCAGTAATAGATCAAGGAGCTGGTCATTACGCAGGATACTCAAATCGGGCTGATTTAGTGCATTACTCGCCATTGCCCATAGTTATATTTGGGGATCATACTCGACGTGTAAAAATTGCAAAAGAGCCTTTCATCTGCGGAGCAGATGGCACTCAACTACTTTACCCGAATGATCAATTCGACCCAATATTTTTTTATTATGCAGTTAAGAATGTAGATTTATCTGACTATGCCTATGCAAGGCACTATAAATTCCTAAAAGAACAGGAAATACCAGTTCCTGAGATGTCTATGCAAAAAAAAATTGCAGGCATCTTGTCAACTTACGATGACTTAATAGAGAACAACTTAAAGCAAATAAACTTGCTCGAAGAAATGGTGCAAATTACTTACTCTGAGTGGTTTGCTTACCTGCGCTTCCCCAACCATGAATTGGTGGCCATTGATCCAGTGAGCAGCCTCCCTGAGGGATGGGAAAGAAAAAAAGTCGGAAGCTTGCTTGCCAAAGTTACAAAATCAAAGAAAATTCAAAGTTCCTCGTTTCTTTCTAGCGGTTCAATTCCCATTATTGACCAAAGCCGTGATTTTGTAGCTGGCTACACTGATGATGTCGAAGCATTGCTTGATATGGGACAGCCGCTAATAGTTTTTGGAGATCACACGCGCATTCTAAAATTTATTACATTTCCTTTTGCTCGTGGCGCCGATGGAACACAGGTAATACTCTCTAATAACCCAAGAATGCCGCAGCACTTATTATATTTTAGTCTTATTGCTCTGGATCTTTCAAATTATCACTACGCGCGTCATTTCAAGTTCTTAAAAGAATCGGAAATTGTGCTGCCAACAGAAGATGTAGCTGAGAAGTTTGAAATATATTCAAAAGACAAGTTTGCACTCATTCAGCAACTCCGGCAACAGAACAATTTACTACAGGAGGCACGCGACATTTTGCTGCCGCGCTTGATGACTGGCGTGATCAACGTAGAAAGCTATGACCCCGCTGGGCTGCTCAAGGAGGCCGCATGAGCTACGAATACTCCGAAGATGGGCTGGTAGAAGCCGCAACGCAGGAAGTGCTGGAGGCCTTGGGCTGGAAAGTTGCCTATGCGTGGAAGAAAGAAACCTTCGGCGATGATGGGTTGCTGGGGCGTGCGAACAAATCGGAAGTGATTCTGAAGCGCCACCTCCGCGCTGCTCTGCAAAAGCTAAATCCTAACCTGCCGGATGTGGCCTATACCCACGCCATCGACCAGATCACAGAGAAAGCTGCCGATAAAACCCTTGGGCAGATCAATAAGGAAAAGCACGCGCTGCTCACCAAAGGCGTGCAGGTGACGTTCCGCAACGCCAAGGGCGAGATGGAATCTAAGCGCCTGCGCGTGTTTGATTTTGAGAAGCCGCTGGAGAATGAATTCCTTGCCGTTCGCCAATTTGAGGTGGTGGGCGAACTCTACAACCGCCGCCCAGATGTGGTGGGGTTTGTGAATGGCATTCCGTTGGTGTTCTTTGAACTGAAAGCCCACCACACCGACCTTGCCGCTGCATACAACGACAACCTGCGCGACTACAAAGACACCATTCCAGCTATTTTCCACTGCAATGGTTTTATCGTTCTCAGCAATGGCACAGATGCCAAGCTGGGAACTATCACCAGCCCGTATAAGTTTTTCCTCGACTGGAAACGCATCGAGGAAGAGGAAGAAGGCGTGGTGAGCTTAGACACCATGCTGCGCGGCACCTGCGACCGCGCAAGGCTGCTGGATTTGTTCGAGAACTTCCTGCTGTTCGATGGCGAAGGCGGCGATGTGGTCAAAATCATGGCCAAAAACCACCAGTATATCGGCGTGAATAAGGTTGTGGCGCAGGCGCGGAATATCGAAGAACTCAAGGGAAAGCTGGGTGTATTCTGGCACACCCAAGGTTCTGGCAAGTCCTATTCGATGGTGTTTCTGTGCCAAAAAATCCATCGCAAGTTCGGCGGTTCTTACACCTTCCTGATTGTGGTTGACCGCACGGAGCTTGAGAACCAGCTGTATGATACCTTCACCGGCTGCGGTGCAGTGACGGAAGAAAACATCCGCGCCAAAGGCCGCGATGATCTGCGCCGGTTGCTATCCGAGAACCATCGCTATGTGTTCACGCTGATCCATAAGTTTTCCATCGACCCTAAGCTGGAGAGCGAATACCCGTTGATTACCGACCGTAGCAATATCATTGTGATTTCCGATGAGGCGCACCGCACGCAAGGCGGAAAATTCGCGCAGAACATGCGCTTTCATGGCATTCCCAATGCGTCGTATCTCGGCTTCACTGGCACGCCGATCATCAAGGAAGAACTGGAACTCACCAAGAATATCTTCGGGGAATATGTTTCAGTTTATGACTTCAAACGGGCGATTGAGGATGGAGCCACGCTACCGTTGCGCTACCTGAACCGTGGCGAAAAGCTGGGTATTGAGAACCCGCAGCTGGACGAGCGCATGGTGGAAATCATAGAGAGTGAAGACCTCGACGACGACCAACGCGCCAAGCTGCAACGGGAGTTTGCGCGGGATTATCCTATCCTGACATCTGAGGCACGACTCGATGCGATTGCCAAAGATTTGGTATGGCATTTTAACGAGCGCGGCTATCAGGGCAAAGCGATGTTCGTTGCGCTGGATAAGCCAACCGCTGTGCGGATGTATAATCTGGTGATGAAGCATTGGCCGGACTATGTGGCCGAGCTTAAAAAGCGCATTGCACAATGCCAAGACCAGCAGGAAGAATTGAAACTCCGCCACCACCTAAAGCGCGTCGAAGAAACCGAAGTGTGCGTAGTGGTGAGCAGCGAGCAGAACGAAGTAGCCAAATTCCGCTCTATGGGGCTGGAGATTGAGCCGCACCGCAAGAAAATGGTCGAGCGCGATCTGGAAACGGAATTCAAGGATGATGATAATCCGTTCCGCCTTGCCATCGTGTGCGCCATGTGGATTACCGGCTTCGATGCTCCATGCGTTTCCACCGTGTATCTTGATAAGCCAATCAAAGGCCACACGCTGATGCAGACCATTGCCCGTGCAAACAGGGTGTATGATGACGAAAAAGAAAATGGCCTGATTGTCGATTACGGCAATGTGTACCGCAAACTGGAAGAAGCCTATGCCGTTTATGGTGAGGGCGAGAATAAAGGTGGAAAGAACACTGGTGGAGATGAGGGTGAAGCGCCGATAAGCCCTGCAGAAAGGCTGGAAGGCTTGGCGGTAGAATTGGCCGCTACTATTGGCGCTGTAAGGCAGTGCTTGCTGGATTTGGAATTTGAACTGGATGGGCTGGTAAACGCACAAAGCCCAATGGAAAAACTGGGGCTTATCCAAAAAGCGATGAACTGCGTCTGTTTGAATGAGAAAACACGCACTGAGTTTGAATTCTCTGCGCGTGATGTGTTCCGCAAATACAAAGCCCTTTACCCTGAAGAGCAAATTAAACCCTTCATCAAAGAGCATAATGCGATTGAAGCTATCTATGAACAGCTGAATCAGAAGGTCAAAGGTGCTGATATTACCGCCGTAATCCGTCGCCTCCAGCAGGAAGTGGATATGAGCATTTCGGTAGCAGGCTCATCTGGCAGTGATGATGATTTTGTGGATTTGAGCAAGCTCGACTTTGGCAAGCTGCGCCAAGCCTTCCAGAAATCAGATAACAAAAATCTGGTGGTGTTTGATCTTCAGGAGGCCATCGAGCGCAAGCTAGAGAAAATGGTGCAGCAGAACCCATTGCGGCTGGAGTTTTACGAAAAATACAAAGCAATCATTGATGATTACAACAACGGGAAAGACCTGCAGGCGGTGCAGAAGGCATTCGATGAACTTCAGGGCTTTATGCAGGAGCTTTCCGAAGAGGAATCACGCGCCCTTGCTGAAGGATTAGATCAGGAAACACTGGCTATTTTTGACCTGCTTCGCAAGCCTGAACTTTCCAAAAAAGAGGAAGAAGAAGTTAAGAAAGTGGCAATCAAAACGCTTTCTACGCTCAAGGAAGAAAAATTGCGAGTCGAACGCTGGAGAGAAAGCACGCAAGTTGCAGCGCAGGTAAAAACCATCATCTTCGATAATCTGCAATGGCTGCCGCAAGAATCCTATAATGACAACGAAGTGAACGAGCGTGCAGATCGTGTTTATCAGCACATCTACAGCACTTATTCGGGTTATGCTTCAAATGCTTGGAGGATGTAGGCGCAATGTACTTAGAATCAATTTCTATCAGAAATTTTCGAATCTTTAAAAGCTTGGATCTTACCCTAAACCCTGGACTTAATTTATTAGTGGGTGAGAACGATTCTGGAAAAACCGCTTTAATTGATGCTGTAAGATTTGTATTAGGAACTAACTCTTCCGAAAGAAGTTTTCTTGATGAATCTGACTTTCACGATGATGAGAAAGAGCTGTCTATTCAGTTAAAATTCGTGGATGTAGAAAGGCATGCGCATATTTTTGTAGAACATCTAACATATGAAAAAGGATCTTCTAACGGCGATAAGAGTCGAGCGGTCTTATACATACAATTCACGGCAAAAAATACTGGACAAGAGAAACGCGGCTATCCATTTATTGATACTGATATAAAAAGTGGGAAAGACGGCAATGGTCTGCTGCTAGAACATGGGATACGAGCTTTTCTATCAACAACTTATCTTAAGCCACTCAGAGATGCTGAAGCAGAGTTATCTTCAGGCAAAGGTTCTCGACTTTCACAAATTCTAAACTCCTCAAAAGACCTACTTAAACCAGAGTCTATAAATAGCATTCTTGATCTGATTGCGAATACGAACAAAAAACTCGTCGAAGAAGGGCAGCCGATACATGGTACTTCACAAAAAATTCAGAATGATTATCTACATCACCTGATTTTTGAGAAGGACAAAGAAATACTAAAAGCAATCATTGATATTGCTGGAATCAAAGACACAGATGGACTGACAGACTCCAAGAAACGAAAACACTTAAGAACAATTCTAGAAGGTCTCAATTTATCCTTAACAGAAGAATTAAGGAAACACGGCTTGGGTTATAGTAACCTGCTCTTCATAGCAGCAGAGTTACTTTTGTTAGAACAGGAGTTGGATAGTGAATTTCCTCTTCTTTTGATTGAAGAACCTGAGGCGCACTTACATCCCCAACTACAAATGAAACTTTTGCAATTCATAATTAACAAAGCAAAAACGAAACAGAACCCAAAAGGCATTCAATGTCTTTTATCAACCCATAGCCCTAATATTTCCTCAAAAGCTGATCCCAAAGATGTGATTATTCTTAGTCAGGGAAAGGCCTTTTCTCTCAGGTCAGAAGAAACAGAGTTAGGAAAGGATAATTATAAATTTCTATGGAAATTCCTAGATACAACAAAAGCGAACCTGTTTTTTGCTCGTGGAGTGATCTTGGTTGAAGGCGATGCTGAGAATCTTCTTTTGCCATCAATAGCAATGTTATTAGGCAGACCATTAGAAGATTATGGTGTCTCAATAATTAATATCGGAAATACTGGCTGGAAGCACTTTGCTAAACTGTTTTTGAGAAAAGGAAAAGATGCAGAGGCTGAGTCATGGAACCCAATAAAAGTAGCTGTATTGCGCGATTTGGATTTGTGGCCTGCGTGTGCCGAAGAGAAAGAAGAAAATTCATATGGTTTTATAGAGAAGAAGCAGCCAAGAAATGGAAGGGGTGGAAATTTACAGTATTGGCTAAGTGCAGATAGTGCAGAACAAGAATCTCAGACAAGCGGATGTATTCTTAACCTTAAAAAGGATAAGGCAGATGATGCCAATACACTTGAGCGTCAAAATATATCTGTCAACATTTCCGACAAATGGACATTCGAATATTGCCTGTCATATTTTGGACTTTTTGATGAATGCTACGAATCCATAAATGACTCTGCCGAAGGAAAGAACGACATAACTGGTTCCGCCGAAGAAAAAGCGACCTACATCCAAGGTAAAGTTAGAAAAACAGATTTTGCCACCCAGCTGGCTCTGATATTAGAAGAAAAATACAAAGGAAAAGCTGATGAGCTAAAAAACAAACTTCCTCCATATATTGTCGCTGCAATTGAACATGTTACAGCCACACTTTCCTCAGATGTGGAAGAAGGAGGTTCCGAAATTGCCGTCGCTTGATTTAGAAATTACAGATGATGATATAAGAGCTTTGGAAAGTATTGATGGACTTACATTTGATTCAGAACGATCAAAAATCCTTAAGTCACTTGGCACTATTGATGTTCAGGCTTGTCCCGGCAGTGGAAAGACTACTCTTATTGCGGCAAAATTAATTCTTCTCTCGCAAAAATGGCCATACAGACATCGCGGAATTTGCGTGCTCTCACATACCAATGTGGCAAAACATGAAATCATCAATAAACTAGAAGCTTCTAATGTCCTTGAAGCCAGAAATTTACTTTCTTATCCCCACTTTATTGGCACCATACAGGAATTTGTAAACCGCTACTTAGGCATTCCTTACCTTCGTTCCTGCGGCATATCGGTAAACCTTATAGATAAAGAACATTGCGTAGAGCTAATTTATTCTAGGCTCAGTCATGTTACCAGAACGTACATCGATCAAAAAAGCCAGCATGGAAATCCCTTATTCGATTTCAATCTAAAAATGAATGGCGAGTCCATTGAAATGGATGTTCCCACATTTCCAAATGGTTCAAATTCCGATTCATATAAAAACTTAAAGAAAACAAGGATGAAACTGATTAGTGAAGGATATTTCTTCTTTCACGATTTCTATATTTTTGCCGAAAAAATATTAGCACGGCATCTATCATTGCCTACCATCATTCAAGAACGTTTTCCGCTTGCATTCATGGATGAAATGCAAGACACGCAAAAATTCCAAGACGAACTTTTACAAAAAATATTTCCACTAGATTCTGTGACCACGGCAGTACAGAGATTTGGTGATCCAGATCAGGCTATTTTTACTGGTATTAATGGTGAGGAGTCAAACGAAAGTTATAACAATAAACCAAGGTCAGGCATGAGCTTTGTAATTGATAAAAGCCATAGATTTGATGCCACTATTTGCCAGAAAGTAAAAGGACTCAGTTTTAACGGGGTAGAATTAGACACAGATTTGTCCGAGGAAATTCTTGAGAAAAGGAAAGAATGTCATGCCAATAACGAAGGGTTTAAGCATACTATTTTTATTTATAGAGATGAAACAATTGGTCGTGTAATTCCTGAATTTGCAAAACTAGTAGCTACCCAATTCAACGATAAAACTAAAGCAGCAGCACCATTCTCAGTAAAAGCAGTCGGTGCAGTAGGGAATGAAATTGATCCACAGGGGCAACATCTCAAAATTGGCCATTATTGGCAGAGCTTTGATAAAAGCAAATCACAGAAAAATTTTAGAGAAAATTGCTTCATTGAAGCAGTGTATTTCATACGCCGTAAAAGCGAAGGAGATTGGTCAGAAAGCTATAAATGCATTAATGACTGCATTCTAAGATTACTTAGATTAGCAGGCATAAAAGGAGAAGATGGAAAAAACCTTACATCCACTTCTCTCAAGGTGCTATTAATTGCAAACAAAGACTGGCATCGCTACCGGCGAGTTCTATTCTGGCTCATGAATCACGGCAATCCTCTCACGGATGGCAAATGGCAAAAAGTATGCACCGTTCTAACAAGAATGCTTGGCATCGAATCTCCTTCAGCACAAGTAACGGTATATTTGGAATACAAACAAAATCTAGAACAAGAGCAGACAGATGGTGCGGCAATTCCCAATTCTCCGACCTTTGAAGGAATTAAAATAGAACTCTCAACAATTCACGGCGTGAAGGGTGAAACTCACGACGCAACCCTTGTTTTAGAAACAAAAAACTATAATCATGATATATATGCCATGCTGTCTTACATAACGGGAGAAAGGCCAAATACAACTTATACGAATGCTTCTTTAAAATCCGATCCCACCAATGTTCGGGATGCAGCAAAAATGCCTAATCAGAAATTTATGCGGCAATTCTATGTCGCTATGAGTCGTCCACGGCATCTTCTATGTTTAGCTGTCCATAATGATCGTATCACAGCTGATCAAATAACCTTGCTGCAAGCTAATGAAAAGGGTTGGAATATAACACATATACAGGATTCAGCAGATGACCAAGAATCTCGATCCTAGCAACCTATGTCTCACAGAAAGAGGGACGCAATGGCTTAATCAATTTAAGCCTGAAGATAAAGAAACAGCAGAACGGCTGGTGTCTCATTTAACACTTGTTTCCCACTCAGAATTTTTACGATCTATTCAAAAATTAATAGAAACTGAGATTGGTTCCAATAAAGATGTCGTTGCGATTTATGTCGTCAGGGAGCTTGAAGGACAGACTAATTTCTTCAGCGAAGTGTGTGATAAAAATGGGCACGTTCAAGCCTTGTCGAATGGTAATGATCACGGAAGTGAAGCCTCAATAGCTAATTTAATCCGTAATTTGTGCAAAACTGAGCAAAGACTTCTTAATCACCCTAATCTCGATAAGATGCGTCAGAAAAAGTGCCGTACAATAATCCTTGTAGATGATTTTATAGGGTCAGGAAATCGTATGCAGAGTTTCTTACATGCATTTTGGAGGCACGCAAGTATCAAATCATGGCATTCATTAAAATATATCAAGTTCATAGTGGTTGCATATTCTGGTATGGAAGCAGGAATTAAAATAGTGAAAAGCCACAAAATTAATGCAGATGTGATTCTTGAGCGTGAATGCCCATCATTTAAAGATATGCCTTGGAAACCGAAGTATAAAAAGGAGGCTATAGAGCTATGTCGTGAGTACGGGAAAAAAACTTGCAAAAAAGATCTCCCTTTAGGTTACAAGAACACAATGGGATCGATGGTTTTTGAGCATGGATGCCCTAACAATGTTCCATCAATGTTTTGGGCTGATAACAAAAAATGGCATGCCCTTTTTCCACACAGATCCCTACTATCAAATGAAATGTCTGTTTTCCCACAAGAAATCACGCGCCAAGATTCAAAGCTCACTTTATTGAACGCTGGGCAGAAAAAAATAGCAGATTCAGACTCTCTGTCCAGAAGAGGAGAAGCTGGAGAAACTGTGCTTCTTATTTTGGCTTTAATCGCTCAGGGGCAAAGAAAGCAATCTACACTTAGTTATGCAACAGGACTTAATAAAAAAGACTGTGCACGCATCGTAGACCGATGTATCAAGTGGGGCTTTATCACTCAAACAAAGAGGCTTACTTCTAAAGGCAGTGCAGAACTACAAGCTGCTAAACGATTTAAAAAAAATTCTAAGTTTAGCCAGCTGGGCAGAGGTAAATTATGGGCGAGAATCCCTCAAAACGGCAAATTAAATCCAGTCCTTCTTGGGTAATATGGCGCATATTTTTTCCAAAAAATGATATGAAAATTAAAATTTTCGGTTACAATGGCATGAATAAATGCTCAAAATTGAGGAGAAAAACATGCCAAAAACCCAACAATCTGCTACAGCTACTGCGTTAGAAAACAATATCAGCGAAATTCATGGCGACTGGCAGAATTTGCAGGCACAATCCAGCAGTGGTCAAAAGGCTTGGCTTACCCAAATGAAAAACCACTACACTAAAATTGTGAAGGATTCGCCTGAGGCAGCAGCAGAATTATTGTCAATGTATGAGCATCAATTCTCACTTATAAAAAAGCATGGCTTTTCTGCAAATGAGGCAGAATAATTATTTCCCACCCCGTAGCTTACTCATCGCCCGTTGCCCGAAGTAAAAACTTATAATTCCTGCGAATATGGCTTGGTCTTCGGCTGTCCACAGCAGCCACGGAAGGTTGGCAGAAAACTGCATGGCTTTGACCGTCGCATAAAGAATGAAGAAGCTGTAAGCAATCACAGGGCGAACTGTGCCGTTGAGGGCATCCACCCAGCTTATGCCTGTGGTGTAGGTTTTGTAGAGGGCGGAGCTTTCGGCGATGTCGGCATTTACTTGGATTTCCTCCAAACGCTGCGATGCTCCTTGTTTTTGCTGCTCCATCTGCATTTGCAGGATGGTGATTTCGTGTTTTCTGTCTTGTGCATCACGGAACAGTTTTATCAGATCGGGAAATGCTGCCGAGATAAAGCCCAGCAAAGAACCAAGTAGTGTAATCATTTTTTTATTCCTTTCATTATTTCCAAGAAATGTGACCAGCAAAAAAACTTAAAAAAGCAACCACGCCCGTCCATATTCCGCCGATAACTAGGAGCGTGCGAAGGCTTCCTCTGCCTTGATTGGCAAGGGCGGTGAGGATTTTTACTTCCTCGGTCAACACATCCACGGTTTTGGTGAGGCACTCAATTTGTGTGTTCATAACGGCAAGTTGCGAACGCAAATCAGCTTCTTCTTGTGGTGGCATTTTTTGTTCTCCTTGTTTTTAAGCATAAAAAAAACCGCCGTAAATTGGCGGTTGGTTAAAGTTTTGTTGGGTTTTGGATTACACAAATAGCAGACTTCTATAAACTCGGCATTACCCGCTTCCTCCCTTGGTGCTCCTCACCAGAGGGATCGCATTTGGATCATTGCCTAACGCCATCATACAGATTTTTAGACATTTGTTTCGCTCCGAAATAGTTTCGGAGCGAAATTTATTTATCTATTATTAGTTGTATTTTGCCGAGCGTATTGTTACTTGAGGTTGAAATTATTCAATAAGTACATTCCTCAAAACCATAAAGCTTGGCTTGCTCATTCCAGTTTTTGGGGATTGGTTGTTTTTCTATTTGCTTGAGGGAAAAACCCTCTGTTTTTGTGCTAATCTTATTCATACAAATCCAATCAGGTGGTTCTGATTGGCAGGTACAAAGTGCGGGCGGAAAATGACTAAAAAATTCTGGAAAAATATTAGATTTGTTAGAAAACACTACCCGAATGGCAGGCGATTAGGATTTGAAACAGGTATTCGTTGAAAGTGATATATTTCAATTACTTATTATGAATACCTTTTTCGCAAAAGGTATTCATACGACTGAGAGAGTGAGAGAAAAATGTGAGAAAAACCGCAAAAACCCCTGTCTAAGGGTATTCATAATCTCCAGCAAATAGGGCTGTGCTTGGGTTTGGTGGGGGGAGCTTTTGGGGGAAAATAAAAAGTTAGAAAGTAAAATGGTGGAGGAGGCAGGATTTGAACCTGCGAACTCGTAAGAGGACAGATTTACAGTCTGTTGCCATTGACCGCTCGGCCACTCCTCCACTTATAAGAAGGTCGCGAAGTTAGGATAGTTAAATT
>Ga0172380_10006556_pt1 | contig 13471 bp, 11 predicted proteins | sample Leawe162metaG_FD_119747 | JGI IMG/M metagenome (GOLD analysis project Ga0172380, IMG submission 119747) | Leachate microbial communities from a municipal landfill in Southern Ontario, Canada - Leachate well 162 metaG | ecosystem: Engineered > Solid waste > Landfill > Unclassified | place... | reverse complement strand
GTAGAAATTAAACGCAAAGGCAAGGGGGGGCAAGTAATTATCAATTTCTTTTCAGATGAGGAATTGAAAGAAATAGTTGAAAAAATAAAAAAATAAAGCAATTTAAGTCTTAGATAAATCGCATCCCCATGAAATTTGTCCATCTCCATGTACACACTCATTATTCATTATTAGACGGTTTGACCAAAATTGACGAGCTGATAGAAACCGCCATAAAAGATGATTCTCCGGCAGTAGCCATAACCGACCATGGCGTCATGTACGGCGTTATTGAATTTTACCAAAAGGCGGTAAAAGCAGGAATCAAGCCTATCATCGGTGTTGAGGCTTATTTGGCGCCCGGTTCGCGTTTTGATAAAACCACGACCGAACAAGGAAAGAGGAATTATCATCTTTTGCTATTGGCAAAAAACATGGAAGGATATAAGAATCTTTTGAAATTGACTTCAATCGCCCACCTTGAAGGTTTTTATTATAAGCCGAGAATCGATTGGGAATCGCTGGAAAAATACCATAAAGGCATCATAGCATCTTCCGCATGCCTGGGAGGAGAGATTCCTGCCTTGATAAGATCCGGCCAAGAAGAAAAAGCGAAAGTGCGGATATTGGAGTATAGCAAACTTTTCGGCAAGGATAATTTTTATCTGGAATTGATGCATCATCCCAATATCGAAGGATTGGACAATGTAAACAAAAAATTGATCGAATTCTCTCGTGAGTTACACGTTCCGCTTGTTGCCACGAATGATGCTCATTATCTTAGAAAGGGGGACGGAGAAGCCCAGGATATCTTGCTTTGCCTGCAAAACAAAAAGAAGAAAAGCGATGCCAACAGGATGAATATGACAGATGGTGATTATTCGGTCAGATCAACCAAGGAAATGATCGAGGCATTCAAACACGTTCCAGAAGCTATCGAGAATACTGTTAAAATAGCTGAAATGTGCAATCTGGAGCTTGAATTAGGCAAGGTGCAGTTGCCATATTTTGATGTTCCCGAAGGTTTTAGCGAGGGATCATATTTAAGAAAACTGTGCGAAGAAGGGCTGGAGAAAAGGTATTCGAAGAATTATTTACAGATAAGCAAAGAGATAAAAGAAAGGATGGATTATGAGCTCTCAGTTATAGAAAAAATGGGTTGGCCGTCATATTTTTTGATTGTAGCTGATTTTGTAACTTGGGCTAAAAACAGAAAAATCATTGTTGGTCCGGGAAGGGGATCGGCAGCCGGGTCATTGGTTTGTTATCTAACCGGCATAACAAATCTTGATCCGTTGGAATACGGCCTTCTGTTTGAAAGATTTTTAAATCCGGATCGTATATCAATGCCTGATATCGATCTTGATTTCGCGGATGCCAGACGAGCCGAGGTCATTTCTTATGTCGAAGAAAAATACGGCAAAGACCATGTTGCGCAGATAATTACTTTTGGAACGATGGCGGCCAGAGCCGCTGTCAGGGATGTGGGACGCGTGTTAGACCAGCCTTATGATTTTTGTGACAAACTAGCCAAGGCTATCCCAATGTTTACTAAAATCGATGAAGCGTTAGATACGGTTGATGAATTTAAGCAATTATATAAAAATGATTCGGCCGCAAAAGAAACTATTGATTACGCCCGCCGGTTAGAAGGAGTCTCAAGGCATGCTTCTACTCATGCTTGCGGTGTTTTAATCACAAAAAATCCTTTAACCGACTATACTCCCGTTCAATATGCTTCATCTGATGACAAAAGTATCGTTTCTCAGTATTCATTGCATCCTGTGGAAGACCTGGGATTGCTAAAAATGGATTTCCTGGGTTTAAAAAACCTTACCATTATTGAATCGGCAATTCGCATTATAAAAAATACGCGAGGAACAGTAATAGATATAGATAAAATCCCGCTTCGAGACGAGAAAGCATACAAATTATTTCAGGACGGTGAAACAACCGGCGTATTTCAATTTGAGTCTAGCGGAATGAAAAGATATCTTAGAGAGTTAAAACCTTCCGAATTTGAAGATATTATCGCGATGGTCGCCTTATATCGACCCGGACCGATGGAATGGATTCCTGATTACATAGCCGGTAAGCACGGAACTAAAAAACCGACATATCTTCATCCCAAGTTAGAACCGATTTTAGCTAAAACTTACGGCGTTGCAATCTACCAAGAACAAGTGATGCAAATGGCCAGAGATTTAGCCGGTTTTACTATGGCAGAAGCCGATGTTCTGAGAAAGGCTGTCGGTAAAAAAATTATCAAACTTTTAAACAAACAAAAAGAAAAATTTATAAATGGATGCGTTAAAAACAATATCCCGAGCGAATTGGCCAAAAAAATATTTTCATTTATCGAACCGTTTGCCGGTTACGGATTCAACCGTTCACATGCCGCTTGTTACGCTCTTATAGGATATCAAACCGCATATCTCAAAGCACATTGGCCGACTGAATTTATGGCCGCTCTGCTAACAGCCGACCAGCAGAACACCGACAGGATTTCGGTTGAAATCGAAGAGTGCCAAAGGATGGGAATAGTTGTCGCCAGTCCGGATATAAACCAATCTTTTCAGTCATTCACTGTTGTAACGCCTAATACCGCCAAAAACGTGCCGGTATCCAAGGAAATAGAACTGAAAACCATCCGTTTCGGCTTACATGCCATTAAGAATATCGGAGAAAATATTTCAGAAGTTTTGATCAGAGAAAGGAAGGACAAAGGTCCGTACAAAGATTTAAGCGATCTCCTTGAAAGAGTTACAGACAAGGATTTGAACAAGAAATCTTTGGAAAGCCTTATCAAGTGCGGCGCTCTTGATAAATTCGGAGAAAGGGGACTACTGCTCGGCAATATTGAAAATATATTAAGATACAACAAAGAAATAGCCGCCAGTAAATTCAACGGACAAATCAGCCTTTTTGCAGATAGCCCGAGCTTGAACGGTTCCTCGAAGATTAAACTCGAACATTTTCAGAAAATAGACGAACAGATTAAGCTTGCCTGGGAGAAAGAATTGCTTGGACTTTATGTTTCCGCCCATCCTTTTTCAGATTATAAAAAACACTTGAAAGATTTTATAACGCCGCTTCGGGATTTGAATTCTGAAAAGAATGAAGAGAATGTTACAATCGCGGGGATAGTTACGAAAATTCAAAAAATCATAACCAGAACTAACAAGTCCATGCTTTTTGCTAAGCTTGAAGATGATACGGGCAATATAGAACTTTTAATATTTCCCAACCTATACAAAACAACATATCCGATTTGGGAAGTCGGAAAAGCGGTAATAGTCCAAGGCAAGGTTTCTGATAAAGATCAGGAAGTTAAGGTATTGGCTAATACCGCCTTCAAGGTTAGTTTAAGAAGTATCAATGAAGTGATCGCAAAGTTTAAAAGCGCCGGCAGCGGAGGTTTTCGAGAAGACTCGGGCATCAGTTCCAAGCATATCAATAATAAAGATTTAAAAATTTCGTTCAATCGTGCCGCTGATCAAGCAATTTTGGAAAAACTTAAACAAGTTTTAGTGAAATATAACGGAAATAACAAAGTAGTCTTTGAAATAAAATTAAATGGCAGCACCAAGACAGTTGAAACCGCGTACAAGGTGAGCAATACATCCTTTTTAATTACCGAATTAAATAATAAACTTGGCGGTGCAATTTCAATAAGCTAATGGAACATGATAAAAAAGTACAAGAAATTTGTGAATTGGCATTAAAAATTTTAAAAAAACCGAATTTGCAATTTCGCCCGATGAGAAGAACCGCCAGCATAAACACTACGCGCAGTTTTGTTATCGGCCGGACTAATTTAAAGACCGGCCTTATTACTATCGACACCAGAACGCCGAGAAAACGCGAAGAAAAGAAAATTTCAAGCATCCTAAGCGTGTTATGCCATGAGGTAGCTCATCATCAAAAAATGCCGTTTAGGCAACGCCACAAGGGCAAATGGATAATAAGACAGCATTATCCCGAATTCTATCAACAAGTAACTAAAAATATAGAATACTTAAAAAAAGATTCAATTATCGGCCAATACTTCGACACAAAAAAACCTCCGAAGAAAAAAGGGGATTGTGCAGTCAAAAAAAGACCTAAAACTAGCCTATTATCATTAATTTTAGCTAATTTTAGCTAAAATTATTCTTTCATATTTTTTCCGCTGTGAAATTTCTTATGGACATCACGCAGTTGCTTGTTGGTTACGTGAGTATATATTTGAGTAGTAGCAATATTCCTGTGTCCTAAAAACTCTTGGACTAAACGTAAATCTGCGCCTTGTGAAAGTAGATCGGTTGCGAAGGAATGACGTAGGGTGTGAGGAGTGGCCATAATAGGAAGCCCGGAAATTTTTACATATTTCTTCACAATATCTTCTATGCTTCGAGAGGTGAGTCTTCTATTCTCGTTTGATTTGCTTGCGCCTGGTTTGTAGTTTATAAACAAAGCCTCATCCATATCATTTCTTTTGCTTAAATATTCTTTAAGCCACTTTATAGCACGTTCGGAGAAGTAAACCGTGCGCACTTTGCTTCCCTTACCAACCACGGCAACTTCAAGATCTTTAGTATTTTTATCAATTTTAATTTGTTCAGAATCCAAGGCGACCAGCTCGGCAACTCGAAGTCCGGTTGAGAACAAACACTCTAATATAGCTCTATCACGGATTCCAATTTTAGTATTAATATCAGGTGTCATTAGTAAGTTTTCGAGCTGTTGTAATTTTAAGAATTTAACTTCTTTATCAGATTTGTCCTTGGCTAATTTTACTTCTGAAGGGGATAAAGAGCTTATTTTTTTCTCAACAAAAAACTCTAGCAAACCACGTAATGCTATAAGGTAGTAGTTCTGGGTGGATTTTTTCAGGGAAGCCTTTGTTTTTGAATCGGTGTGGCGTGAAAGAAATACACGATACTTCCAAATATGTTCCGAATTCAATTTGTTTGGTTTTAATTTATCAAGACTGTTAGCAGCTAGCCAATTAAAAAATTTATTCAAAAATCGGCTATAATTTTCTTGCGTTTTTGAAGAAAGGCCTTTTTCAATTTCCAGGTAGTCAAGGTAGTCGGTTAAATATTCGATTATCGGTTTATCGTTGTTCATATAACTATTCTAGCATATTATGCGAAGTATTAAAATAATAAAGCACCTTGGTTTCCAAGGTGCTTATTTTGTTTGTACTTTTCTGCATTATGTCAACTATGGAAGTGACGACTACTCCGCGCATATCTTGATAGCTCGTTCATTATCACGAAAAAATTTCTATAATGAAAACATTTCACTCCTTTTTCTTTGATGCAATCGATTATGTTATTTTTTTTCTCAGGGCAGTTATTGCATTTTTTATCGTCTTGTCGAAATTTGCTTAAACACATCATAAACTCCTTTTAAAAATAGTTGGGGGGGGGATAGGATTGCAAAAGACAAGAAACTAAAAAAAAGTATTGATAATGAATTAAAAAGAGCAACAGGTTTGTTACAGGCATACAAACATCAGATTATCATAGGCATTATATCATCTACACAATACTTCGCATAATGTAGATTAAGCGAAGTATTGTGTATGTGATACTAGCTTCACAAATATATAATCTTCAAACCCATAATATGTAATTCCGGATTAAACAGTAACATTATTTTTATAATCAATAAAAAAACACCTATCGTGATCGCGCAAAAAAACAACATCGACAGTAATAATACTATTTTGAAAGCTATTTCCATAGTTGGTCCTGATTATTATACTATTGGTTAAATCCCCCCTCATTTAATTTTTGCTAATTTTAGCTATTTAATATATATTATACTAATATTAGCGGTAATATACGCTGTTTCCGACTCGTAAATCTATATAGGTTTTAGTCATAAAGTCTTCCTTGATTTTCTCTTTTTTTATAATGAGAAGTTTTTCTATCTGTTCGTCGGCGTTCCTTTCCGTATTAAAGTATATGGTCGGACCGCTTGCCAATTGAATCTTAACAGTATTAATCTCATTGTCAATAAGAGCATTGGCGACTGTGAATTCATCTGGATAATTCTTTAGTTTTGAATTCAAATCCAAGGCGAGATCCAAATAAGAATGATCGACGCTTATCTGGCGCCCATTCAATTTATTGCCGCTTTGGTTATGGACGATAGGGTAGTTTTTCCCGGTAATCTCTTCCTCTGTGGCCTCTGAAATAATTTCACCGTCGATACCAGCGTAATAATATTTGTCATCTTCCTTCCAGACAAAGGCGTATTTTTTCTCATCATAGCTGATGTTTATCCCGCTGGGGATTTTTTTTTCGATAGAAAGTTCATTAAAAGAATATTTTTCTCTCAGTTGGTCTTCCAGTTTGCCCTTGTCGAACAGAAAAATATTTCTTTTCGGAATCAGCACAAAAAACGAGGTGTTTGCCTGATCCCAAGCAATCTTCTCTATTTCAGTGTGAGAAATTTTATCTCCCCCGCTGACATTTACGTTTTTAATTTTGAAATAGCTTGAGTAAAATACAAACCAAGCAACCGCAATAGTGAAAAATAAAAAAAGATAGGATATCAATTTGATTTTGAATGAAAAAAAAGCTTTGCGAGATTGACGCAATTTTTTCTTTTCATCAAAAAAAGGGTTAGAATAAGATTTTGACCCGTAATGCATTTTCCCTTTGTTTTGATATACTTTTTTTAATTTTTTATTTTTTATACCGGGAAGCATAAATTTTCCATTACTCGTTACAACTTAAATTTCCTGGCAATCCTGTCTATATTTCCAGGCAAGTATTTTCGCAGAGCTTCGGGGATTATAATGCTTCCATCAGCTTGCTGGTAATTTTCAATTATAGCGATCAGCGCGCGGGTTACAGCGACGGCAGTGCCGTTCAGCATGTGGACGTAATCCTTTTTGCCGTCTTTGGCCTTGTATTTTATGTTGAGTCCCCTGGCCTGGTAATCGGTGCAATTTGAAGTCGAAGTGATCTCGCCCCAGTCGCCATTCTGATTGTCCTTGGAAGTCTTGCCGGGCATCCAGGCTTCCAAATCAAAAGTCCTTATGGCAGGGCCGCCAAGGTCCGCGGTGCAGTGGTCAACGACTCTGAATGGAATCTTCAAACCTTCAAAAATTTCACGTTCGATTCCAAGCAATTCTTTGTGAGCCGTCTCTGCGTTTTCCGGCATGACGTATTGGAACATTTCGATTTTAGTGAATTGATGGACTCTGAATATCCCCTTGGAGAATTTGGAATAGCTCCCGGCCTCCGTCCTGTAGCAATGCGAAATAGCGACATATTTTTTGGGCAGATCATTTTCGTTTAACACCTCGTCCATGTGGTAGCCGCCCATTGTTATTTCCGCCGTGCCGATAAGGCTTAGGTCGGAATTTTCAATATTGTAAATTTGCGTACTTTCGCCGCGCGGGTTAAAGCCGAGCCCTTCCAGCACCTCTCTCTTTGCCAAATCCGGGGTTGAAAAGGGAATGAACCCATGTTTTATTACCGTTTCCATGGCGTACTGGATCAAAGCAAATTCCATCAGCGCTAGCTCATTTTTCAAATAATAAAACTTGGCGCCGCTCACCTTTGTGCCTCTTTCGAAATCGATCAAATCAAGATTTTCCGACAGCTCGACATGGTCTTTCGGAACGAAATCAAATTTCGTCGGTTGTAAAAAGATATCGACAACAGGGTTGTCGTCCTCGTCGTCGCTGACGCGCACGTCTTTATGGGTAAGATTCGGCACTTTGAATAATAATTCTTTGAAGTTTTCCGATACAGGCGTTTGTTCTTCTTCAAGTTTTTTGATATCGTCGCCGGTTTTTTTCATTTCCTCTATCTGCTCCGGAGTCGGCTTTGATTTTGAGCCGGCGTTCCTTTTTGCTCTCAACTCCCCTATCTTTGTTTCTATCTCTCGCCTTCTCTCATCGAGCTTTAATAGTTTTTCAATATCAACATCAACTTGTCTGTTTTTGCAGTTTTGGATCACCTGATCCTTATTTTCTCTGATATATTTTATATCTAACATATTTTTTTATTATTAAGAGTTATTCGAGGTTGGTTTCATGGTCGGAAACAGGATCATATCCCTTAAGTTCTCTTCGCCCTCCAAGAGGGAGAAAAATCTATCCAGTCCCATCCCCCATCCGGCCATAGGCGGCATGCCATATTCCATTGATTCGACGAAATCATGGTCATAAGGCATCGCTTCTTCATCCCCTTCCATCGTTAATCTTTCCTGATCCTCGAATCTTTCTTTCTGATCGACTGGATCGTTGAGCTCGTTGTATGCTTTCATAAGCTCCCAGGAATTCACCACCAGTTGGAAAGTGGCGACTTTCTTCGGGTCGTTATCTTTTGTTTTCGCCAGGGCCATGAATTCTTTTGGATAATCAGTGACGAAAACCGGGTTGATGATTTTTTTTCTGATAGTTTTTTTATAGAGTTCGTCCATTTTTGCCGACCAACCTACTTTTTCTTTCAGATTCATTTCTTTTTCCAGGTTGTTATCCTTGACGAATTTTTCCAGTTTTTCAACCGTGTCAATCTCACAGAGATCAACTTTTAAATATTTTTTTACCAGATCCGCGAAAGTTATTCTTGGGAATGGCGGTTCCAAGTTAATTTCATTATCTCCATATTTTACTTTGAATTTTTTGTAAACTTTGCTTACGACTTCCCGGATCAGTTCTTCCGTAAAATCCATCAATTTTTCATAGTCGGAGTACGGCCAATAAAATTCGAACATGGTGAATTCCTGAAGATGAGCCGGCCCCATGCCTTCGTTCCTGAAGCATTTCCCTATTTCAAATATTTTTTCAAAACCGCCGGCAATCGATCTTTTTAAAAATATTTCCGGAGCGATGCGTAAAAATAAATCGAAATCTAGCGCGTTGTAGCGGGTTATAAACGGCTTAGCGTAGGTGCCTCCGTAAACCGTTTGAAGGATCGGAGTTTCAATTTCAGTAAAATTGTTGCTCCACATAAACTCTCTGATCGTCTTGATGGCGGATGATCTTCGATTGAATTTATCAAAAACTTCTCTATCGGAAATCATTTCAAGTTCTCTGAAGCGTTGTCTTTTGTCAGCATCGGACAAGCCATGCCATTTTTCCGGCAAAGGCCTAATCGCTTTTGAGAGGATTTCCCATTCTTTGACCATTATGCTGTTTTCACCCTTATGCGTAACGAAACAAGTTCCTTTGACCTGGATAAAATCGCCCATGTCTATAAGTTTGACGAAATTTTTGTATTCATCATCTCCTAATTCTTTTTTTGACAAAGCCAGCTGAAGCTGACCGCTCGCGTCTTGCAGATTTGAAAACGTCAGATTTCCGTGGCCTCTCTTACTTTTTAATCGACCCGTTAAAAACAGTTCTTCTTGACTTTCCTCAAAATCTTTAAAATTGTCCAAAACCTTTTTGATCTCATGGCTTCTTTGAACTTTTGATGGATATGGGTTAATGTTTTTTTCCTTTAACTTAGCTAACTTTTCTAGCCTATCTTGTTTTTCACTCGTTTTTTCAGTATTCATATTTTTTTAAGTTTTATTGATAACTATTGATTATTTTAGAATAAAAAGACAAAAAAGTAAAGGATAACCAAAAACCCCTGAATCAAAATCAGAGGTTTTTGGTTAGATGCCTTTTTTAGTGCGAATTCAAGATTGCAACCGCTATTCAACTTTCAATATTTCATATTCCATTTTGCCTTTGGGGGTTAAAACGGCGACTATCGCGCCTTTCTTCTTTCCGACTAAAGCGGTTCCGAGCGGTGATTCATTGGATATCTTGCCTTCGAACGGATCAGCTTCATTAAAGCTGACTATGGTAAATTCTTTTTCTTTGCCATTAATTTTCGCTACTATCTTTGATCCCATGGAAACTTCGCCTTTGGAGCTTCCATTCTCGACAATGGTTACATTTTTAAGCATTTGGGTCAATTCGGCAATCCTCCCCTCGTTAAAAGCTTGGGCGTCTTTTGCTTCTGAGTATTCGGCGTTCTCGCTTAAATCGCCCATATCCTTTGCTTTTTGGATCCTGTCGGCGATTTCTCTTCTTTTGATCGTGGTTAGATTTTCAAATTCTTTTTTTAATTTATCATAACCAACACTGGAAATAATTTGATCTGTCATAATTTTTTATTTTTTCATTTTTATATAAAATGTATTGTAGTATAAAAAGCTAATTTTGGCAAGGATTTACTGTGGATATAATTGAGGCTAAAATTAGTAAAAATCCTATACCAAGCGGATGATTCATATAGGGACTGAAAAAACTTAAGGATAAAATCGAGATAAGTCCGATAATTAGGCCGGTGTTAAAAAGTGCTTCAAAATCTTTAGAATCATCGATTCTTTTTTTTAAACATACGAAGTAGTCTTTTATTAGCACCCACAGCAAGACGAGATACGACAAAACTCCGAAAAATCCAAGCTTCAGCCAGATATCAAGCCATCCCCACTCAAAAGCATAAGTTGTATAAGTGCCATCCGGGGATGATTCTAAGACTCTCGGATCACTTGATTTGTAGGTTACTGTCGCACCGAATCCGCTTCCTAGAAATGGCTTTTCTTTGATTTCCCTCCATAATTCAGGAAGCAGTGACCATCTTGAAGAAGCACCAGCCTCATTTTTAACTTGGCCGGCTCTTTCCGTGAGGACATCAGCCGCGTTAAAAGCAAAATTTGCATTAGGATAAGGAAATTTTGCCACAGCCGTCATAAACAAAATACCGGCAACAGTAGAAAATGCTAGCAATAAAAAACCTTTGAAAAAAGTTTTAAGCCCATAAAACCAAACAATTACCGCGACGGAAACGAACAAGCCTAAAATCCAGCCGACCCAGTTGCTTCTGGAATAGCTTATAAGATTGACCGAAATGAATAAAATAAAAATTAGCAAGTTGTATATTTCTTGTTTTTCCAGCTTGAGCAGATTGTTTTTGTTTTTTTTGGAAAAGTAATCTGTCAGTAAAAAAAGGAAAACGAAAAAACCAGTTAGAACAAAAATATGTGATTGGAAAAATATTCTCGTAAACCCGGAATTCATGGTAGTTATTTCGCCGACGCCGCTGGTTCTAACCCATTTATAGAGCGGCTCGATCACACCGGCAACATTGTGGGTAAAAAAATAAAAAAGAGCGAAAGTTTTTAAGCTAACCCATAAGGTTGAGGAAATAAAAACTTCTTTTACTCGGGCAAGAAATTTATCATGACGGCGCGCTGATTCGAAAATCGGAAAAATTAAAGCAAAGTACAGCCAGGCGTTAAAATCAAAAAATAAATTGTTGAAATCATTATTTTTACCGCCATTTATCAAAGCTATGATTATAAAAACGAACAAAACTGAGAAATACCTGAAATATTTGTTTTTATAATAGAATAAAAACGGATTTGTCTTGGTTTTGGCTGTTCTATTGATGATTTTAACTAACCAAATCGACATCAATATCATCCAAAAAAGTATCCTGATTGAAATAGTCGTCCCGCCGAAATCGAAATAAAAAAGATAGCCTTTCGAGCCTATAAAAAGCTCGGCTAGCAACACTAAAACGCCATATTCCAGCCTATAAACCGAGAGCGTGAAAAAAAATAAGCCGATAATCAAGAATGCCGCTTTGTTGAAATCCGGAAGAAGATACGCAAAGATTGAAAGCAATTCCGCAAAAAAGATAAAAATGAATGAAGTTTTGAAAATTTTACCGTACATATTCTATCTTGTCTCCGACTTTTAAATTATTATTTTTTGAAAAATTAGCATTCACTTCCAGGACGTAATTGACAGGCGCGTCCGAACTGTAATGATTGGCCGGAGTTTCGCCTTCCGGTTGAAGGTTCTCACTGATCTTGACTATCTTATCAGAATCGATCCAGATAATATCGATAGGGAAATTCATGTTTTTCATCCAAAATGATCTCGGCTGGTAGTCGTTAAAAATAAACAACATTCCGTCTCCCTTTTCAAGACGCGGCCGGCCGCTTAGCCCTTGTTGCCTGCTTTGAGGAGTGTCAGCCACAAGGACGTCTATCGCCGTTCCGTTAATAATTACCCTGGGGCGTTCAGACACCGCCTTGGAATCATCAAGATGGCGATATCCGTCATGCAACAAAAAACCAAATAACAATAACGCAAGTATCAGCAGAATAAGAATTATTTTTTTATTTTTTAATGATTCCATGCTTCTCTAAAATTATTTTTTCAAATTTTTTATAGACTCTGACACTCGGCAAGAAAGGCAAAAGCCTATAAATAAAAGAAGGTAGCCATTTGCTTATAGTTCCCCCGGTATTGACTTTGAATAAAATTTCATCGATCCAATATCCGATATGCCCCTCTTCATTCATGGTAAGCCATATATCCCAATCTTGGAATCTTTTTATGCTTTCATCCCATCCGGACTTTGGAAAATGTTCAGTCCTGATAAGCGAGGTGGTGTGGATGTAGGGCATTTTTTTAAGTTTCGCGGCATCAAAAGGCCATAGCCTAAAAACTTTATTGCCAAACTTGTGGGATGAATAGCAATAACTCACTTTAGGCTCGCCGTCCAGGGTTTCTTTCATTTTTTTCAGCATATTCGGATGCATCTCGATGTCGGCGTCGCAAAATAGTAAAAATTCGCCTTTAGCCCTCTTTCTCCCCTTGTTCCTGGCGGGGTTGGATCCGCGGTTCGTCTGGTTTATAACTTCCATCTTCAATCTGAAAATCAGTTCGTATTTTTTTACTACAGGCTCCAACTCATCTGTCGAACCATCGTTTACTATGATAATTTCATAATTAGAATATGTCTGTTTGAGTAAAGTGTCTAGGCATTTATCAAGTTTTTTAGCTTGATTAAACACTGGGATAATTATTGAAATCATAAGCGTATGATACATAACGGGCGTGGTTAGAGTTGTGAATCGCCAGCTATGAGTTGATAAATTTTATAAACCTGATTTTTCCAATTAAAATCTTTAATCGCCCTCTCTCTTCCCTGCCTGCCAAGCCTTTCTCGTAAATCCTTATCTCCGGCTAAGCTAATTATTGCCCCGGCTATCCTTTCTGTATTTTCTCCGTCCACTAAAATTCCTGAAACCGCTCCGGCCACAGCGTCCTTAATTCCTCCGCTGTCCCCCGCTATCACCGGTTTGCCCATCAGGTTTGCTTCCAGATAAACGATTCCGAAGCCTTCAAAATCGCCGTCAATATTTCTTGACGGCATGGCAAAGATATCGCAGGCTTTCATCCAGGCCCATTTTTCTTCACCAACGGCTTTTGCAAAAATTACGTTTTTTATGCCCTTGGCTTTTTCTTTTAGATAAATCTTGTCCGGCCCGTCTCCGATTATCACGTAATATAGGTCGGGAAAGCTTTTCAAGACTTCAGGCATCGCTTCCAGCACTTTATCGACTCCTTTCCTTTTGACGAGCCTTCCCAGGCTGAGCATAATTATCTTATCCGTTAAACCGTGTTTGATTTTTAGCCGTGAAACGAGCGCCGGATCGCTTGCGGATGCGTCATTGATGCCCGGAT
>Ga0172380_10006555_pt1 | contig 13473 bp, 14 predicted proteins | sample Leawe162metaG_FD_119747 | JGI IMG/M metagenome (GOLD analysis project Ga0172380, IMG submission 119747) | Leachate microbial communities from a municipal landfill in Southern Ontario, Canada - Leachate well 162 metaG | ecosystem: Engineered > Solid waste > Landfill > Unclassified | place... | reverse complement strand
GCAATCAAATAAGGTCTGACTTTGAATCAAAGTCGAGTTTTATCGTACAGTATTCTATGTTTGGTTTTTTAGTAAAATAGTTTCTAAATTGAAATGCAATCAGGAAAAATCGCAAATGTAAACGACCGCGGTTTTGGATTTATCGCTCAAGATGGTGAAGAAAAGGATCTTTTCTTTCACTCAAACGAGCTTAAGAACGTACAGTTCGATGAACTCCAAAATGGTGACGCAGTTACATTTGACGTTGCTGAAGGTCCGAAAGGATTGAATGCTGTCAACGTAAACAAGGTATAATCTTGTGCAAAACCCCTCGTCTTCGACGAGGGGTTTTGTTGATTAAGTAATATTGTTATTTTTGATTCTCGTCATTCTTTTCTAATTCTTTAATTTTTTCTTTTAGCTCAATCACTTTGAGTTCGCGGTCTATCATGATTTTGTTAAAGCGTTCAATTTCCTTCAGACGCTCTTTTAAATTGTTGTTTGTGGCAACCTCCTTAGTTTTAAGCTTTCTTTCGTTAGCGCGAGATACAGATAGACCTTCCAGTAGGCTATTAAAAGTGGCTGCAAATCTTCCAATTTCATCTGGCTGTCCTTCATCTATACGTAAATTAATGTCTTTGGTAGAGCTGATGTTTTCAACCTGTTGAGTTAGTTTCAGGAAGCGAGAGACTAACAATTTTTTAGAAACGTAATTTATAATTACTGATAACAGAAAAATAATGATTAATGAAGTTGATGTGAATATAGTTATGGTTTTGATACCGTTTCGATAAACATCTCTCGGTTCGGTGATTTTTATAATACCGACAGGATTCTTATTTAAGTCGTGAATCAGTCCAAAAATAGCGATAGTCTCACTGTCCTTGTTGATAAAGGTATTTTGGCCTTGGGCTAAAACTTGTTTGACTGTAACCAGCTCGGGAGACAGGTTGGGGTCGTCGTATAGATGTAATTCAAACGATAGTTGAGTTATGTCTCTGATTTCCTCCAATTCATGCTCTCCAATTAGTTGGCTAAAAATAAGAGTTCCTGAAGGGGTTTTCTCCTCCAGACTGTCTAGTATTTGAGCAGAGCTGATGATTGAAACCCCTTCTTGAGTCTTGATTATTCCCGATACAAATTCATTTGTGCTGGATAGCTTGGTTAGTTGGTCGTACGTTAATATTTCTGCAGTCAAATTAATATTATTGGTTTCGACTATGCCGTCACCGTCGATATGTTTTGAATAAACTACATCATTATCTGAATTTAGAAAAATAATGCAGTTAATACCAATATTTATAAGAGATGAATCGTTAAGGTTGCTGTCAATGTATGCTTGGTTTTTGTCTTGAACAAAAAAGTACGTGTCATCCCAATGCGACCAGTCAAGTAAGGAAGTTTGTAGTTGTTCTAAACTGTGCACGGTGGCAGATTTAGCTCTAGCAAAGTCTTTTTGAACAGCCTCGGTTTCTATCTCGTTGTAACTTATGATTAAGAAGGTAGATGAAATTAGGATAACTAAAGTAGCCAAGACTACAGTGGATGAAAAAATTATCAGTGTAATTTTAGTTTTGATTGACACAAAATTATATTATGGCTTTAAAATGATGATTGGTATTTTTGCAATCAAATTTATTTATTAATAAATATTAACATTTTAAAATAATTTAGCATGCTTAAATCTGATAATTAAGTGCAGAAGTTAGGTTTGTTTAAACACTGTTTGAGATCAAGAATAGTTAATTAGTAATGTATAATAAAAAAACTTACTGGTCACTGATTTTAGTTAAGTATTAAACATGGATATTACACTGGATGAATTTCATAAAATGCTTGTCGTAGCTGGACACTTAACGGAAGAGCAGTTTTCGGAGGTGGTGGCTGAGGCTGAAAAAAAATCCTGCTCTATTTCAGAACAGATTTTTAGTGAGGGTTTAATTTCAGATAAGGACTTAGGTTTAACGATTGCTGATTTTTTCGATTGTCACTTCACGGATTTATCAGAAAAAAATATTGATGATTCTCCTTTAGAATATCTACCTGAGATTGTGGCTCGGGCCCAGCGGGCAGTTGTGATTGGGGTTTCCGATACAACGTTGAACTTGGCTACAGAGAAGATTAAAAATTATGAGTTTTTTCGCCTGCTGGAGAAGAAGACAGGTAAGGTTTTATCAGTTTCGTATGCTTCAGCTCGTGGTATTGATCAAGCATTAAAACTCTATAAAGGAAATTTATATGACCGAATCAGTGCGTTAATTAGTGCTTGTGCTGAAAATCAAGAAGAGGCGGATGTGGTTAAGTTGGTTGATTTTCTACTGGATTACGCTAACGATAGTCATGCTTCAGATATTCATATTGAGCCACTAGAAAAAGATATTTTAGTGCGTTTTAGAGTCGACGGATTGTTGCATGAGGTGGTTCGTTATCCAAAAACTTTGCATGAAAAAATTGTCTTTCGCATTAAAATTATGGCGCACATGCAAACTGACGAGCATGCGGCCGCTCAGGATGGAAGGTTTGAATTTTGCCCCGAAGACAGTAATACTTTTGATGTCCGCGTTTCCATCTTGCCGGTTACCGATGGAGAAAACGTGGTGATGCGCTTACTTGACATTCACACACAGAGACATTCTTTGGAGAATTTGGGCTTGAGTGAAGTCTCTTATAATAAAATTTTGACGGCCTCAGAACGACCGCACGGGATGATTGTTGCGGTTGGCCCTACTGGCTCTGGTAAAACTACGGTGTTATACACTATTTTAGAAAAAATTAATGCTCCGGAGGTAAATATCATGACCATTGAAGATCCTGTCGAATATGACATTCAAGGAGTGCAACAAACTCAGGTTAATCAAAAGAAAGGTCTAACTTTTGCTAATGGTTTGCGCTCAATTGTTCGACAAGATCCGGACGTGATAATGGTGGGGGAAATTAGAGATGAAGAAACAGCAGATATTGCTATTAACTCAGCTTTGACTGGTCATTTGGTAATTTCTACCCTGCATGCCAACGACACTGCTACGGCTTTTCCACGGTTGATAGAAATGAATGTTGAGCCTTTTCTAATTGCTTCCTCAATAAATCTAATTGTGTCTGTGCGGTTGGTGCGAAAGATTTGTTCACATTGTAAAGAAAGTTACCTGCCTACTGCGCCAGAGTTGGAAGTTTTGAAGCGAAAAAATAATGTGGTTGATTACATTTATTCTATTAATAAAGGCGGTAGCCTAGAACAGCTCCGTTTGTATCGAGGTAAAGGGTGTAAGATGTGTCGTGAATCGGGCTACGCAGGCCGAGTTGGTATTTTTGAAGTTTTGGAGGTTGATGAAAAAATCAGAATTTTAATTACTAAGAAAGAATCAGCCAGTGTGATTCATCAATCTGCCCAAGCGGATGGAATGGTTCCTTTGCTGTATGATGGTATTGCTAAAGCGCTTAGTGGTATTACAACAATTGAAGAAGTAATTAAGGTAGCTGGAGTTTAATATTGGTCATGTTTCAAAAAATTACATTACAAGAGCTGGTTGATTTTACCAAAAGTCTGTCTATTATGTTGAAAAGTGGCATCACTATCAATGATGCTTTGCACGACCTGTCGGAGCAGTCAGAGTCGTCTTACTTTGCAAAAGTGATTGATAGAGTTCGTGTTGATGTTGAAAGTGGCACCCCGTTATCAAAATCTTTTGCTAAGGAGAATAAAGTTTTTGGTGATATTTTTGTCAGTCTAATTAAAGCCGGAGAAGAAAGTGGTACTCTGCAAGGTAATCTACAGTTTTTGGCAGATTGGCTGAACCGTAATGCCGACTTAAGGCGCGAAGTAGCTGCTGCTACCATGTATCCAAAATTAGTCTTTGGGGCCGCTATGTTATTGGGTGGCGGTTTGGCGGTGTTTATTTTGCCTAAACTAGTGCCGTTATTTACCAGTCTCAAGGTGGAGTTACCATTAATCACCAAGATGCTGCTTCATATTTCTCTTTGGTTGCAAAATTATTGGTATGTAGGAGTGTTGATGATTTTAAGTTTGGTGGGAGTGACGCGCTTTTTAAATACTATTTACCCAGTCAGAAAATTTTTCCATCGCAGCTACATTAATTTACCGTTTATGGGTAAATTACTAAAACGTTACCAATGTGCTTTGTTGACTCAGCTTTTTGCTACGTTGCTTAAAAGCGGTCTTTCTCTCAATCAGTCGACAGAAATCGTTTCTCAAGCGGCGACTAATATCATTTACAAAGAATCTCTGGAGGTGATTCGTCAAAAATTAGTAAAAGGAACTACCTTATCGGAATCGATGAAACTATTTCGTGATTTGTATCCTAGTATGATGATCAGTATTGTGGCAGTTGGTGAAAATAGTGGTTCTTTAGTGCTGTCTTTTGAGTACTTAGCTGAGTTTTTTACCAAGGAAGTTAATATTCAAACTAAGAAAATACCAACCATCATTGAGCCGTTACTACTGGTTTTTATTGCTGTGATTGTAGGATTTGTAGCGTTAGCAATTATTATGCCAATTTATGAAATATCGGGTAATATATAATTTTGCTTTTTACAAAGCCGGCTTTACTCTAGTGGAACTGATGTTGGTAGTGTCGTTAATGGTGTTGTTGGGAGTCTTGGTGTTTCCGATTAGTGTTTCTTTTTATCAAACACAAATTATCAATGATGTGCAAGCCGGTTTGACGGCCTCTTTACGAGAGTCACAGATGTTGGCCATCTCGGGGAAAGACGACAGCTCTTTTGGTGTATATTTACAAGATGGTTCCTACACTTTATTTACCGGCGAATCATATTTAGGACGAGATGAAAATAAGGATGAAATTGTCTCGATTGCACCCAATGTTTCTGTAGACGGGCCAACCGAAATTATTTTTTCTCAATTAACCGGTCTGCCAAACGTTAGTGAAACAGTAGTGCTTTCGTTTGGAAATAAGACTAGGCAAATTGAGATAATGCCTTCTGGAAATATTGATTAATTATTTATGAGTAAATCTTTTAATCAGCAAGGGCAGTCACTTATTGAGATAATATTTGCTATTACGGTTTTTACGATTGGCATTGCTACGATTGGGTTTTTGGTGATTAACGCACGAGTATCGATTAATCATGTAACTGATTTAACGAGTGCTAGATTACTGGCGGCTGAAGGAATTGAAGCGACGGTTTCGATCAGAGACGGCAGTTTTGATGCTTTGGCCGCGGGCACACATGGTTTGGTGTTAGAGGGCGGTTACTGGAGTCTGTCTGACAATCCTGATAATCAAGGTAAGTTTGAACGCACCATAACTATTTCTAATTTAGATGCGGATAGTAAAGAGGTGTTGTCACAAGTGACTTGGAATTCAATTAATGGAAAAGAAAAAAGTATCTCTTACAACACGCGGCTAACTAATTGGAAAAAAATTAGTGTAGTAGAGGATTTGCCGGAAATAATTGATTAGTGATATTTCTTTAGTAATATGAAAAAAGACATCTCAATAACACAAAAAGGTTTTACTTTGATAGAGATTATTTTGTATTTGAGTTTATCGGTTTTAATGGTGACTTTGATTGCAGGAGTGGGTATAAATATTTTAAGTATTTATCAAACCGCTAAACTTGATACCAGTCTGCAATACAACACCAGTTTTGTGGTTGAAAAAATTAAATTAATCACAGCTGATGCAATCAGTATCCAGTGGCCGCCGGCTGGTACTAATTCGACGTCACTAACATTAGAGATGGCTTTGTCTGAAAATAATCCCACACGTATTGAGCTGGTTGATGGTCGGTTGGTTTTACAGGAAGGTGATAAAACCCCCATCTTTTTGTCTGGTAGTCAGACCGCTTTGTCAGCGGTTGAATTCTCTAATGTTACTCCGGTTGGAGGTATCGGTTCGCTAAGGATTTTCCTACAGTTTCCGCTACTTAAAAAAGGTAACGTTGTGTCCGCACCTATTTATAAAGATTTTTATACAACAGTAAATTTACAATATCCATGATTAAACATACTCAAGGTTTTGTGGCTTTAAGTTCGGTATTGATTCTGACGGCAATTTTCTTGGTTATTACTATAAGTTTGTCGACACAGTCAATTTTGGCACTGGATACAGCTGATACATTGATTGGACGCGATAAAGCCAAATACTTGGCTCATTCGTGCTTGGAGTATGCACGGATGGAATTAATAAAAAGCTTAGATTATCAAGGTAATGAGAGTATAATGATGGATAGTGGCAACTGTGAGATTGGCTTAATTACCGGTGTGGGTAATTTTGACCGAGAATTGAGAGTTAAGGCTACCTTGGATGATTACCATTATTATCTTGAAGATATGATAGAAACTGTTGGTCCGGTCATGCAGATTAAAACATCGAGACGAGTGGAAAAATTTTAATTATGAAACATTCAAATTTAATCGGCGTTGATGTCAGTGAAACTTCCGTTAAGGTGTTGCAGTTGGATATTAATAATCGTGTAACCGCTTTCGGAAAGGCTGATTTACCGATTGGCGTGATTGAAAAAGGAGTTATTACCAACTTGGCAGAATTTTCGAGAATTTTAAATAATCTACTGGAGACAACTAAGCCAAATATACTACGTAATGAAGATTCTATTTTGAGAGCGGTGTTGTGTGTGCCAGAGTCAAAGTTATTTTCATACTACGTCACTGTCCCCGCTTCTGTTAGTCAAGCGGATGAAAAAGCCTATCTTTATGATGAAGCGAGTAAAATAATACCGGTAGAGATGGATTCTTTGTATAGTAATTATCATGTTGCTACTGAAAACGGAATCAGGCGGGCCACCTTTTTGGGTATTAAAAAGAATTATCTTAATAATTATATTAAAGCCTTTACTCAGGCTAAGGTGGAGCCAGCTTTTATTGGAGGTGAGTTGTTTGCGATTGGTCGAGCGGTTTTAAATAGTCCGCCGTTGGAAGAAGACTGTATGATAGTTGATATTGGAGACAAGTCGACTTCAATTGGAATGTTTAGTGTTGATGCGGTTCCTAATCTGTCTGTTTTGGTAAAGCAGGGCGGTCAATATTTTACTGAATTTTTAGCTAGTAAGTTAGCGATTTCTATCGAAAATGCCGAAACAATGAAGCGAGAATTTGGACTTGATGCGACACATGAAGCAACCCAAGTGCCAAGTCTATTGCGCGAATGTCTGGCACCCATCATTGATAAAATTATCAGTGCCCAGACTCACTTTGAACAAAGAACCGGTAGCCCAATCAAACATATCATTATTTCTGGCGGGTCAGCCTTAATGCCTAAACTAGATACTTTTATCGCAGAAAAAGTCGGGGTTGAAACAAGTATTGCTAACCCTTTTACTAAAATTAGAAATTATGATTTTGTGGCCAACAACACCAACGCGGTTTTTATGACCAATGTAATCGGTCTTGCTATCTGTGCCAATCAGGCTGATTTGGCACACATTAATTTTTTGGCACAATACCTAGAGGAGAATGATGAAGCTGAGAGCTCGCCCGAGTTTGATGTTATGACTAATGGTTTGGTACAGAAATTGTCTGATTATCGCAAAGCTTTTAGTGTGAGTAAGTTACAGTCAATTTTATTACTATTTAAAACTAACACAAATTTTAAGTTGGTAGCATCATTATTTGCTCTATTGCTGGCTGTGGTTATTTTATTGCTGGTTATTAATCGGTACATGTAAGGTTGTTGGTTTTATGAAATTTAACAACAAATTAAGTTTTAATTCAGGCTTCACTCTAGTGGAACTAATTTTGGTAATAGCAATTTTGGCTATCTTAGCGGCGGTGACAATTGTGGCGATTAATCCCGCGAGACAGCTGGCCAAATCGCGCGATGCCAAAAGAACAGCTGATGTGTATGCAATCTTGAGTGCGATTCATCATTATGAAGCCGACCACGACGGTGCTTGGCCAGCAGAAATTACCGATGATGAGCAAGAGATTTGTCTGACAGATGCCGTTGATTGTAGTTATCTATACGATTTGTCAGCTTTGACTACCAATCAGGAATATTTAGAAACCATACCAGCTGATCCACTTTGTACAGAGCCTGACTCAGAGTGCGACAGTAATAGTACTGGTTATACTGTGGTAGTGACTGCTGCTGGAAGAGTCTTGGTGTCTGCACCTAGAACTGAGTTGGGTGATGTTGTTTTTGTGTCACGTTAAATTTACGTGTCAGAAAGTGGATATATCAAATCTCGCCACTGATTATCTTATATAATAAAGAAAGACATAAGTGACTGGTATTTCGTGAGAGCGTTTGTTAATTAGTTAAATAAATATTGTGAAAAAATATAATACAAAAGGATTTACTTTGATTGAGGTTTTGCTGGTAATTGCCATCCTAGCAATTTTAGCAGCAGTCGTTATCATCGCAATAAATCCAGCCAAACAGCTCGGCGAAGCACGAGACGCTCAGCGAAGAAATGATGTGCGGGCCATTGTAGATGCCTTGCAACAATACTCAATCGACAATCGAGGCGAATATCCCGATACTATACCGTGGGGTGGTGATGATTGTCTGTTGGATGGAATGGATATTTGTATTAATGGAATTGCTTGTGACGGGTCAAATCTTGATGTGCTAGCTGAAGAACAAAAGTACCTCGCAGATATTCCCGTAGACCCTTCTATCGAGCCAGAAGAAGTGACTGGATACTGGGTACTGGGTACCAATAGTGGCCGAGTGAGTGTCTGTGCGCCATCAGTATATGGAGATGATCCAATTGTTATTGTTCAGTAATATTTAAAAATCTAAATTACTTTGTAATTTAGATTTTTAATTCTAGTTATTTTCTTATAGTTAATGTGTGACTAACAAACAAATGGCAACTGGTGTTGAGCTACTAAATCATTTTCTGGAAAGTGATAATTTTAGAGTTGCTCAAGTTTTTGAAATCTTGGCCGACATTGCCTTAGTGACCGTGACAGATGTTAACGGTAATATTGTATATGTAAATGAATATTTTACCAAAGTCACGCAGTATACCGAGAGTGAAATGTTGGGTAAAAATCACCGGATTCTTAAGTCTGGACACCATTCTGATGGGATATATCAAAATATGTGGGCTACTATTACCAGCGGAAAAGTGTGGCAGGGTGAAATTAAAAACAGGGCTAAAGATGGTAGTTATTACTGGGTAAATTCAACCATCGCTCCAATTTTTGATGAACAAGGAGTAATTAAAAATTACATTGCGGTGCGGTTTCTGATTACTGAAAGTAAAAAGATTGAAGAAAAATTAGAGAACAATGCTGCGGAGCTTAAAATGGCAGTCGAGAAATTAGAAGAGAGAGAGGTTGAGTATGAAAAAATTAAGAAAATCACCTTAAGTATTCTTGAGGATCTTGATGCTGAGAAAAGGGCGGTTGAAAAAAAGGTTATTCAGAGGACTGAACAAATTGAGGCAGAGCGACATAAACTGTTGCAAGTGACAGAAAACATGAACGATGGAGCAATTTTGATTAATGTAAACAAAGAAATAATTTTTGCTAATAATAAGATATATCAAATTCTTGGTTTGCGACGCGGAGATGAGTTGAATTTTGATTCCATAAAAAAACATTTTGATATAAAAGCAACGGAGAAATTGTTTAATAAATGTTTGTTGAATAAATCGTCTCATATTTCCGAAGTGGAAGTCAAAGGTAGGATTTATGAGATGTTTTCACACTGTCTGGGGGATGGAAGTGTGGCTGGTCAATTGGAGGGATGTTTCGTTTTAATATCTGATGTCACAGATGTAAAATTACTAGAGCGATCAAAAAGTGATTTGGTGGCAGTAGCTTCCCATCAATTACGCACACCACTAACAGCGATGCGTGGTAATGTGGAAATGTTGATTGATGAGAGTTTTGGTCAGTTGAATACTCAACAACAGGAGTTGCTTGACGATATTAACGTTTCAACCAAACGCCTGATTGGTATGGTAAACGACATGTTGGATATTACTAAAATAGAACGGGGTAAACTAGAAATGGTTCGGGTATCCGTATCTATTACTGACATAATAAAATCAATCATCACTGATTTAAGTGATTATGCGGGGAATTATGGTGTTTCTGTGTCGGTTGATTTACCAGATCAACTCACTGTGTATGTTGATGAATCAAGAACTAGACAAGTGATGCAAAACATAATTGATAACGCTATTAAATATAATAAAAGGCCAGGAAAAATTGAAATATCTAGTCACACCAGTGAAAACTTTGTTGAAATAATTGTCAAAGACTACGGACTGGGGATCCCATTGATAGAGCAGACAAAAATATTCAGCCGCTTCTATCGGGCTTCCAATATTATTAATTCAGGCAGTAGTGGTAGTGGTCTTGGGTTGTATATTGTTCGTTCGATTGTGAGTCAGTTGGGCGGCAGTATATTTTTTGAGTCAGAAGAAGGAGTGGGGACTACCTTTTTTGTCACTTTTCCTATTAGGGAAATTTTGTCCAACAAGACAAATGTTTTGCTTGAAGGATAAGTAAGCTTTATTTAATTTATACAAACCAATATAATAATTATAATTATGGCACAAACAATATTATTATGTGAGGATGAGGAGTTCGTAGCGCGGTCTTATATTAGAAAGTTTGAGTTAGAAGGATTTGTGGTAAAGCATCTTATAAATGGTCAAGCGGTGATAGCTGAGTTAGAGTCTGGTCAAATTGATTTGGTACTACTTGATTTGATGATGCCAATTAAGACTGGTTTTGAGGTGTTGGCTGATATTCAAAATAGTAGTAATGAAGCTATTAAGAAAATACCGGTCATTGTCGCGTCAAATCTAGGTCAAAATACTGATATAGAAGAAGCAAAACGTCTTGGTGCGGTTGATTTCATCATTAAATCAAATGTTTCTTTAAAAGAAATGGTGGCCAAAATTAAAGAGCATCTTCCTCAATAACCCTTAACATACTGACCCGAACTTATGCACAGTATATAGACATCTATCTATGTGTTAATCTGTGTAGAATATGAATAAAAAAATAATTATTGCAACAGTAGTAGGGATTGTTGCTTACGCGATATCTCTCAATTGGTTTGATGAGGTGCAGGCTCGTTTGATGGGAGTGATTATGGGGATGATGGTGGTGTGGATGACGGAGGCATTGCCGCTCGGAATGTCTTCACTGTTGTTGATTGTGTTGATGCCGGCTTTGGGCATTGCGAATATGAAATTAGTGCAGGGAAATTTCTTTAACGCCATCATGTTCTTGTTTATTGGTGGTGTCTTGCTGGCTAGTGCGGTGGAGCGCACTGGTTTACATAAGGTATTTGCCAATAAAGTCTTGTCGATTTTTCCGGCGACACCGCGGGGGATGATTTATGGCATCATGATTGCGGCGGCGATTCTGAGTGCTTTGATTTCCAATACCGCCGTCGCTGCTTTGTTGTTTGCTTTGGTGCCAGCTTTGGCGACTAGTCCAAAAGCGGCTACGCGACTGGCTTTAGCGGTGGCGTTTGGTTGTAATATTGGCGGGATTTGGACACCTATCGGCACTCCACCCAATATGATTTTGCTCGGCTTCATGGCTGAAAAAGGTTTACCGGCCATCACTATGGTGGACTGGGTGATAAACATGACACCAGTGGTTTTGTTTATGTTGCTGACAGTGCCTTGGGTGCTTTCCATTGGGACTAAAAATGTGGAGGTGATTGAACCAGTTAAAGGTAAAATGGTGCTAACGCGAGAACAAAAAAAAGTGGCAGTAATGATTTTGACGTTAGTGACTATTTTGGTTTTAAACGAACCGTTGTCACTTGGGCTCGATGATAAATTATTGTTGTTAGGTTTTGGTTTGTTAGCGTTTTGGCCAAATTTTGGGGTGGTGGATTGGAAAACGCGCGACCGTTTCCCGATGGATATTTTCTTCTTGTTTGGGGCTGGGTTTGTGATTTCGGCCGCCTTTTCTGCTACAGGCTTGGCAACTGCTATTTCCGAATCATTTGCAGTCGCTTCAGGCTTTTCTCCGTTCTATCTCTATCTTTTTGTGGCTGGGGTAGTGGTGATTGCAACCACCATTATGAGCAATACTGCCTTAATTGCGATGGTGTTGCCAGTTATTTTCGCTTTTGCCAGTCAGACAACAGCTGATACAACACTGTTACTCATGGTGGCTACAGTTGCTGCCAGCTATGCTTTCTTGTTGCCAATCTCTACTCCACCTAATGCCATTGTGATGCAGGGCGGTCACGTCACTGTGGGGCAAATGGCTAAGTTTGGTCTGGTGGCAAACATTCTCGGAATTGTTTCCGTCGTGCTAGCCGCTGCCTTTTTCTGGAGTGTTTAGTGGTGCATGGTGACCAAGGAAGTTACTTTTACTAATTAATCTATGCTTTAATAATGGTTATGAAAACAAATACACCAACGGTTTTAATTGTGCTTGATGGCTGGGGTCACCGCGAAGATTTAGAGGATAATGCCATCGCTAGTGCTGAGACGCCCTTTTTTGATTACTTAAACGCAACCTACCTGCACTCATTTTTAGATGCCAGTGCGGGAAGTGTTGGTTTGCCAGAAGGGCAGATGGGGAATAGTGAGGTCGGACACATGACCATCGGCGCTGGCAAAATCATTGATACCGACTTGGTACGGATTGCTAAAGCAATAAACGATAATGAATTTATTACCAACCCGGCTTTTGTAGAATTATTTAATCATGTGATAAAGCATGATTCGGTGCTTCATATTAAAGGCTTACTTTCTTCAGGGGGTATTCATAGTCATAGTCAACATTTATTTGCTTTCTTAAAAGCGGCTAAGGCAGCCGGACTGACCAAAATCGCCATTCATGCTTTTACCGATGGGCGTGACACTGGTCCGCGGAGCGCTTCGTCTTACTTGCGTGAGTTAGAAGATGTGATTGATGATGTCGGGATTGGTTTTATTGCGACGGCGTCTGGGCGCTTATATGCGATGGACAGAGATAATAATTGGGATAGATTAGAAAAGGTAGAAAAGGCGGTGTTTGATGGCGTATGTGATCGAAAATACACCGATTGTAAACCATCTGTCGTGATGAATGAGTTGTATGAGGAAGGAGTAGTCGATGAAACTTTAGAGCCAGTCATTTTTCTTGATGCCGAAGGAAAGCATTATGCAATTAGTGACAATGACGGCATTTTCTTCTTCAATTTTCGGTCTGACCGCGCGCGAATGTTGTCGAGCAAAATCGTGACCTATGCGCAGAAGAAAAATTTATGTTTTGTGACTCTCACTCAACACGACAAAAATATTCCGTCCTTAGTAGCTTTTCCGCCCACCGAAATCACTACTACATTAGCCAAAGAAATATCAGAAGCAGGCTTGACTCAAGCTCATATTGCCGAAACTGAGAAATATCCGCACGCTACTTATTTCTTAAATTGTTATCATGAAGGTTTATATGAGGGTGAAGAACATATCATGGTGCCAAGTCGCAAAGATGTTTTAACGCATGATTTAGCACCAAAAATGATGGCAAAAGAAATTGCTGATAAAGCCATAGAGTGTATTGAGAAGGGAACTGATTTC
>Ga0172380_10006554_pt1 | contig 13473 bp, 12 predicted proteins | sample Leawe162metaG_FD_119747 | JGI IMG/M metagenome (GOLD analysis project Ga0172380, IMG submission 119747) | Leachate microbial communities from a municipal landfill in Southern Ontario, Canada - Leachate well 162 metaG | ecosystem: Engineered > Solid waste > Landfill > Unclassified | place... | reverse complement strand
GTCGTGCCTCCCGTGGCCTGCCGGGTCTGCTCCTGCGCCGAACCGCCGCCCATCATGCCTTCGCCAATCGCGGCGGCAACCAGAGGGGCCACCGTGGGGGCCACAGCCAATATCTTGCGGGCGATGCCGGCGCCACCAAGCATCGAAGGTGCCGACTCCGCCGCTGCCCCTGCGATGGTGCCGGGGCGCTTCACGGACTCAATCAGGGACGACAGGAACCCCCCGGCTTCGGATACCGCCTTGTTGTCGGCCTGCTGTTCCGGGGTCAGCAGGGTGTCAATCGCCGCCTTGCTGGCCTTGAAATCGAACCCCATGCTCTTCAGCCCGCGCCCCAGTTGCCCGCCGCTGTCGTCATTCCAGAACCGCGTGAAGGCATCCCGTGGCGACTTCGCACCGGCCACAGCCTTGACACCCCGGCTTAACAGTGTCGAAGGCGCAACGTCGGTTGCCAGATCGACAAGGCCTGCCGTAGCCTCCGGCAATCCAACGACGCCCTTGGCCAGCGCAACAGCGGGATCTCCTACGGCGTGCCTAAGATACGAACCGCCATCCTTCGGCTTTGCCGCAGCGGCAACGATGCTGTCGAAGAGTCCCCCGGAAGCCCCCTGGGATTCCTTGGTGATGTCATCAAAGATTCCCATGTGTTACCGTGCCCTTCTATAGACCTTCTTCTGCTTCGCAATGCTGATTTCCTGAAACGTCGGCGGACGCTTCTCTTTGTTGCTGGGATCATCCTTGAAGGCTTCGATGAATTCCTGAAGCGTCTCGAACTGAGATCCCGACGCCTGGGGTTCCGTCTCGGCAGGGGAGGCTTCCCCCGAAGTCCGCCGGCGGTAGTCGGCGTCCATGGCGTCCAGGACCTTCTGAATCTTGTCGGGGCCAACCGGCGTCTCGCTGTCGCCCTGGGCAATCTTGGTTGCAGCGTCCCAAAGTTTGGCGTGTTGCTCGCGGTCCATGACAGCACCGGTTCCCGACTTTTTAGATTCTCCGAGTTTCTGGATTTCGCCATCCTTTCCCATCGAAAGAATCAGTCCACCTTGCTCCCGGATCTCGCCCTGCTTCCAGCCGCCTACCTCGGCAATCCTGGGCGTCATCTGAAGACCGGCAAACCTCTGGAGAGCCTCCTTGCGTGCTGGTCCCCTTTCGGCGTCAGTCAGATAGTCGGCAGTATCGATCTCGTGCAGCGCGTTCGCTAGCGTCTCGGATTCAGCTTTGGTCTTCGCCGTGTAGCCCCACTCTATGTCGTCACGCCGACGCAGAGTCTCGAATTCGCGGTCCTCAACTGCCCAGTCGCGATGCTGCTCGTCCCTTCCCGTGATGAGATCGGAGCGAGTCTGATCCATCTCGCGCTGAAAGTCCTGGGTCGAAGCCTGCGACTCCCGGCGGAAGTCCATCTCCTGCTGTGCAGCCGTGCGGCGCTCGCCAAATGCCTCACGGGAAAGCCGAGTCTGCTGCTGCCTGCTGAGATAGGCTTCACGCGCCTGGAACTGACGCTGTTCCTCGGCTTGCTTCGCAGCGGCGGCAATCGCAGCGGCCTGGCGGGCGTCCTCGGCTTGCCGCTTGCCCTGACCGCCGCCGTAGGCTCCGACGAGTGCCGGGGCCGCGTTCCCTGAATGTTTGACTACGATTGCCATTGGTTAGCTCCTATCAAGTCTCTGATACTACAAATTCTGCCCACCAAGAGTTTCCTGAATATCGAGGGTAAGTCCCGTATGGGTTGTTCGCGTTGCTTGAAGTCTTCCGTGCTTCATAAGCTTGGATTACTGGGAATCCACCAACGGAGTATATTAATCTCCAATATCCACCTGTGTCGAACTGCAAAACCCATCCGCCGGAATAGGCATTCCCGTAATTTGTGTACTTATTAGTAAAAACTAAATTCCAAGTAAGGGTTGCGTTCAGAGATCCCTGATAAAAAACATTCACGGTGCTCATCAGTAGCGAACTGCACATCAAATGACCATCGGCATTGTAAACAAGGTTGCCGTTAGTCCCGTACAGTAAATCTCCGCCCCTGATGACCGACATTGGTTAGGTCTCCGGAACTGCGGTTTCAATCGTTGTCGAGGATTCACCGCCATAGGCGATGATCGTCACTTGGCGATAGGTAAACGCCAAGACGTGCGTAGTCGCGTTGTAAGTCACACCGGTGACGACATTCAGCGTGACAGTAGAATATGCCGTCCACGCCGTGCCGTTGTGTTTCAGCACTTGCCCGTTCGTGCCTGAAGGCAAACCGGACGGCGCATCCCGCCAACCCTTCGCTCCGGTTCCATCCGTGCCGTACAACTTGTCGTTGCCGGGCGCCGCCGCATCGCCGTCCAGTCTGATCTTGTCATCCGACTCCGACCGAACAACGGAGTCAGCTACCTCGACGGAAGCAGCCACAGCGGTATCGGGCTTGAACTGCACCATGTGCTTGCCTGTCATCAGGTCGATAGGATTAGGCTTGCCGAACGGCAGGAGATCCTTGCGGGCATTGTCGGGAACCGTGACGGTTCTGTGAGGCTTGACGCCCTGAGCGGGCCTCTTATTTCCGTAGTACGAGATACCGATAGGCATGTGTCATCACGGCGGCGAAACCGTGCCCCCTTCGCTGTAACCCAGTTGCGCGGCAATACCGGCCAAGCTGTCGAGGCCCGGATATTCGTCGGTGCGGCGTTCCATGAAGCCCAGCATGGCCGTAAGGATGCCGTTGCGCATCTGAAGGATGTTGAGGCTCCCCGTGGATATGCGGTCCTGAATCCTGTTTTTGGCTTCAGCCAGCTTCACGGTGAAGTCGATGTTGCGGTCGCAAAGCTGGCCAAGAAGGCCAGCGATGTGCGAATGCGATTCCATCTGCGCGATCCTGACACGCATGTTGGCCTCATTGGCCCGCAAGAACTGGTCGTGAAGTCTCAGGCGATGTTCTGTGACTTTCATGCCCTGGTCGTGGACCGCCATGATGTGACCGTGCAACTGCATCTGAAGTCCGTTGACCTTCAACTCCTGGTCGTGAACCGCAAGCCTCTGGGACTCGACCTGCGCACGCTGGCTGTTGATCCTCGCCAGGCTGTCCTGAACCCTGAGCTTCTGGTCGTGGAACCGGAACAGGTGTTCATGCAGGGACACGGTGATCGAGTTCCTGCGTGACTTGGCCTCAAGTGCCTTGCTCTTCAGAGCAGCCCTGCGGTCGTACACGCCTTCCGTGACCTTGAGTTGCTGCTGCACGATCTTGTCTTCGATGTCGGCCAATGCCAGCGTGCGTTCGCGCTCGATGCCTGAACTCACCGAAGCCCACATGGTCGAATTGTAGATTCCCTTCGAAACGAGATCCTGCCGGGCTTTCGTCAACTCGTTGTCGAACCGCTGGTTGATCTTAAGCCTGAGGCTTGTGCCGTATGCCAGCAGCGCCGTGTTGGCCTCAGTCTCGAAAGCAGAGAAGCCGTCATCGAGGTTCGTTGTCGCCACATCGAATGCCGTTAGGTCGGCGGCGACATCAGCCGAAATGGCGGCACGGTCAGCCGGAAGTTCTGAATCGAAAGCCACAAGGTTCGTCGCCGCGGTGTCGAGCCCCGTGGCCAGCAGGTTGATCTTCGTGAAGAACGTATCCAAGTCGGCCGCCGAAGTCACCAGGCTCGCGGCAACGCTGTCGAGCAACGCCGACAATCCGCTCAGCCCCGCAGCCGAGGCATTGGTTTCCGTCGATGCCGTGTTCAGCAACGTCACGACGGCTTCGATGCTGTCGGAAATCGCTTCCAACTGGTCTGAAGTGTTCTGGTAGTCCAGGATCGCGGCGTTTGCCGCAGTCTCGTATGCCGAGTAATCCGACGCCAGCGGGTCAAGCAGAAGATTGGATGCCGTCAGGAATGCAGTCAGCGCCGTCTCCTGCACCGTCATGAAGTCGCTGGACTTGTCGAGCATCGAGTTGAAGATCAGAACGATCTCGTCATACCGGCTGTCGTTCAGCGCACGTCCTTCATTGTAGGCGTTCGTGAACTCGGTAATCATCGACTGCAAGACACGCTCGGACTGCATCTTCCGTCGCTTCATCGTGTAGAGGTTGTAGTACCAGTTGTAGCCGTCGATGACATCAACGCCGGTCGTCTTGCTTTCAGTGACCCAGCCCTGCGCCATGTACCAGTTAATAACCGAGGCGTCCGTGAAGTCGCCGTTATAGGCCGACTGCTTCAGCGTAAGATACTCGGTTTCAAACCAGCCCGAGACATCAAGGATGGCCTCTGGCACCGGGTCGGTATCGACAATGTAGGACAGTGGATTTATTTTTACCATTGCATCGTTCCTGTCTATGCCGCATCGTCAAGGCTGTTGAGTTGATCGTAGACGATTCTGACGCGAAGCGTTCCCGCGGTGAATGCCGTGTCGCCGATGGCACCCGCCGTCGTTACGGGGAACGCCTGGACATCCGTAGACGCCGCCAAGCGGGTTCCAACTGTAGTGTCGATCTTCAGGTTCTTCGTCAAGCCACTGGACAGGCCATACAGGTCGGGGTCAGCATCCGTTCCAATGCCGATCTTCACCGTCGTGCTGCCGCCGGTCGCCGCCGAGGCCACATTGGCCTGCACGGAGCGCAGAATGGCGCCAGCAGGAATCGTAGCCACTGCCACGCCGGCAATGGCGCCAAGTGTCACAACGGTGTCAACAACGAAGGTTTCAAGGCCTTCCGTGGCGCTTGCCCCGATGCGGGCTACAACACCCGTGCCTTCCATGAAGGCGGGCATGAAGGCGTCCCTGATGGCCTTCTCGGTGGGCACCGCGGTGTCGGCAGCAACGCCGTTTGCCCTGATGGCAGTCTGCACCGTCAGGCCGTCCTTCAGCGTCTTCTGCGCCGAAGACCACTGCGCCAGCTTGTTCTCGGTGGTGGTCGCCGGCGCAATCGTGGTGCCCATCACTGTTTTCAGGACAGACAGCAGCACCTTTTTCTCGGTGCCGCCCTGGATGACGTAGAAGGCGTCGGTGTCGGCCGGCACGGTAACGGCACCGAGCGCCGCCACATAGGTGTCGAGTTCGGCAAGTATCGCTGCTCCCAGAGCCGCAATAGTGGCCTTTTTGCCGGTCGTGCCCTGGCACACCAGAGACAAGTCGGTTCCGACTATCGAGGTCGCCGAATCCAAGTCGGAGACATCGAGAATCGCGGCTTCGTAGGTATTCCCGATTTCCGCAGCGATGTACGTTGCGAGATCCGAAAGCGCAACCTTCTTGCCGACCCCCGACTGAACAACCAGGGCAAGGTTGGCGTCAACGAGAGCCCCGGCGGCGTCCAGCGTCGTCACGTTCAGGATGTCGGCAGCAATCGCCGACTTGAAGAATGCAGCCAACTCTGTAAGGGTGGCCTTGACACCGGTTGTGCCTTGGGTCACGGGGATCATGTTAGCACCAGCCAATGCCCCCGTCGCTGCGAGGTTGGACGCATCGAGGATCGCGGCTTCAATGGTCGCCCTGACGTACTCGGCCAGAACTGACAGCGCGACCTTCTTGGCAACTCCGGACTGCGACACCAAGGCCAAGTTGGCATCGGCCAGGGCGGCAGCGGAGTCCAGCGCGGTCAGCGCCAAGATGGATGCCGACGACGCCGTTTTGACGTAGGCGGCCAAATCAGACAGCGCCACGCTCTTGCCAACGCCGGACTGCGACACCAAAATCAGGTTGGCATCCGCAAGAGTGCCCGCCGAACTGAGTCCCGTCAGGGCCGCTATCGTCGCCCCGATGGCAGTGTTGACATAGGCGGCGAACGTCGTCAGCGTGACCTTCTTGGCAGTCGTGCCTTGCGTCACCAACAGCATGTTGGCATCAGCCAATGCCGCAGCGGCATCCAGGTTGGACACGTCGAGGATCGCCCCCTCTAGGGTTGTCCTCATATATTCGGCCAGATAGGCCAGCGTCACGGTCTTCTCTGTCGTGCCGCCGTCCTTCAGCAACATGACATCGGCGCTGTCTGGAGCCGTTTCCACGACCTTTGCCCAGACCGCATCGACAATGTTCTGCGCCATAGTCGAAATCAGAACGGGTTTCAGCGCCCCGCCCTGCAAGACGAACATCTTGTCGGTGAGCGGTGCCGTCGTTGTGGCGGCAATGGCCTCGATTTCGTCAATGACGTATGCCTTCAGAACCGCAGGCGTGACGCTCTTGGGAGTTGAGCCGTCCGACATCGGAATTAACTCTGTGCCTGCAATGACTGTATCCGGCGTCATCGCTGAAATCTTGATTCCCATTATCTCATCCTCCCAAGTTGATTGATTCGGACTGCCACGGCTTCAAATTCCCATGGGGTCGCCGCCGAAAGCCAAATGACGCACCATGGCCCCCGCGCCCTGGGCCTGACGACCTTGTTGCGATCCTCTGACCATGATCCCGAGTCGGCAACACCAGAAATCGTGGTGCCCGCCAAGGCAGACGTGATGCCGGCAACAGCCATATCGGCAACGTATTCCGCAGTGGGTCCCATAACGACACGCCACGTCACCGTGCCGGAATTGTCGGCCAATATGCCGTGGATCTCGGCAAGAACGGCATCCGTCATGTCGCCCGAAGCCATCGAGAACGGCCCCAGCAGGACATGGCTTTGAATCGCGGTGCCGTCATCCGTAGTCGCCGCGGAGCTGAACTTGCGAAGGTAGCCGTCGCGGCACCCCAACACGACTTCAGAAAGCCCAGTCGTGCCCTGCAAACGGGCGACGGCGACCGGCTGCATCGCTGCGGGCAACACAACCGGCCACATCGCTTTGTTCACGAGGTCAAACCACCAATGCTGCCCCAGGTTGTTTGGCGCAAGCTCCGTCGGCGTAGGCGTGATGAAAAGGTGAAAGCCCCGGGCGGTGGCATCCCACGCCATCGTTACGGTGTTGGCCGCCGTGTCGATGCCGCGCAACTGATCGGGTATCCGCTCTTCGCTGAATCTCACGGGATGCTCGGCTTGTCCCGGCGATGTGAGATACACGCCGTCGCCACTCAAGAAGGCAACCGTGCCGTCATGGGACATCGCCCAGGCGGTCGGGGAGATGATGCCGATTTCGTGGCTCACCTTCAGCATGGCGCCGTAGGTCGGATCGTCCCTGAGCAGCCAAAGGCCATTCTTAGACGCGAACAGCAGCGACGACTGCCCGTTGGGGATCATCGCAGTGATGACTTCCCCGATGGACCCCGCCCCCGAGATCTCGCCTGCGACGGCCCGGCCGGCGTCGCTTGAATTCGCGCCGAAGTTCCAATCGAGGATGTCACTCTGGCGGCAGCAGTACCAAACGTGGTCGGATCCGGCCAGAAACACGCGGTCCCTGTAGACGGCAATCAGGGTGCATGTCGTCGGGATCGTGCCGGTTGTCGCAGTCAGCACGGAAAGAACTCCGGTCTGGGGGTCGTATTCCTTCAGCCCGGCGTCGGCAACGAGCAGTCTGCCGTTGCGTTCCGCCGTGGAGAAGACTCCTGTGCCGATGGGTCCCGCGCTCGACACGGAGGAATCGAAGACGATGGTATCGCCGTCCTCCGTCAGAATCGCAACGCCATTTTCGTCCAGGAGTTCCGATGTCGTGGCCGTGACCGCTGATCCCCGCAGGTACTTGAACACGCCGTCAACGATCACAACCATGTCGTTCGTGCGCACGCCGGCCGAACTCACGCTTGTCACGGGGGCAACTGCGGTGATGGCCGATCCGAAGTCGGTGGCGTAGACCTTCACGAGACCCGGGCGCGACCCGCCGCGCCGCCGGGACTCCAAGGCGCCGACACCGCGCACGTTGGCCGCCCAGGGAGACGCATACGGGCGCTCCTGATCCCGATAGTTCCGGGAACGCGAAACGCCCGCCATGGGGAACGTGAGTGTCTTCTGGACGACTTTGGGCACGGCGCTGCTACTCCTTTCGGAAGTTCAGCACCATTTTGCCGCGCAGATTCGAGTTCGTAATCGACAGAACGTCCCCGGTGCCGACGACAAGTCCGATGTCCTTGACGAAAACCGGAGTGTTCGTGTTGGACACCGAGTAGAAGTTCGTGAAACTCATCCCGACACCATGGCTGTAGTTGACACCGACATCGTTGGTGAAAACCGTGTCCACGGGGAACAGAACGAACCCGTCGAAGACGACAGGCGGTGTGAACACGCTGTCAAGCGTCACGACGGTCAGGTTGGTCACAACAGGGACATCCAGTTGCAACCAACCCTCGGCCCTGACGCCAATGGCGAAGCCCAGCACGGCGGCAACGGCCGCAAGGCAGAATAGCTTCTTCATGGCGATCCTTTCAATAACGGGCTTCAGTCGTGGCTTAGGACAGCGTTACGCCGTGCTCCTTGAGCACGATCCAGCGGAACGTGGTGCCGTAGACGGCTCCGATGACAACCAGCGTCTCTCCGGCAGCGTCGAACGTCGCCGTGGTCGCCTGCGTGCCGCCGATGGCGACATTGGTGATTGTAATGGCGACGGCGCCGGACGAGATCGTGTCCAGCGTGATCTGCTTGACCAAGCCCACTTCCGCAGCGGTGGGAACAGGCAGAACCAGTCCGGTGTAGCCCGTTCCGCCGGTGATCTTGACGTAGCGGGATCCCGCGGTGATTGCCGTCGCCTTCGTGGCCTCGGTCGCCGTGTCGGTCTTGGCCGACAGGTCGAGGACGTTGAGTTCGGCCGCCGTGGCTGTGGTCGCAACCAGCAACGCCTGCTGGCCAGCGGTCAACAGCAACGCTACCTGCGCCGCGGTCAGAGCCGCAACGGCATTGAAGTCGCAGGACGTCACAGAACCCTCGTTGACGTAGAACGCCGTTCCGGTCGTCCCGTCGGTGTGCTGAAACAGGCACCCGGTCGCATACCCGGCGGCGGCGTCGGTCGGCACCGTGATGCCACTGGCGAAAAGCAGGCCACCATCATCCAGGCGCGGCGGCTGCATCGCAATCACTTTACATACTGCTGCTTGCATTTTGTTCCCCTCGTTTGCGTTGTTATGCGCTGATCCCGCCGCCACAAGGCGTCGAAAATCACCATGTCACCCCGTTGTACGTCACGTCCGAAGACCGGCACCGTTCACGCTCAACAGAAAAAGTTTCGCTCGACCCCATCTGCCCGTAGTTCCGGTTGCCCCTGCGGTCCATGGCTACGCCCGCCGCCAGAAGCTCGCGGAACGCCGTGGTATGCAGGCTGCCTTCGTCATTGGCCCGCTGTTCGGCCTTAGCCAGGCAACTTTCCAAAATCAGTTCGGAATGCCGCATGCCGCCAAGCGGACACGGATTCAATGCCGACAGTTTGCCGTTGTAGGCCTCGTAGCGGTAGGTCAGCACGTAGGCGGCGTCGGGCACCGGCCACAGCACGATCTCCTGAAGCTGGCCGTGGGCGCCGTAGGACTGCTTGTAGCGCAGCGCGGCATACTGGGGCGACCCCTCGGTGTCGCTGGCCTGCAAAAGCGTCTGGATACGGGCTTCGCTGACCTGCATGACAGGCCTGGCGTGGACGCTGGCCGCAAAGTGAAGATCGCCAACCATTCGGCTGAATGCCGCCGGCATGTCCATGATGCTGTCGCTGGCAACCGTCGTCAATGTCGTCGTCGGTCGTAGAAAACTCCACTCGTACCCAGGCTCCACCCCGGCGACGGCCGGCGGATAGTAGAACTGCCGGATGCCGGCCTGAACGTAGCCGTCAACTTCGGCGATCTGCGCCGCGGTCTGGGAGGCCAAGACAGGATACCCAAGGAATCGGCTGACATCAGCGCAGAGATCCGCGTAGGCGAGTTGCAGGGTCCCCGTGGTGTCAACGGCCGTGCTGTCGGCCCACAGGATGTAATCCAGCACGTAGGTTGCCGTGTCGGTTGGCGACGACAACTCGACAGAGAATCCCGCTGAAGTGAATCCGCCATACGGCGTGGCGACGATGTTGAGGTTGCTTCCCGCGGGCTTCCTGACGTTGACAGTGACGCCCGTGGGAACCCACGCCAACCCGAGTCCTGAAACCGTCAAAGTGGAAACGCCGCTTCCGATTGAAGCGGTGCCGCTATGTGACAGTTGGACTCCCATTGAAGGCTACTCCTTGACGCTGAACTTGTCGTCGCAGAGGTCGGCCAGGAGCGAGACGTAGGCGAACCCCTCGGGGCTCAGGCGGCCGGGCTGAAGGATGTCCTTCCGTCGCTTGAACTCCTTGTAAATCTTCACGATCGAGTTGGGCAACTTGCCCTTGTACCCGATCTCGGAGAAAGACTGAACCGCGAACGGCTCGATGCGGGTTTCGTCTTCGACCTTCTTGATTTCAGGCTTTTCGGTGTCGGCCATGCTTGTGTTCCTCGAAAAAGGGGGCTTTCGCTTGCGCTACCGGCCCCCAGCGTGTTCGATGAGAGACTACGCCTGGGACGCGCCACCCGCGACGTCCAAGCAATGCCACTTGGCCCCGTTGAATACCAGGTAGCAGGCATCGTCTGCGGCGTCGAATGCGTTGACTTCCGCCAGCGCCGTCGAACCGTCGATCTGCAACCCGCCCGTCACGAGATCAACCACGAAATCGCTCGTGGTCATCGTGCCAAGGCAGATGAACGCCTTGGTCTCTCCGGGAAGCGTACCCTGCGCAAGCTCGCTCTCCGCATCGGCGGCCAGCGTCAGCCCGCCGCAGACGTAGCTGAGGCCGCCCGCCATGTAAGGCTGCGTGTCGCCGCCGGCGTTGGGCAGGTTGATGAACTCGACGCCACCGGACTCTTCTCCGGTCAGCAGGTCGGACTGGCACGTCGGATTGCCCGTGTAGGCGTACCCGGTGCAGGTCAGGGCGCCGGTCGGAGTGACATCCACCGCCGAGGCCGCCAGAACCAGCACGGTCGGGCTCGTGATGCTGGCAATGGTGTACTTGCCGGGGATCACGGTTCCGGTGCCGTCATCCGCGCCGCCGAGCAGGACGACGGTATCACCCGCCGCAAGGCCTGCCGTGGCAACGACGGTCAGCGTGACGCCATCCGTGGCCAGCGACCATGCGCCGGTCATGCTGGCTTCCAGGATGCCCGCGGCAACCGTCTGCCGGGGAACCGCCGAACCGCGCCCGCGGTACTTGCCCGAGTAGAACCGGCCGGCGTCGGTCTTCAGCCCCGTGCTGGCGCCGACGTTGTACTTGCCCGCCACGCAGAACGTCAGGATGCCCGTTCCGATCACGGTGTTGACGCCCAGCGCGACCTTGACACCCTTAGAACCGGGGCCGTAGATCTCGATGAACTGACCCGTGCTCTTGGCCGAGTAGTTGCGGGCGGCGACGCCGGCGAAGTCACGGTTGTTGGCCGTGGTGGGACGCTCGACATTGCGCTGGCGGCGACCGTCCACATTCGCGGCGGTGCCGTAGTCGGTGTTGTAGCAGACGCCTTCGCCTTCGAAGATGGCGTCGGTGCCTTCATACCAGACCCACTCGATGACGGGGTTGCTGGCCTGAGCAGGGGCATTGGTGCTGTTATCCATGATGATTTCCTCTTTCCTTTCAGAACGTGTCGGTTAGCCGACGTACAGGACAGTCTGACGCCGGGGATCGGTGCAGACCATGTTGAGTGAAACGTCGAGATCGACGCGACGCACGAGATGCTTGCCGGGGACCGGCATGGGCTTCGAAAGGTTGTTCTCCCAACCCGGCATGACGCCGATGGCCAGCCACTTCCAGTCCAGCATGTAGATCGGGTTGCTGCTGTCGTTGTCCAGGTACGGCGCGTAGGTCAGCGGCGTGGACTTGAACATGGTGCGGCCGTCCTTGCTGGCGATGTCGTTGCCCAGGTTCATGTTCTGCGCTTCCAGGACCTCTTCCATGATTCCGATTACGGCGTCGTTCGTGTAGATGCCGTTGGCCATGCTGCCGAGATTCGGAGTCGAGTGCGACACCGGCGACCGGAACTGCGTCCGACGATGGGCCTTGCGCATCTTGCGAATCAGGTCTTCCTTCGTGACCTTGGCATACGAACCCGAGTAGTTGGCGAAGCGCGGATACGTGGTCGTGCTGATGCCGGCGCGGCCGTCGCTGAATCCAGCGGGATTGGCGCCGGTCAGACCTTCCGTGGCGTTCTTCACCACCCAGTAGGCGATGCCGTAGGGCGTCTTGGTGTCCGAGGAATCCGCGGGCTTGCCCCAAAGGACTTCTTCGAGATACTCGTAGAACGAAACCATCATGGCGATGTACTTGGACTGAACCAAGTCAACGATCTGAACGCCGCCGCGCTGAAACGCGGGCTCGCGCTGGTCGTAGATGTAATGGGCGTTGACGTGGCGAATGCCGACCTTGCCCATGATCATCGTGTCATTGATGCTGCTGCCGTCGTTCTCATAGAGTCCGACAGCCCGGGTCGAGTGGTTGTGGTCGATCTGGGCCTCGAACTCCCAGTCGATTCCGCCGTCGAATTTCTTCTGGCGGCTGTCCCACATCTCGCGGACGGCGACATGATCGGTCAGGTCGGTTTGCATGTCAACAAACGCGCCTCGTTCGATGAGCTTGTTCTGGGTCAGCAGAACGGCATCGTCAATCTCAGAATATGCGATTCCCATAGTGTCCTACTTTCAGCCCCGCAGGGCTACTTCTTGCCGAAAAACTTCCGGTTGAGTTCATCCGCAACATCGGCGGTTGCGTCTGTTCTTGGTTTGACCTCCACGCCTGAAGGGCGTCGGATATGAAGTCTGCTGCGCTTGTCGAAGTCCCTGGACTTGGATTCGACCTCCGCTCGTTTCAACACGTCTCCAAGGACGAGCGCCTTGGCCTCTTCAAACACCGCTTCCCGGGCGACTTCCTTGCCGGCGGACTTGTAGCCTGCCGAGAGGACAGCGATCTTGTCGACAAGTGCCGCACGCTTCTCAGCATCGACGGCCTTTGCGACATCTTCGCCCAGAGCGGAGATTTTTCCGTCAAGCCACGCGCCTTCATCCCGGGCCTTGCCTTCGAGTTGACCCGCGTTGAGTGCCTTGATGGTCTTCTGCTGATCCCCGACGATGCCCTTCAGAGTTTTCACGATGGACACCAACTTCTCATCGTACTCCGCGGGGTCCAGGTCGGGAATCGCGTCGAGAGGGTCGTCCTCAACCGTCTCGGCGGCTTCAGCCTTCGGCGGCACGCCGTCGTCGGCTTTTGGCTTCTCCATGGCTTCGCAAATCCGCTTCAGAGCCGCCTCCGGATACGACTTCGCTTCTGCCAACGGCAGCCCGGCCTTCACCGCACGCTCGACCAGCGCATCCGGGATCTCGGCGGGCTTTGCCTCGTCGGGTTTCGGTGCCACGGGTTCGACATGCACTTCCTCGTCCTTCTTGGCCTTTGCAGGCTTGCGGGACGGCAAATTCTTCGGGGGTTCAGCGACGACGGCGGATTCCGCTTTTGCGGCCCTGTCGCTCTCCACCCTTTCAATCACGGTTTCAATGGCGCCGTCGATCTCGTCAAGGGTGCTCTGTTGAACCGTACCGGCTTCGTCATGCTTGTCGTCTACATTTGCCATGGCCGCATTATCCTATATGAAACTCGACTTGTCAACAAAACCGCGTGCCTTCAGCGCTCGGCGTCTGTGTTT
>Ga0172380_10006553_pt1 | contig 13474 bp, 15 predicted proteins | sample Leawe162metaG_FD_119747 | JGI IMG/M metagenome (GOLD analysis project Ga0172380, IMG submission 119747) | Leachate microbial communities from a municipal landfill in Southern Ontario, Canada - Leachate well 162 metaG | ecosystem: Engineered > Solid waste > Landfill > Unclassified | place... | reverse complement strand
GTGGAGGTCGGCTTTGCGGGCCAGGCCGTGGAAAGACTTGTTGTGCCAGACTTCGACGCGGTCAAAGAGGATCGGGTCGTAGCGCAACTCCACCTTGAGGGCTCGCAGGGCGAGGTTCACCTCGAAGAGCTTGTTGCCCGGGGTGACGGTGCCGTCTTTCCGCACCACGCGCTCGATGCGGGTGTAAAAGAGCGGGCCGATTTTTTCCGGCTCTTCCATCGTGCGCGGGTGAAGCGCTCGTGCGGGCTCATGTTGGTGGAACCGTGGGGGCGCAGGTGGTAGAGATGCGGGCGACCCAGCGCGAGAACGCGACATTGAGTTCGGCCAGGCTGTGGACGTGGCATTCCGCACGAGGCGTGACACTTCGGAGCATCGGAGTTATCGCCATTTTGCACGTATGCACGGACCCTTTCTGCCTCATGAAGCGCGTGGGCATGGCCTACCGCAAAACGGCCTCCATTCCCGGCGGGGCCGATCCCCAGATGCAACTCGTGTTTCTCCAAGAGGAGCTGATCCCACGTCTCGAGGAGGCCCGCGAGGGGACACGCCGCGGTTTTTTCGTTGATGCCGCCCACTTCGTCCTCGGAGCATTTCTGGGGATGATCCGGCGCCTGACCCGTGTGCTGGTGCGCACGGAGAAGCTGGTGATGATGATCGAGGCGATGTCCTCCAGGGGCAGGCGCTTTTCTCCCTCGGCGGTCTTGCAGGTCAATTGTCCGTCGCGGCAGCTCAGGGAGGCTTGCGGCGAGTCGATGGTGACGATGTGGAAGCTCACAAAAAATGCGGAATGGTTCAGTCGTCGGGCGCGAGACTTCCAGGCAGGCCGAGGAATTCCGTGCCGGTGTCTGCGCGCCATTTCACGCGACCATCGTCGAGGATTTTCACGATGACGCCACGGAGCGTGCCCTTGAGAGTCTTAACGCGGTCGCCGGGCTGATAGGATGCGGAACATGAGAGCGATTCCACGATGGCAATCATCGCATCGCGGTCGAGGACACCGGCAATGTAGTGTGCGATGGCCGATCCAACTTCACGTTTCCGGGCGACCGGAAGGTCGCTGAAGAGAGCGAAGGCCAGTTCGCGTCCGATGAAGGAAAAGGTATTTCCGTTGAAAAACAAAAACGGCGCACCCCGATGGCACGCCCTGAGAAAGTCGATGGTTTCGGCGAGCGTCAGTGCTTGTTGGTGGGTTTGCTCCCACTCTGCCGCGCGCGTTGCTCCAGTTTCCGAGTTAGTTCCCTGCTGTGCTCCGCCTCTCGCGCACGCTCGCTGGTTGATGCCGACGACAGACTGCCAGTTCCAGTTCGCGAGAAAAGGGGCCCGGACTTGAAGCGGTGAACATTCGCCGCCGCCGCTTGGGCGATGTCTTCCGCCGTCAGGTGTTCCAGAAGATCCAGCCGCAGTTTCATTGCGCATAAACGCTACCGCCTTGTTGGCAGATTAGCAAGCTGGAGGGTGGTTTGGCCAGAAGTTTGCGGCCCCGACAGAAGTTTGCGGTTGTTATATCGACAGAATTTGAGGGGCCAAAGCTTGGGGACTGCGTTTTATTCGATAGCGGAACCGACTTCAGACACCGAAGCGCCTCAATTGGCCGAAAAGCAGCCCGCCGGCAGAGCGTTTTCCGTTCGGGAGGATTTGTCCGTAGCGGCCCGGAAGCCGGATGCTGTCGCAGGGGAGCACGGTCCAGTCCTCCAAGAGAGCCGTGATGCAGGATGCGTCGAGCTTCGGCAGCTTGCCGGCGTGCTTTTCAAGGATGGCGCGGACCTCCCGTTCGACATCCTCGCGGGGAAAGGCGGCATTGAGGGCCTTCGGGCGTTTGTCGCCGGGGAGGTTTGCAGGAGATCTTGGTTCCGAGGGGATCAAGGCCGGAAACACCGCAGAAGACTTCGGCCATCGAGCCTTGGCGTCCGTATTTCTTTTCAAAATCCGTGAGGAGATTGCGCGCTCGTTCAACTTTCTCGGCATCCTCCTTCTCCGCCTCGATCTCGTGGGCGCTCCATGCCTTGTTGCCATCGTAGCCGCGATTGTGGGCATACCAGCGGAGCACGTCCCAAAGTTCCTCCCAAGTCAGAAGGCTGCCGCCGCGAAGGACGCGCGCGGCGAGGAACCCCGGGGCCGAATGCCCTCCTCCCTGCTTGTGTTTTTCGGAAAGTTTTTCCTCCGAAATCACGTCAAGGTGGATGAGGAGACGCCCGATGCGGGAGAGGTGCTGGCGGGTGGCGCGAATATGGCGGCTCTGGCGGCGGAAAGCGCGGCGTTGCGAGGCGAGGCCGTCGTCTGCACCTGATTGTTCGCATCCAGCCGTCCGCCCGAGGACTGGGTGACGCTGGCAAAACCTGAAAATGCCGAGGCAAGCAGCGCGACGAGCAACGCCATCACGGCACAGGCGACCAGAATCTCGATCAAGGAGAATGCCGCCGGGGAGAAGAAAACCAGGCTGACGGGGGAATCTGATCTGGGGAATTGTCGTGACATCGAAGGAAGAGAAGAGCGGGATTTCAAGACCACGCTCTCGACGTAATCCACGCCAAGCGTGTCGAGTTTGGACGAAACATTCGCATGGGAACTCCGCGACAATTCTTTTTATCGCATGCACAAACGCCCTGTTCATCCTGGCTGAAAAAGTGCATCGTATGGGCTCCAAGCCATGAAATTCCTCTTCCTGCTGCTGGCCATGGCCACGCCATCCCTGCATGCCTCGGAGATTTCCGGCAAGCAGGCCGTGGAAATCGGGCGGCGGATCTGGAGGAATGAATGTGGCGGGACGGTATCCGGGCTGACCTCGTGGAACGCGGGGGAGGATTTCGCCTCGCTCGGCATCGGCCATTTTATCTGGTATCCCGCAGGCAAGCGGGGCCCGTTCGAGGAGAGTTTTCCGGGGCTTGCGCGGTTTCTGAAAGCGAACGGACAGCCGGTCAGGGACTGGATGCTCGGCCCCTGTCCATGGAAGACCCGCGCGGAATTTCTGGGCGATGCCAATGGGTCGCGCCTCACCGAGCTGCGGGCGCTCTTGGCAGGAACGGTTGCCCTTCAGGCCAGGTATGCGGCCAGGCGACTCGACTCGGCCGTGCCGAAGATGCTGGCCGCTGCTCCGGCGGATGAACGCGCGAAGGTTGCGGGAAATTTCAAGCGCGTCGCCGCGGAGCCGCTCGGCTATTACGCCCTCATGGACTACGTGAATTTCAAAGGGGAGGGGACGAGCCCGTCGGAACGGTATCGCGGCCGGGGTTGGGGATTGCTGCAGGTTTTGGAAGGGATGAAAACATCCGGCCCGGCGGTTCCGGCCTTCGTCCGCTCGGCGGATGAAACACTGACGCTGCGGGTGAAGGACTCGCCCTCCGAACGCAATGAGGCGAAATGGCTGCCCGGGTGGCGGAACCGGCTGAAAACTTATTTGAAATGAACAAAGACGACATCATCACCGTGCTCGAAAACATTGCGCGGCTGCTCGAGCTGAAAGGCGAGAACCCGTTCAAGGTTCGCGCCTATACCAATGCCGCGCGCGCGCTGGAAACCCTTTCCGAGCCGCTCGAAAAGCTGGTCGGGGAAGACCGGCTCGGATCGGTGGACGGACTGGGCAAGGCGACCTCGGAAAAGATCGCGACCCTCGTCCGCGATGGGAAACTCGGATACTACGACCAACTCGCCGACGAATTCCCGCCGGACATCCTGAGTCTCTTCGAACTCCAGGGGCTCGGCGCGAAGAAAATCAAGGTGCTGTGGGATTCGCTCCAGGTCCATTCGATCACGAAGCTGGAGCGCGCGTGCAAATCCGGAAAAGTGGCCGCGCTTCCGGGGTTCGGGGAGAAAACCGCCGCCAACATCCTGCAGGCGATCGAGCACCACAGCAAACACACCGGGGAATTCCGCATCGGCGATGTCGCCGGCCTCGCCGAGAGCCTTCTCGAAGACCTGCGCGGGCATCCGCGCGTCACGCACGCCCAGATTGCGGGAAGCTACCGCAGAAAAAAGGAAATCGTCCGGGATCTCGATTTCATCGTCTCCACCCGGCATCCCGCGGAGGTCTCGGAATTTTTTGCGACCCATCCGCTGGTGGAATCCGTGCTCGCCCGCGGCGCGACCAAGACCAGTGTCATCCTGAAATCCGGCATCCAATGCGATCTGCGGGTGGTGACCGGCGCGGAGTATCCCTTCGCCCTTGTTTATTTCACCGGCAGCAAGGAGCACAATGTCCGCATCCGTTCGCGGGCGCTCGCCCGTGGCTGGTCGCTCAACGAATACCGGTTCAGCGGGGCGGAAGGGCGGGCGCTCAAGGAGCCGATTCCGGAGATCCATGAGGAGAACGAGATCTACAGCGCGCTGGGCCTCGATCCTGTCGCGCCCGAATTGCGCGAAGATCGCGGCGAAATCGAGGCGGCGGAAGCCCATGAGTTACCCGTCCTGGTCGAGTGGCAGAACCTCCGGGGGACATTTCACAACCACACGACGGAAAGCGACGGCCGGGCAACTCTCGAAGACATGGCCGCCGCGGCGCGCGAACTCGGGCTGGAATATCTGGGCATCGCCGACCACAGCAAAAGCTCGTACCAGGCGCACGGGCTCGATGAGAACCGCCTCGCCGCCCAGGTCGAAAAAATCCGGGAACTCAGCAGCGAATCCCTCCATCTTTTTGCGGGGACCGAATGCGACATCCTCAAGGACGGCAGCCTGGATTTTTCCGACGATGTCCTCGCTTCGCTCGATTATGTGGTCGCGAGCATCCACTCGTCCTTCACGCTCTCCGAGGCCGAGATGACGAAGCGCATCATCCGGGCCATCAGCAATCCTTGTGTCACGATGCTGGGGCACCTCACCGGACGCCTGCTGTTGAGCCGTGAATCCTACCAGGTGAACATCCCGGCGGTCATCGATGCCGCCGCCGATACCGGAACGATCATCGAGCTCAATGCCAATCCCCGCCGCCTCGACATGGACTGGCGGTGGTGGCCGCTTGCCAAGGAGAAAGGCGTCCGATGCTCGATCAATCCCGACGCCCACTCGACCGCCGGTTTCCAGGATCTTGTCTTCGGCATCGGCGCCGCCCGGAAAGGCTGGCTCACAAAAAGCGACGTCATCAACACCCGTCCGCTCGGGCAGGTTGTCCCTCTTCTCGCGGCAAAGCGTGGCCGGAAAAATTGAGCGCCGTCCCCATCTCTGCTTGGAAACACGCGGGCTGTTCCCAGGATCCGTATTGATGTTTGCCGGGTTTTCTGCGCGGAATGCCGCGTATGGTTCACATTGACATCACTTATTTGGGCGCGCTCCGGTGCGAGGCGGTGCATGGTCCGTCCGGAGCAAAGGTTTTGACCGACGCTCCGGTGGACAACCACGGCAAGGGAGAGGCGTTCTCCCCGACCGACCTCGCCGCGGCATCGCTCGGGGCCTGCATGGCGACGATCATGGGGATTGCCGCGGAACAGCATGGGATCACGCTGGGGCGGGTGCAGATCGGAGTGGACAAAGTGATGTCCACCGATTCCCCGCGCCGGATCGTGAAAATCGAAGTGGCATTCACGGTTCCTCTCCCGCCGGACTTTCCCAAGCGGAAAACCCTCGAAAACGCCGCTCTGGCCTGCCCGGTTCACCACAGCCTGCATCCGGACATCGAACAGGTCGTGCGTTTCGACTGGGTCGGGTGACAAGATGTCGAATACCACGAAACTGACCACTCTCCCCGGCGGCCTGCGTGTGGCCACCTGCGAGATGCCGCATGCCCAGACCGCGGCGATGGGGATCTGGGCCTCCGTGGGCGGACGCCATGAGCCGGCTCCCCTCAATGGCATCTCGCATTTCATCGAACACATGCTTTTCAAGGGGACGGCCCGGCGGTCGGCCCGCCGGATCATGCAGGAAATCGAGGGTGTGGGGGGCGATATGAACGCTTATACCGCGGAGGAACGGACATGCTATTATGCCACGGCCGCCGCCGAGTATTTTCCGCGGGTTTGCGATGTGCTTTGCGACATTTATCTCAACCCGCGATTTTCCAGGCAGGACATCGACCGGGAACGCGGGGTCATCGGGGAGGAAATCCTGATGTATCGCGATGAGCCGTCGTCGCATGTGCAGGAGTTGCTCAATGGCACATTCTGGCCCCGGCATCCGCTGGGCCGCCCGCTCACGGGCACGCTGGAAACGATCGAGGGGATGGGGCGGAGCGAATTTCTTGATTACCGGGCCAGCCATTACCATGCCTCGAGCACGGTGGTCTCGGCTGCCGGGAACATCCGGCACGACGATGTCGTTGCCCGCATCAGCAAGGCGCTGGGTGGTTTGGGGCGCGGACGCAAGCCCGTCGCGAAGCCGGCTCCTGTTGTCCCGGCCCGTCCGCGTCTTTGCGTGGAAGCGCGGGATATCCAGCAGACCCAGATTGCCATGGCGCTTCCGGCATTCGGCCACAAAGACGAGCGGAGATATGCCTTCCATCTGATGCATGTCCTGCTCGGGGGCAATGCCAGCTCGCGGCTGTTTCAGGAACTGCGTGAAAAGCGCGGCCTGTGCTACTCGGTGAGCACGCACCCGCTGACTCTCGACGACAGCGGGGTTTTCAATATCTCCGTCGGTCTCGACAAGAAAAACCTCGAAAAATCCCTCCGCCTCATTCTCGCGGAGTTCGGGGCGATGGGCACCCGGCTGGTCGGAGCCGCGGAACTCAAGCGCGCGAAGGAATACGCGGTCGGATCCAGCCGGATGTCCCTCGAGCGCACTTCCAGCCAGAACATGCGCCTTGGCAGCTCCGTCCTCGTCTATGGGAAAATCGTCGATCCCGAGTCCGTGCATGAGAAGATCCGCGCCGTGACGGCGGAGGAAATCCGTTTTGCCGCCGCGGAGATTCTCGATCCTTCCCGGATGACGCTCGCCCTTGTCGGCCCGTCGCCCGACGCCCCCGTGATCCGCGGAATTCTCGGACTGTGAAAGGCGTGGTTTTCGCGATTGAGGCCACCCGCCGGGCTCAGCGGCTTCGTGGTTTGTAGATGAGGAGGCGGAGGCCGTTGACGCAGACGAGCACGGTGCTCCCCTCGTGTCCGATGACGCCCATGGGCAATGCCAGGCCGATCCCGAAAGCCGCGATCAGAAGGACGATGATCACGGAGGTGGCGAAGAGGAGATTCTGCCAGAGGACACGTTTGGCGTGTCGCGCGATGCCGATGAGGAGCGGGATGTTCTCCAGCTTGTCGCCCATGAGGACGACGTCCGCGGTTTCCATGGCGATGTCGGTCCCCGCCGCGCCCATCGCGACACCGATGTCTGCGGTCGCCAGGGCCGGCGCGTCGTTGACCCCGTCGCCGATCATCATGACCCGGCCCTGTTTCTTCAATTCCCGGATCGCCTCGACTTTGCCCTCGGGAAGGAGTTCGGCCCGGACCTCGTCGACACCCGCCTCTTCGCCGATCGCGTGGGCGACGGCGCGCTGGTCGCCGGTGAGCATGACGACTTTTTTCACCCCGAGCTTGTGGAGGCCGGCCGCGATGGCCCTGGCCTCGGGGCGGATCGTGTCCGCGAGCGCAAGCACCGCGAGGGCGGCCACCGCATCCCCCGCCCGGGATCCGACCCACACGCAGGTTTTTCCATGTTCGGAGAGAGGGGCGGAATGCGCGGCGATCCCGTCCATCCCGGTTGCTCCGAGTTCGCGGAAGAGGCGTTCGCTTCCGACGACCAGACGAATATCGTTCATCGTGGACTCGGCACCCTTGCCGGCCGTGGATTGGAAATCCGTGCATTCCGGGAGCGCGAGCTTCAAGGCGGCGGCGCTCTTGACAATCGCCGTCGCGAGCGGGTGCTCGGACTTCGATTCCAGCGCGGCGGCCGAAGCGAGAAGGGCCGTCAGATTCTCCGGCAGCGGGCCGTCCAGCCTGTGGGCTCCCCACGCATCCACGATCTCGGTCACGGTCGGGCGTCCGACCGTGAGCGTTCCTGTCTTGTCAAAAGCGACAATGCTGATTTGCGCGGTATGCTCGAGGTGCGATCCTCCCTTGATGAGGATGCCCCGCCGGGCGGCGCCGCCGATGGCGGAAAGCACGGTGGCGGGAGTGCTGATCACCAGGGCGCACGGGGAGGCGACGACCATGACTGTCATCGCCCGGTAAAAGGCTTCCGCAAAGGGCTGGTGCCAAAGGAGCCACGGCACGAACCAGACGGCCGCCGTGAACGCGATCACCCCGGTTGCGTAATATTGTTCCGCCTGTTCCAAGAAGCGCTGCGTGCCGGACTTTTCGGCCTGCGCCTCTTCGACGAGCTTGACCATGCGGGCGAGCGTCGAGTCTTCCGCCCGCTTCGTCACCGCGAGTTCGAGTCCGCCGCTCTGGTTGAGCGTGCCGGCGAAGAGCGGCGCTCCGGTCGTCTTGGAAACCGGCATCGATTCCCCCGTGAGGCTCGATTCGTCGATGCTGCTGGTGCCTTCGGTGATCCTGCCGTCTACCGGGATGTGTTCGCCGGGACGCACGACAACGATATCCCCGATCTGGAGGGATTCCACCCGCACGAGACGGGTGTTCCCATCGCGCTTGAGCAGGGCCTTGTCGGGCCGCAGCTTCAAAAGCGAGTGGATCGCCTTCTGCGTGCGCTGGAGCGCATAGCTTTGGAGAACATTCGAGAAGGAAAAGAGAAACAGCAGCAGGGCCCCCTCGAATGGCTGTCCGACGATCCCGGCCCCGATCGCCGCGAGCACCATCAACACATCGACATCGAGAACTTTTTCCCTCAAGGAGGAGATTGCCGAGCGGACGCCCTGCTGCCCGCAGAAAATATACGCGCCGGCATAGAGGACATAGGTCACCGTCGCGCCAAGACCGACCGCGCGGTGCACGATCAGCGACGCGATCAAAAACAAGAATCCGAGAGCGCAGGAGATCTCCTCGTTCAGCTCCCCCGCACGGACCCTCTGCCAGAACGTCGTCTCCTCGTCCGGCCGGGGTGCCTCGTAGGGGCGGACATGGGCGCCGGTCGCGCGAATCCCCTGCAGGACGGCCGACTCGTCGGATACCGAATCGTCAAACGTCAGACACAAGATTCTCCCGAGATACGTGGCGGTCGCTTTCCGGACGCCGGGGATTTTTTCCACCTTCCGTTCCAACCGGATCGCGCAAGCCTCGCAGGCGGCGCCGTCCAGACGCAGCGTGCGTTTCTGCAAGGCAGGAGCAGGCACATGTTCCTCCGCAATCTGCCGGAGCTGGTCGTCGGTGAGCTGGCAGGGATCGTATTCGATCTCAAACGCCGTCCTTCCTGGCAGCGGCTGCACACCGACCACCCCGGTATGTCCGGCAAGGGATTCGGCGGCCTGCTTGAGGTCTTCGTCTGGATTCATCGTCTTCATGGAGTAGTGGTTTCCCAGACAAGTCGCACGGCAAAAACCCGTCCGTTGTCGCGGATCGCGAAGTTGTGTCCGTCCATTCCATTCGCCAGAGCACGAACAAGACGCAGCCCGATTCCCAGCCCGCCTGGCGCCCGGACTTCCGGATGGTCATTGGCAAGTGACAGGACGGTGGAGCGGGCCGATGGAAAGACCCGCAGCCGCGCCGCGGAGGCTCCATACCGGCAGGTATTCCCGAGAAGATTGTGCAGCATTTGCCGCAGAAGATCCGGGTCAGTATCGATCCGCAGACCTGGAGAAACCCCCCAACCCAAATCGAGTCCCGCCTGTGAGGCCAGGATCTCGTAGGGTTCCTTGAATTCCTCCAACAACGCGGAAAGATCGACTGAACTGCGCTTGACTTCCAGGCGTCCAGCTTCCGCTTTGGCGGCAAGCAAGGAGCGTTCCACGAAGGTCGATAACCGGGAAAGCTCCTCCTGGAGCTGTTCGGAAAGCTCCGGCGGGAGGTCTGCGGCGGACTGCTCGATCCGCATCCGCAGAAGCGTGAGCGGTGTCCTCAGTTCATGCGCCACACGCGAGGAATACTCCGCCATCTCATCGTAGGCGTTTCCCACGCGGAAAAGGAGCGCGTTGATCTGAGAGACCAACTCGGCCAAAACACGATCGCTCTCAGGGGGTGGAATACCGGTTTTCAAGGTGTCCGGATTTTTTTCCGCCAAGGCCCGGTTGATGCGCTTAACCGGCCTCAGAGACCGGTTGGCCAACAGAAAGCCAGATCCCAGGGCAAGTCCCAGCGCAGGAAGCCCGACCCAGATCCAAACCTGGATCAACTCGCCAAGAATGTCCTGCACCTCGGCATCTGTGTAGCTGCCATGCAGCGACCAGTCGGGATATTTGGGGTGCGAGCGGTCCCATTTTTCGAGGCGAAGTTCGTGGTCGAGGTGCTGATGCGCGGTGAATATAAGAATCCCGATGATTCCGGCCAGCGCCAGCCCAAACCAGGCCGCCATCCGGATGCGGAAGTTCACGACGGCTCCTCCCTCAAGGCAAATCCGACACCGCGGACGGTGTGAATGAGGGGAGGCATCCCCGGCAGATCGATCTTTTTCCGGAGGTAGTTCACATAGACATTCAGCACGTTGGTGCCGGAATCGAAATGCTGGTCCCAGACCCGCTCGACGAGGGTCGTTTTTGTGATCGTGCGTGGAGACGCCTCGGCCAGCGCTTCAAGGAGCGCGAACTCCCGGTTGGTCAGAATAATTTCTGCTCCGCCTCGGGTGGCAAGCCGTGAGCGGAGATCGAGCTCGAGGTCCGCAATCCTGACAATACTGCAAAGATCCGGACTCCGGCGCCGCAGCACCGCCCGGATTCTGGCCAGAAGTTCCTCGGTGGAGAACGGTTTCACCAGATAGTCATCCGCCCCGGCATCCAGTCCTCCCACTTTGTCCCGCAGGTCCCCGCGCGCCGTGGCGAGCAAGACAGGAAAAGTCCTACAGGCCTTGCGGAGCGCGCGGGTCACGCTCACCCCGTCCATCCCCGGCATGGATATGTCGAGCACCGCGGCATCATAGGCGTGCTCTTTTCCAAGCCAGAGTGCTTCCAGACCGTCGCCGGTTTCATCCACGGCATACCCGGCTTGCACCAATGCCTGTTTCAGGTGAGAGCGCAGTTTGGAGTCATCTTCAGCGACAAGTATCCGCATGAGGTGGGATTCTACCTGCTCCCCAGGTTGCTAGCCAGCGGCAAGGCGGGCAAAGGGGATGACCCCATCACGGGCGCATCTGCGATAGTTGTAATCGGCGATGGATGGCCAGGGAGCATGGGCGTCCCGCCCGTGTAGGGCGCGACGGTCCGGTGCGAGAGCTTGGGCCCCAACAGGCGGGACGCCTGTTCTTGTTTGCAACTTTCGCAGATACGCCCCCCCATCACCTTGGCCATGCGGAGAATTTCCAAGCATGTCCAGCCCATCTCATGATTTTCTCCCTCAATCATCGTCGTCCTTTTTCTGCCGTTTTCGCTGATCCGGCTGCGTTTCGCCCGGTGCGTCGCCGAGTGATGCGCCGGCAGCGGTATTCACCCCAACGCCGTGCTTGTAAACAACCTCGCCCCCGTAGTGACCGGCTTGCGCCACAGAAAATGCCGCCGCCACAGCCGCAATGGCAGCCGCCGCGCCGAGCGCTCTCCCTGCCACAGGGTTGCGCCCAAGAGCTGCGGAGATGATCGCGAGCACCGCAGCCACGAGCCCAGCATTGCGGGCGCGCTCGCCCCATTCCTCGTGGGCATCAAGAGTCTTCTCTCCACTGCCACTCAACTCCCCCGCCAATTCGGCTGCCTCCTCTCCTGTCCAGGTCGCCACCACGGCTCCCGCTCCTCCCAGGGCAAGGATTGCTGCGGTGAGCACGGGGAGGTGCCATTTTCTCAAAAACAGGGACACAACCGCAAGCGGGGCTCCCAAAAGCAGGAGCACAATGGGGAAATGAACAACCGCAGGATGGAGCGGATCGGGAATCATGGGGGGTGCCCTCAGTTGATTTGCTTGAACTCGTCGCGGCTCTTGCGGCAGCTCGGGCATTTCTTTGCGGGAAGCTCGGTCAGGGTCATTCCGCAGACCTGGCAAACAAAGTAGTCCTGCGGAGGGTTTTTCCCGAGTTGATCGAGTGCCATCTGATACAACTTGGCGTGCTCCTTCTCGGCGGCGAGGGCGAACTGCAAGGTACGGATCGCGGCTTTTGCATCATCGGCTTTTGCGGTCGCAAGGAACCCGGGATACATGGTATCGCGCTCGTAGGTTTCGCCCTTGATCGAATCTTTCAAGTTGCCGGCGGCGGTGCCGGGCTTCACCTCATCGAGCTTGAAGCTTTCGACCGTGCCGCCAAGCTCGATGATCGCCGCCTTGTGGGTATCACGATGGATGGCTTCGGAGGCCGAGGTGGCGCGGAATAGTTTGGCGACCTGCGGAAGTCCCTCCTGCTCGGCCGCCTTGGCAAAGGCCGCATAGCGGTTCGAGGCATTCGATTCCCCTTGGAATGCGGCGTTCAGATTCTTGATGGTTTCCGGAGAGGCGGTGGAGGCGGCAAATGCCGGAATCCCCACGGCTGCGAGCACGAGTGAACAGAGGGTGGATTTTTTCATAACCCTGCCACCCTCTCACAGGAATGTTAGAAACTTCTCGCACGGAAGATTAGAATTTTCCAACAGTCCCGGGAAAACGGAGCCGGTCTTTCAGAACAAAGTCGGCTGGGCGGAAGGCTTTTTTTCCGGAGCCGGTTCCGCTTTCAGAATTCCGGGTTTCACCGGAGCGGGCTGAACGGCCAAAGGCGGCGGCTCGACTGTTGGTATCGGAACCTGGGGAAGGACGGGTTTCCGTGTCACTCTCGCCACCAGCTCCTCGGCATCCATTTTCCTCGCCGCTTCGATGACCTTCAAAAAGGCTCCGACCATTTCCGGCTTTCGTGCAAACAATGCCTTTGCGGCATCGATGGGCCCGCGGGTGTCGCGGGATTCAATCTCGGCAAGGCTCACCCCGAGGGCTTTTGCAAATTTCGGTAATGTGTCTTTCGCCGGATTCCGCTTTCCACTTTCAATATCGCTTAGGTGAGCCAAACTTTTAAACCCAACCTCCTGCGAAAGAGCACGCTGCGTTAGTCCGCGCCCCTCGCGTAAAGAGCGAATATATTGGCCGAAGGTCTGGCTCATGCCGGGCACCCTATGCTTCGCAGACTCTGCGATCAAGAATAAGTTTGGCAGGAGCATTCACGCGAAGAGTGCAAGGATGCGCTACGAAATGAGAAATACCACGAGTGTCCGGTTAACTGAGCGATGAGATTTCATAAAGTTCATAAAATGAGCGCCTTGCGGGACAAAACCGATGTGAGGGATTTGAACTCCGTCGGATATCTTGCCAGCCTTTTCGGCCATGAACACTGGCCGCTACGTCCTTTCGCAAATCCTCGACCTCGTGCATTGGCAAACGCTTTCCCGCTTTGTGGAGTGCTACGATGCGGAGTCGCGCGTCCGACATTTTGGATGTCGCCAGCAACTGGGCGCATCTCTGATAGTTGCAAAAAAGCTGGACTACAGCTGGATTTGAGAGCAAAGAGAGTCCATGCAATGGCCGATGGTGGTTCAGGGACGTGAAGTGGATGAGGAAAAAGTGCGCTGGCT
>Ga0172380_10006552_pt1 | contig 13478 bp, 10 predicted proteins | sample Leawe162metaG_FD_119747 | JGI IMG/M metagenome (GOLD analysis project Ga0172380, IMG submission 119747) | Leachate microbial communities from a municipal landfill in Southern Ontario, Canada - Leachate well 162 metaG | ecosystem: Engineered > Solid waste > Landfill > Unclassified | place... | reverse complement strand
CGTGGTATAGCCAACATGGCGCTGCATGGATTGAAGTTGTTCTACGCAACGGATGAGTCGAAGGAGGGGGTTGCTGCCTTCATGGAGAAGCGCAAGCCCGACTTCAAGAAATTTGTTGGCTGATTTGTTCCGTTTGGCTGGGCGGCTGCCCAGCCAAGCTTCCCAGAGAAGGCATATGACCACGCAACATCCGCAGATTGATAGACGAGATGATTGAACGTCCGCTGTTTCGTGAAAAGCACGACGTTTTTCGCGCATCCGTACGGCAGTTTATGGAGCGCGAAATCGTCCCCTATCACGCTCAGTGGGAGTGCGACGGAGTCGTTCCGCGTGCCCTCTGGCGCAAGGCCGGTGCGGAAGGGCTCCTTTGCTGCACTATTCCTGAAATTTACGGCGGCCGCGGGCTTGACTTTCTTTATGACGTAATTGTTACGGAAGAACTGTGGCGCATCGGCGCCAGCGGTCCCGGGTTTCTCATTCATACAGGACCGGTTGCAAGTTACATCATGAATTTTGGCACGGAGGAGCAAAAGCTCCACTGGCTGCCAAAGATGGTCAGTGGCGAGGCTATCGGTGCCGTTGCGATGACGGAGCCGCATGCCGGCAGCGATCTCAAAGAAATCCGTACGCGTGCCGTTCGCGACGGCAACGATTTCGTTATTAACGGACAGAAAGTCTTCATTTCCAACGGCCAACTCTGCGATGTGGCCGTGGTGGCAACGAAAACTAACGCCAAATTGGGCGCCAAAGGAATCTCGCTGTTTCTCGTCGAGGGCGATCTCGACGGTTTTAGGCGTGGGCGCAATCTGAATAAGGTGGGCATGTATGCCCAGGACACTTCAGAGCTCTTCTTCGACGATCTGCGTGTGGCGGCATCCAGCATGCTCGGGCGGGAAGGCGAGGGTTTCCTGATAATGATGGCAAAGCTGGTCGAGGAGAGGCTTATGCAAGCGATTCGCTCGGCGGTCGTTGCAGAGGCTGTCATCGAGTGGACCATCGACTACGTAGCCCAGCGAGAGGCATTGGGCCAGCCGATTGCACAGTTTCAAAACACTCAGTTCAAATTGGCGGAACTGAAGACCGAGGCGACGATTACCCGTGTATTTACGGACAAGTGCATCGAGCTGTATATGAGCGGTGCACTCGACTCCGTAGATGCGGCAATGGCCAAGTTATGGACCAGCAATTTTCATTGCAAGGCTGTCGATGAGTGCCTACAGTTCTTCGGGGGCGCTGGCTATATGTGGGAAAGCCCCATAGCCCGGGCATATGCGGATGCCCGGATCGTGAAGATTGCCGGTGGTTCTGTCGAGGTTATGAAGACCATCATCGCCAGGCAACTGTTCGAAAACTTGAAGACAACGCGTTCAGCAACGCGATAAATCAGTCTTCATGGTTGCGCACCTCCCCTTTTTGCAGGTCATCGCCTAAGGTTTGTTGACAATCAACCCGGTTCAAATCCTGCCCCTGGAACCACCAACGCAGACAAGCCAAATGTTTTCAGACGTTTGGCCTTTTTGTTTTTCGGGCGCCAGATTGCACGCTCCCCCTGGCCTTCAATGATTCGCCGCCCTCGACAGGAGGCCGCCAGAGTAGTCGCTCGCTATACTCCCCACCCACAGAGGAGAGTTCCATCGTGGGGAGAAAACCACCGAAGCGGTTGAGCCAGCCGCTTCCGGCAGGGGTATCGGGTTACCTCAGTCCGCCGAATTTCATGTTCCGGCCGGTACGCACACGCCTGCTTGGTGAATTGACGCGGGAAGGGACTCTCCGGGCAAAAGTCTTAAGCATCGTCGCACCGATCGGGTACGGCAAAACCATACTCATGTCGGAACTCTATTCTTGGCAAAGCCGGCAGGGTGAGTCCTGTTTCTGGATCGGGCTGGACGACCGCGATGCCGATGCCGAACGAGTGATCGAATCCCTGATCGCCTTGCTGGCGGGCCACGAAGGAGCGATCCATCCGACGCAGAGTCTTTTTCGTGGAAGCAAGTCCCTCGGCAACCGTATAGAAGGCCTGCTTGGAATGATCGCCGAACTTGCGGCTCCTGCAACGATTTTTATCGACAACCTCAATAGCTGTACCGACGAGGCCCTGGGAACGCTACTCGACGCCCTGGTGTTCCGCACCGCGCCCTCCATCCGCCTCGTCTGGTCCAGCACTGTCGCCCCGACGATCGATCTCGGACGAGCCAAGCTCGAAGGGTTGGTCCGCCAGGTCAGGCTGGCCGATCTGTGCATGAACGCGCAGGAGGTGCGCGAACTACTCGGCGCCGAACTGGAAAAACAGATCGGCCTCTCCGGCGTCGAAACCGTCCTGCGCCAAACCGAAGGCTGGCCCGCCGCCGTCCGGATGGCGCAAATCGCCCTCGTCGATGCCGCACAGCCCCTCATCGCCCTGGAAGCCTTTTCAGGATCGGACGAAGATGTCGCGGCCCTGCTTAACCGCAAGGTGCTACAGGGCTTTACCGCAGAGTTGCGCGACTTCCTGCTCTGCCTGGCGCAACTGCGCACCTTCAGTGTCGAGTTGTGCCGCCATGCGATCGGGACAGCCGATGCGGAGCACCGCGTCGATGAGATCGTGCAGCGGAACCTGTTCGTCATCCCCCTCGACCGCAATCGCAAATGGTATCGGCTGCACGGACTGTTTCGCGAATACCTGCTGGGCGAGGCCGAACGCTCTCTCGATGCGGAGCGGAAGCGGGACGTCCTGAAGCGCGCCGCCGACTGGTGCGGGCGCAACAAGCTGTGGCGCGATGCGATCGAGTACGCCCTGGCCTCGGGCAACGCGCCTACCGCGAGCCGCATGCTGGACCGCACCGCAAACATGTTCCTGCGCGACCAGGGCGACAACCAACAGTACATCGACTGGGCCGAACGCCTGGAGGCGGAAAACGTCCAGCTCGGCTGGGAAGCCCACTACCTCTACGTCTGGGCGCTGGTTTATCGGCGCCGCTTCGAGAGCGGCCGCGTGCAGCACGAAAGGCTGGCCGAACGCCTGCGACGTTTTTCCGGCAAGACCAACGCGCCCGCCGCGGACCTTCCCTCGCGTATCGACCATCTGCGGGTCTGCATCGATCTTTTCAGCGACCGGCTGGCGGACGCGGATGCCGGCGCCGTGCGCTGGCTGGCCGAAACCAAGACTGCGGATTCGTACAATCTCGCCTCGATGTACTGCATCAAGAGCTGCTGCCTCGCCAGCACTTACCGGTTCGCCCAGGCGCGCAAGACCATGGACCTCGCCCAGCCGATCATGCTGGAGGTTTCCGGCGCCTATTCGGAAGGCTGGGTCTGCGAAATCTACGGCCTCCTTTCGATCCTCGAAGGCAGGTACGCCAGTGCCTACCCCGAACTGCTGGCCGGCCGCGCCCGCGTTGGCGAGATCCTCGGCGTCGACTCCGGACTCCACGGCAACATGTCCCTGGTGGCGGCCCTCTGCGCCGTTGAAACGGGTGCGCCCGACGCGGCGCGCGAACTGGTACTGCACGGCTTGCGTACCGCCCACGGCCACGGCCTGGTGGACATCGTCGCCTGCGGGCTCGAAGCCGCCATCAAATTGTGGGACGGAACGGCCGAGGGATGGATTTCACTGCTCCCCCTGCGGCGGATCGCAGACAGCTATCCGCCGCGCCTCTCCCTGATGCTTTCCTGTTACCTGACGCGACGCCTGCTATGCCTGGGCAAGCTTGAAGAGGCGCAGGGTGAGGCGGTGCAGCTGGGCTTGGGTGCAGGCAAGCACGGTCATGCGGCCCATCCGGACGCGCTGACCAATCCGCGCTATCGCGACCTGTGGACGGCAACGGCGATCGACCTTGCCATCGCCCAGTGCGAATTCAAAAAGGCCGAAGGCCTGATCGAGGAAGAAACCCGTCTCGCCCAGGCCGACGGCCGCATTGCCCGCCTGGTGGAACTGGGACTGGACAAGGCGATTGTCGCCCTGCGCAACGGCAACACACGGCTCGCTTCGAAGGAACTGATGCTGGCGGTGATCCGGGCCTCGCGCCATGGCATCGTCCGCCCCTTCCACGACCGTGCCGCCACCATCGCCACCCTGGTCAACGACACGACAGCCGCATCCTGGTCATTCACCCTGGCGACGGAGCGGGCCTTCTTCGCCGAAATCTGCCGCCACCTGCCGATCGAGAATCGTTTCCTGCACGAGCAGTCGGCGGGGATGGGCGCGGAGCCGGGCCCCCTCGGAACGCCGACCCGACGCGAGATCGAACTGTTGCAGCTGGTGGACCTGGGCCTGTCCAACCATCAGATTGCGGCCCATACCAGCGCGTCCCTGAACACCATCAAGTGGCACCTGAAAAATCTGTACCGCAAGTTCGGCGTCACCAACCGAGCCGCCGCGCTGGCCCGCGCCCGATCACTCAACCTGCTGTCGCGTTAGCACCGCGGAGCATCACTCCGCCCCGGGGCTACCCTCGCGCCGCAGAGAGAATTTCCGCCGCCGACGGCAGCTTCGCGCAGTCCGGGTCCAGGCCCGAGGCCTTGAACCAGGCGCGATCCCGCGATGTCTGCCGGATGCCGTAGTCGAGAACGAGATTCTCCGATTCATCGCGGAAAGTTTCGCTGCCGTCCACACCGGAGGCGCGGATCAGCGCATCGACCGCCTGCGCGATCAGCTCGCGGCCCTGGGCCGGCGGCAATGCCGGATCGGCCGCACCGCGCAGTGCCTGCGCAAGGGCCACGGCCGCGGCCAAGGTTTCGGCGCCGCCGGCCGCAATCGCCGTCAGGCTTTCGCCAAGGCGGGCGATTTCATCCCGGCACAGGTTCACGTAATCGCTCAGGTACGGCAGCTGTCCGCGCATCATGTGCAGGTGGCCGATGGCCAGAGCCGCCTGTTCCAGCGCCAGCGGATTGGCCGGATCGACGGCGGGCAGGATGACCTGTTCGAGGGCCTTGATCACGCTTTGCAGGCGTACGTCGAAATCGGGAGTCACAGACTTTTCTCCTCTTTGATGACCCGCGCCATTTCGGCCAGGAAGGTATGGCCCAGCGGCACCAGCCACGCCAGCAGCAGGTCCTGATGGTTGTTCTGGCGCACCGCGGCGGCCAGGCTGCTGCCCAGCAGCTGGGTGGCGCACTTGTAGGAGCCGAGGGCCTCGTAATAGGCGAGGGTGCGCGGATTGATGGTGCGGCCGGTGGCCGCCTCGTACTGGGCGAAGAAATCCTCCCGCGTCATCAGGCCGCAGATGTAGCTCTTGCCGCCGTCGGGCTCGCCGGCAAACAGGCGCTGCGTCGTCCATGCCAGTTCTTCATGGAAATCGCCGATGTGCGCCAGTTCCCAGTCGAGGATGGCGGTGAACTTGCCCGTCTCGGCATCGAACATGAAATTGCCGGTGCGATAGTCCGCATGCACCACCACCAGATCGTCCTCGGCGCAGGACGGCAGATGCTCGCGCAGCCAGCGTTCGCCGGTAGTGAAGAGCGGATAGGCGGGAATGTGGTCGTCGTGCCAGACCTTGCTCCACCAATTCACCTGCCACAGCGCCGCCTGGGTCGGATACCCGGTCGGTGCCTGGAAATGCGGCAGCGAAGCGGAGCGCCAGTCGAAGGCGTGGATGCGCGCCAGATTGTCGATGAACTCCGGCACGATCCGGTCGCGCCATTCCTGGTTGAAGGAGGTGCCCACGCCGGACACCACCACCTTGGACTGCACGGGCGGTTTGGTGACGCCGCCGACGAAGCTGGTCACAACACCCGGCTGCCCCAGATGCGCACCCTCGCCGTCGAGGAAGCGCACCTCCGGCACGGGCACATGTCCCTGGAACGCATCGATCAGCTCGGCCTCGCGGTGGCGGCAGGTCTCGACTACGCCTTCCAGCGGGTCCATGCGCAGTACCAGCTTTTCGGTCTTGCCCGGCGTGGACAGGGTGAACAGGAACTGTTCCTTCGATGCGCCGCCGGCCAGCCGGCCGATGGATTCGACCCGATAGTCGCGCACGTCGTTGGCCGCTAGCAGGCGGTCCAGCTTGGCGCTCACGTCCGCGTCGCTCAGTGAGCGATAGGGGCCCTGGTCTCTTTTCAGCAGTTTCTCGTCGAGCAACTGCCTGATGCGGGGTTCCATGTCCATCAGCGGGCTCCATTCCACGATTGCGGGCCGCAAGGTGCCGTCCCCGGTCGTCTGCGTGTGGCGTGCATTTTTCCTCCTGCGTCGGTGCCGGCAGGCAAATGCCTGACGGCAGTTTGAGGCTGCGGAGCATACTCAAGTCCCTAGACAGCCCGACCCACCCTAAAGAATGGGTGGTGCTTGCAGGAGCAGTGGCTACCATCCTGCCCACAAACAGTCGGCGCCCGACCGTGCGCTTGCCCATCGAGGGCAAACCCGGCCGCAACGCAAGACGAGGAGAAGACATGAATCCGATCGAACCGGGCGCCACCCTTGCGCAAGCGCAGGCCTGAATGCTCGCAGACAAATCCATCATCGTCACCGGCGCCGGGTCCGGCATCGGCCGCGCAACGGCCATGGTGCTCGCCCGGGCGGGGGCGAAGGTCGTCGCCGCCAGCCACAGCGCAGCCCATGCCCGCGAAACCGCGGACATGATCACGGCGGCCGGCGGCGTGGCGAAGCCGTTCAGCGCCGACGTGATGCGCGAAAGCGACGTGGTCGCCATGGTCGACTTCACCCTGGAGTGTTTTGGCCGCCTCGACGGCGCCTTCAACAATGCCGGCATCACCCTGCACGACAGGCTGGTGCAGGACATGGACGAGGCCGAATGGGACCAGGTGATGGGCGTCAATCTGAAAGGCGTCTATTTCTGCATGAAGCACGAAACCCTCGCCATGGGCAAAACCGGCGGCGGCGCCATCGTCAATAACTCTTCGGTGAATGGTCTGGTGGGCGTTCCCAGCGCCAGCGGCTATGTCGCCTCCAAGCATGGCGTGATCGGCCTCACCCGCGGCGCGGCCTGCGATGCGGCAGCGACCCGGGTGCGCGTCAATGCTGTGCTGCCCGGCATGATCCGCACCCCCATGATCGCCGAGCTTGTTGCCACACCCGAATTCAAGGCCCAGTACGACGTCATCCTGGCGCGCCACAGCGTCGGCCGCATCGGCGAACCGGAGGACGTGGGTTATGCCGTCAAGTGGCTGCTTTCGGACGAAGCGTCGTTCATCAACGGCGCCGCCATCTGCGTCGATGGCGGCTACTCTGCGCGCTGAAAACTGCAACGGTTCGATGCCAACGGTCACTCCTGAAGGAAGATGAAACGAACGATGAGCCACGCAAACAAGGATCAGCCCTCCCCTGAATGGATTGCCTCACTGCGCCGACGCTTTCCCTGCGAAAGCGAAATCGACCGGGTGCTGACGCGCAAGATGCAGCGCCGCGCCGGGCCGCCGTATACCTCGGTGAGCCTGGAGACCCTGGTCGAGGGCACCCGTGCGCTTGTCCGCAGCCAGATCGGCGACGACTTCGAAATCACGCAAGCACGCTGGCTTTCCGGCGGCGCCTCGAAGTTGCAGATGGCATTCACGCTGCAATGGAGCCCGCCCGGCGTCGGCCGCACCGCAACGCCCATGGTCCTGCGCATGGAACCGGCGGAATCGAATGTGGAGAGCAGTCGCCTGCGCGAGTTCCAGATCATCAAGGCTCTCGAAGGCTACCTTCCGGTGCCGCCCACTTACTGGGCCGACCCCGAGGGCGTTTATCTACCCTATCCGGCCATCATCTACGGCTTTGCCGAGGGTGTGGCCAAGCCCACCGCGTCCGACAATCGTGTCAGCGGCATCGGCACCTTCATTCCCCCCGCCCTGCGTCAGCCCCTGGGCAGCCAGTTCGTCGAGCATCTGGCGCGCATCCACACCTTCGACTGGAGCAAGGCCGACCTCTCCGCCTTCGACAAGCCCGCGTTGGGCACCCAGGCCATCGAATGGAAGTTGAACCACTGGGAGCGCGTCTGGGAAGAGGACGTGAACGAAGACATTCCGCTGATGCGGCTCGCCATGGCCTGGCTGCGCGCCAACATGCCGGCGACGGACCATGTTTCGGTGATTCACGGCGACTACCGCACCGGAAACTTTCTGTTCACCGAGCATGACAACCAGATTTCCACCTGGCTCGACTGGGAAATGTCCTATCTCGGCGACCGTCATGAGGATCTGGTGTGGTCCACCAAGATCTCTTTCGGGCATATGGCCGAGGATGGCAAGACTTCCCTGGTGGGCGGCTTCATGCCGCGCGAGGAATTCTTCGCCGCCTACGAAAAGGCCTCGGGCCTGAAGGTTATTGCAGCGACCTACCGCTACTACGAGATCTTCATCAACTTCAAATGCGCCGTGATCTGCCTCGCCACCGGCTGCCGCGCGCCGCGCAACGGCAAGACCCACCAGGACATCCTGGTCGCCTGGCTGGTGGGCATCGGCTACCTGCTGGTGGATGAGTTGCGCACCCAGCTGGAAGACGTGCTGTGAGCGCGACGGGCGCTGCACCGACAACCCCCTGATCCGGATACAAACGACACTGCAAGGAACGACATGAAGACGGCCGTACACAACATCCCCCTGCTCGACCCGATCAACGACGGCCGGCACACGCTTTCCAGCAATCCCTACTCCCGCGAGTCGGTGCCCTATGTCTTCGTCCTGCGCGAGGAACAGATCGTCGGTTGCCCCTACACCTGGGTGGACCGGGAGGGCGTGGCCGGCGGCATCCTCTTCCTGTTCGGCCCGGGGGTGGGCAAGGACCCCATCGTCGAGCATTTTGCCGACATCAAGCTGCCGCCCGGTAGCAACTTCGATGACTGGCGCGTCGGCAACATCCATTTCAGCCAGGACATGAAAATGGAGAGCGCCAAGATCGAGGTGCGGGGCAAGCGGGTCGACCTCGACTGCACCTTCGAGGCTGTGCATCCGGCCTACGGCTACGGCGGCCACGTCCGCGGCTGTCCGCCCTGGCTGGCCGACAACCGGCTGGAACAGACGGGGAAAATGCAGGGCGTGCTGACCCTCGACGGGCGCCGCATCCCTTTCGATACCGTCGGCTACCGCGACCACAGCTGGGGCACTCGCGACTGGCAGTCCGCCCAGCACTGGAAATGGCTGCACGCCCAGGCCGGACCCGAGCTGGCCGTGCACTTCATGGAAATCCAGGCCCTGGGGCGGGTTGAACTGCGCGGTTACGTGCTGCGCGAAGGATTGATGGCGGAAGTCGCCGCGGTGGAGGTGGATTTCGTGACCGACGACCAATATCTGCATCATTCCATCGATGCCATTGTGCGTGACACCGCCGGTCGCACAACGCGCGTGGCCGGAAACTTCTTCGGCCATTACCTGCTGGTGCCCGGCCCCCACACCACCCTCAACGAGGGCGGCATGACCTGCACCATCGACGGCAGGGCCGGCGACGGCTATGTGGAATTCATGTGGCAGACGGCCTACATTGAACACATCCGCGAAGCCCTGCGTTTGCAGAAGGCAAGCCGCTGACTTCCCGGCATCACGATCACCCGTTCCGTTCCATCCATCCGTTGCGAGGAGACAAAAAATGATTCGCGCCAAAGATCTCGACTATCACAACAAGCAGACCACCGACCCGACCTACGCGGAAACGTTCTTCCTGATCTTCTCGGTGCCCGAGGAGTCCATCAGCGGCAACGCCTATGTGCTGGTGCGGCCGAATGTGGGCGCGATCCTTTCCTCCATCTACGTGCACAAGGGCATCTGCCAGAACGCATGGCAGGCCGACTACGCCGACGCGCCGATGCACCTCAAGGCGCCGGAAAAATTGTCCAGCTTCACCCTCGCCAACGGCTTCGGCCTCAGCGGCTCCAACGAAGCGCGGGACTATCGCTTCCAGTATCAGGGCCGCGAAGGCCTGTGTACGTTCGACCTGAACTTCAAGGGCATCATGGAACCCTTCGATGCCCTCGATCCGGACCAGAATCCGATGCTGGACAAGTTCGCCAGCACCGAGGAGGCGATGGGCGCCGGCGACGGCTGGGCGCAGGGACACTACGACACCATTGGCCACATCACCGGCGAGCTGAGCCTGTACGGCAAGAAGTACACGGTCGACTGCGTGGACGGCCTCGACCGCAGCTGGGGCCCGCGCATGGAATGGAATGCCTCGCCGGTGTCGTGGATGCACATGACCTTCGGCCCCGACCTCGCCTTCCATCTGGTGATGACCCTCGACGTGCGCAAGGAGAAGACTTCCTACACCACCTTCCGCTTCGGTTATGCGGCGGTGAATGGCGAGGTCACCGGCATCGTGGCTGCCGAAGTGATCGGCGAGAATGCCGGCATGCTCGGCGTTTCGCGCATCGTCCGCATCCGCGACGCCAAGGGCCGCGAATGGGAAATGCACGGCGCGGCCATTGCCGCGGCCCCCTGGCATTCCGCCTACGGCAGCTTCATTTCCTTCCAGACCCTCTACCGCTGGACCATGGGAGACCGCAAGGGACACTCCAGTGTCACCGATGTGGTCGGCCTAACGACGCTGGGCAAACGCCTGTCCAGACTCGGAAGCGAAGCCTGAGGGGAAACACTCTCGCTATGCAACGTTCCTATCCCTCATCGAACGGGTGTCAGCGCCATGGGATCATGGCAGCCTATTCGATTCAACGCATTGAAAACATCACCAGGAGAACCCAATGATCCGCCCTGAAGAAGCCGATTTCCAACATTCCAATACCTCGCCCTACGATTGGTGCGAGACCAATTTTTTCCCGTTCGCGATTCCTGAAGCCAAGATCAGCGGCACCCTCTATACGTTGACCCGGCCCGTGCTCGGTGTGTGCATGAGCGATGTCACGGTGCTGGACCGGATCGCGCCGAACTGGGAAGATCAACTGTACATAGACAACCAGCAGCACCTTCCCTGTCCGAAGTCCCTGCTCGACTACAGCCTGCCCAATGGCCTCTCGGTCAAGGTGGTGGAGCCGTTGAAGCTGTACAAGATCGATTACGTCGGCATCGACGATACCGAAATCCATGTCGAGTTCCGTTCGCTGATGGAACCGTTCGACATGAACGATCCCAATATGGACCCGATGGCGGCCGACCGGATCGGCAAGGGTTGGGGCGGGGCCGCCTTTTCCGGCCACTACGAAATCACCGGCCGCATCACCGGCGAAGCGAAGTTGCGTGGCAAAGTTTATAAGGTCGATTGCGTCGACACGCTGGATCGCAGTTGGGGGCCGCGCAAGGAACGCGACAACGGCAATGCCACCTGGATTCACGGCTCCTTCGGCGAGCGCCTGACGATGCATGCCTTCCTTGCGCTCGACCCGGCAAAAACCGATGACTTCGGCACACTGATCAGTGGCTATGTGCTCGAAGACGGCAAGCTCTACGGCCTGGTCAGCGCCCGCGGGACGGCGGAACGCCAGGGGATTTTCCCCATGTCGAACGTTTTCGAAGTTACCGACACGCGGGGCAAGACTTTTCATTTCACCGGTGCCACGATCAATGCGACACCTTGGGCACCGTTCCCCTCAATGATCTATGTCCAGGCTTTCCAGCGCTGGAACTACAACGGCGAGATCGGCTACGGCGTTCATCAGGATGTGCTCAGTCGCTCGTATCTGACGCGCAATCGGAGCGCCATCGCGCAAATCTAAAGCATCCAGATATACCGAGAGGGAGCCGAGCCTTCAATGATCGAGGCTCTTGTCGGGCTCACCTCAATATAAGGAAGGCGAGGGTTCCTGTTGTATTGAACCGGAACCCTCGGGGCTGTGCAGGCGGCTATTGCAGCAGGGGCACCCCGCCGTCGCTGGAAGTGCAAGCCAGCGCCTGTTTCATGAACTCGGGCGTGAGCCCCAGGTCGACTACCGCGTAGCGAATGTCGCGGGTGACGCCGTACTGAAGATTGCGTACCCCTTTGTTGAAAATGACGCACAGCCGCATGGCGGCAAATGCCATGTAGAAATTCATGCTTGCCTCGTCAATTGCGGGGCCGCCGCTGGCGCGATAGTGGCTAAGGAAGCGGTCCCACACAATGTGTTGCGAAATGATCGGCTTGACATAGGCCAGATCCTGCTCGGGGGCGCCGATCATTGCGCATTCCCAGTCGAGGATGCCGGTAATGCGCCCTTTTTCGGCCAACACGTTATGTATGTTGAAATCGCCATGAACCAGTACCGGAGGATTGGCATGGTGCGGAACATGCTGTTCCAGCCAGTCGAGCAGATAGGAGACGAACGGGGACGGCAGATGGTTACCCTTTTCGTAGTACGTTTTCCATTCCGCTATATTCCGCCGGTAGCAGGATTCGACCGTGTCGGTACGCAGATCCGGATGTCCGAAGCGGGCCAGGAAAGTGGGGAGAGCGTCCAGCTTCAGGCTGTGCAGCTTGGCCATCAGTTCCGCCATCTGCAACAGCACGCTTTCCGGGATCACCGCGGATGCGGCACCGAGGAAAGAACTCGGCACGCTACCGGGCAATGCCGACATCACGTAAAAGTCTGCATCGACGCCGGATACTCCCTTGCCGAGATAGAGCGGTTGCGCAATCGGCAGATCGCTGTTGTCGAACACATCTCGCAGCAGATGAAACTCCTGATCGATGAAAAAGCAGCCGTGCAGCACCATCGGCGTCGGGTCGCTCTTGCGCACGATGACCGACTGGGTTTTGCCGGCGGCATCGCTGATCGTCGCACGATAGGTCTGCTTGCCGAAGCCACCCGGAATCGGCTTCAATTCGGTGACGGAGCAGCGTTCACCGTCTGGATGCTGGGTGCGCAGGAAGGCTTGCAGGGTATCTTTGTGCAACGGCGCGCCGGCGGCGGCTGGCGGCGGTGCTTCGGTCGGGATGTTGGCTTCGCGCTGTGCGCTGCAATAGGCATAGTCCCAGGCGGCGGCTTTGTGCAGCAGCGTGGAAATGTATTGTTGTTGCGTCGTGTCGGCGGTGCCGCTGCGCAGTGCCGACAGTTCCGCCGCGAGATGGGCGATGCGTTCGGTGAGCCTCCCATGTTCCTCGGCAAGGAACTGGAAGCCGGTTTCATGGCTCAACCCGCCTCGATACTCTGTAGCCGATTCGGTCGCCGTCGCCGCGCCGCCAAGTTCCTGCTTCAGCGCGGCCATGCGGTCGGCGAGTACCCTGCCTTCGGCGAGATGTTCATCGAGCAGACGCGGTGTGTAGTGCTCCCGTTTGAGGAGTTCATGCAGTACCTGCTTCATGATCTCGGCGGTCGCTTTTGCTTCATGCGAGATCAGTTCTGGCGCAAGGATGTGCTCAAGCGAGTGCAGTGCCAAAGAAATATATTTTTCCGTGCTGCTGATTTTCATACCGAATCTCCGCTGTCGGGGTGTTCAAACGATGGGGAATTATGCAGCGCGCCCCTGCACCGGGCCAGGGGCGTTCGGTGTTTGGCCCGGCGGAGCGTCTTAGTAGGTAAACGGTTCTTCCTGGGAGACATCCACGATCGGAATCCACGATTTACGGGGAGTGCCGCTTTGTGCCTCGTGCTGAGGGACCCACGGCGCAGCGGGTTCGAGGCGGCGGTCGAGGAGGTGCAGATCGGCCG
>Ga0172380_10006551_pt1 | contig 13479 bp, 13 predicted proteins | sample Leawe162metaG_FD_119747 | JGI IMG/M metagenome (GOLD analysis project Ga0172380, IMG submission 119747) | Leachate microbial communities from a municipal landfill in Southern Ontario, Canada - Leachate well 162 metaG | ecosystem: Engineered > Solid waste > Landfill > Unclassified | place... | reverse complement strand
GTTCCTCATTTATATTTTGATATGTGTAATCAAGAGTGGACATCTCCCACTCGGGATATATTGAATTCAGAGATTGTTCTTCGCAACCGCAACTGTTGCCAAGTCGCAGCACTGGTTTGATTAAGAGCGGACTTTCAGTTTGCGGATTTTCGTCACCGTTAATTTTTCGCAACAGCAAGGCCACGGTTTGTTCAGCCAGTTTCCGCACCGGTTGCACAACCGTCGTCAGCGACGGGCTGGTGAACTGGGCAAACGGCAGGCCGTCGAAACCAATCACCGCGATATCGCCGGGAATATTGAAGCCGGATTGTTTCAAAATAAAGATTAGTCTTCCGGCGATAAAATCATTCATGCAGAAAAACGCGGTAACGCCTTTTCCTTTTACGAGAGCGAGAACGGCTTTGATAGAATCTGCAACGGTATTCTCTATGATAAAATCGTTGGAGAGCGTCAGTCCGGCTTCTTCCAACGCTTTTTGCAAGCCGGTCAGCCGTCCGCAACAGGAGTTCATTTTTGACGTAATGTAGGCGATTTTTTTGTGACCGTGCTTAATTAGATGTCGCCCGGCGATATAACCGCCGTATGCCATGTCCGTCGCAATGTCGTAAGTTGTTTGATTATGGGTGACTCCGATAAACGGAACCGGAATTTCGACTTTTCTTTCTTCGGAGATTCCGCTGGTGATGACAAAGGCGTCAACACCTCTGGATTCAAATTCGCCGACTATATCTTTCGACTGACCCGGATAATGCTGCACGTCACCCAGCAGAACTTGATAGCCGCATTTCCAAAGCTGATGCATAATCGCGTCGGTAATCGCCGCGTGAACAGGCACGCCGAACAGACCGCCGATAATGCCAACGGTCCGGGTGGATCCACCGCGAAGGCGGCGGGCGGAATAATTAGGACGGTAACCCAGCTCTTTAACGGCATGCAGTATCCGGATTTTTTTGTCGGAACTGACATGTCGGGTTTCGCTGTTATTGAGCGCCAGTGATACTGCTGCCCGGGAAACGCCAGCTCGCTCTGCGATATCTTTTAACGTTACTGCCATAAATTCAAAACATCCATGTAACACGATTTACAAAACTTGATTATTATAACCTTTAAATCAGAAAAAGCATGTGGATTTGCAAAAAAATAATTAATTGTTTTGGAGATAAAAACTTTAATTTTAGCAAAAAGCTTTGCCTTGCGGGGATGGTTATGATATTTTAGTAATGAAGCACAAGGAAGATAATGCATAGTTTTTATTGTAAACAAATTGGTGAGCCGGGAACGGCGGTAGAGCTGGAAGAGTTGGACTTTAAACATCTTTTCAAGACTTTGCGGGCGGTTGCCGGAGAAAAACTGAAATTGCTGGACGGCAGAGGCATGCTTGCGGAAGCGGTCGTCGCTGACGGACGGCGGATTGTTGTGGAGAACCGGAAAGTCCTGCCTGCACCGCCGGTTGGAATTCACTTGTATGTGGCAATTCCCCGTAAACAGAAAATGGACCAGTTATTGAAACAGGCCGCCGAGATTGGCATTAAAACAATCGTTCCGATGTTGACAGAACGTTCCGTCGCCACTCCGGAGAAAGTGAATGACCGCTGGCTGGCGTTGCTTCAGGAAGGTTGCAAGCAGGCGCGCAATCCATTTTTGCCGGAAATTACAAATCCGGTACGGTTTACGGAGGCGATTGCGGCGTTGAAGGCTTCCGGCATAACCGGTTTTTTCGGCGCGGTGTGTTCTGAAAATAGACCGGCGGGAAAAATTCAATTTAAGGAGTTGGCATGGCTGGTTGGTCCGGAAGGCGGTTTTACCGCTGAAGAGGAGGCGGAAATGCGCAATGCTGGAATTTCCGGACTTAATATCGGGCCTTATATTATGCGGGTGGAAACGGCGGCGGTTGCCGGAGCCGCGTTGTTGATGTATGAAGCGATGACGACAGCAGAAAACAGGATTGGAGAATGAAGTTGTTAAAATATTTTTTGATGACGGTTATGCTTGCCGGGATGTTGTTGGGCGGCGTGTCCTGCGGTTTGTATGAGGGTAAGGAATCTGCTCATCCGTTTTTTATTAACGCACAGAAGTTCCGTAAAAATGGCGACTATCAGAATGCGGTGGTATTTTTTAATAAATATTTGAAAGTAAAGCCGGATTCTGCCCGGGCGCATCTTGAGCTGGCATCTTTATACGATGAAAATATGGGACAGCCGTTGATGGCAGTTTACCATTACCAGTGTTTTCTGGAACTGGATCCGCGTTCACAGGATGCGGCTAACGTTAAGCAGTGGCTGGAGACGGCGAAGAAAAAGTATTATTTTAAAACCCGGCTGGAATATAATGATCCCGAGGATGTGGCTGCGCTTCAAAATTCACTTGCCGTGGCAGAAAAAGAGCAGAAAAAAATATTGGCGGAAAAACAGAATCTGCTGGGATATATTAATTCGTACAAGCAGCACATAAGTCAGCAGAATAAAAAAGTGACAGACTTGCAGCAGGAAAAAGTAAAAGTCGAGACAGAATTGGCGCTGACAACGGAAAAGAAACGTAAATTACAGGAAGAATTGCAGGCGTTTTATAAAAAATATGAGGCGGCAGTCAAAGATAAAAATATTCTGGAAGAGAAACTGAAAGCTGAGCTTGCCGTGGAAGAGCAGCTTAAGATTAAAATTGCGGAGGCCGGAGCGGAGTTGGCAAAAAAAGCTCATGCGGAAGCAGTAAAGGTGGAAAAAACTGTTGAAGCGGAACCAATAATCGGACAAAAAGTTCCAGGCATAACGGCTCCGATAACAGCGAAAGAACTGGAAGCAATGACGAAAGTTGACACTGTCGTCAGGAAACAACCAGAGCCGTTTCCGCCGGCTGAGAATAAACCGGTTGTTGCAGCGCGTCTGCAGGAAAATGTTCCGGGTTTCATCTCAAATGAGATTAAGCCGTCAGGAATTGATGCAATAAAATTTTACACAGTGGAAAAGGGTGATACATTAACGAAAATATCGCGCCGGTTCTACGGAACAGCAAAATATCATAAAAATATTTTAGACTTGAATCGTGATGTATTAAATTCGGAATTAAGTTTGAAACCGGGGCAGGTGTTAAAAATACCGCCGCTTAAAGTTGAAAATAAAAATTAGAGGAGAGATATTTTATGCCCCCCAAACATATTGCATTAATATTGACTGTCGCTTTGACAATGGTTGTGTCGCTGAGTGGATGTTTATTTCCGCAGGAACCCTACAAGGAAGTTAAATATTATGATTTGCAATCACCGAAAATTACTTTGCCATCGGATATTTCTGTGCGTATTGCTTTATTTAAAGCGATGGAGTCGGCAAAATATAAAATGGTGTACCGGGATGCAGAATGTCAGGTATTAGTTGACGAGTATAATAAATGGATTCAGCCGCCGGAATTTCTTATCACGCGTTATCTGGAAGCGGCTTTCAGCCATGAAGCATCAAGCTTGGACAAGAAAACTGAATTTAGCATCAGCGGTACGCTGTATATGTTCAGCCTGGATTTGAAAGATAAAACTGCGGCTTTGGGGGTTAACTACGAAATAAGACGTTCCGTAATGGGCAGTGAAATACTGCTGGTAAAAAATTCCATCGTTTTCAGATCGCAGGTCAAGGATGAAAATGCGGCAGCATTTGCCATGGCGATGTCTCAGTCTGCGAAAAAACTTGCCGAAGCGCTTCGGGAGGAGCTTATTCAATTGAAGAAAACCTTGGACAAGCCTGCGGAAACCAAACCAGTTGACATTAAAAAATAATGAGTTGCAGACATGCCTAGGCAAATTATTTCCAGTGAACAAATCTGCGGTAAAGTCGGTGAACTCGGGCGGCAGATAGCTGATTTCTATCGCGGACAGCCGTTGATGGTTATTGCCGTCTGCAATGGAGCGTTGCTTTTTGCCGCAGACCTGGTCAGAGAAATAAAAATACCATTACAGTTGGATGTTATCGCCGCCAGTTCATATTCCGGTTCCGCCAGTTCCGGTGAGATAAAATTCCGCAGCCTGCCTAAGTTGCCGGTTGCCGGGAAAAATGTGCTGATTGTCGATGATATTCTTGATTCAGGATTGACCCTCGGCAAAATTGTTGAATTGATGCGAAGTCAGAATTGTTTGTCTGTCAAAACTTGTGTTTTGTTGAAAAAACAGACGGTTGGCGGTCCGGCGCTTGAAGCAGACTGGCACGGATTTGAGATTCCTGATGTTTATGTCTTCGGTTATGGTCTTGACCGCGATGAATATGACCGTAATTTGGCTTATATCGCAACTGAATCTAATAACTTTAAGTAGAGTTTGCAATAATTAGTCTTTTTTTTTTGCAAGTTCACTTTTTAGCATTATATTTCGTTACAAACGCAGGATATTTAGTGGAACTTTAAGATAAAATCGCGGATTATAGATTTAATTAATCCGAAAAAAAGGACAGCAGGACAAATGGCAGGCAATCCAAAACTAATAATCCTTTCGGAAAAACTCCGCGGGAAAAGTTTTGAACTGACAAAAGATGTAATGACCGCTGGTCGTACTGAGGACCAGGATATTTGCATTAAAGACCCCACGATGAGTTCACATCATTGCGATTTTGTCCGCACTGAAAGAACATATATTTTACGGGATAATCAAAGCACCAACGGCACAAGAGTCAACAATGTTCCGATTACTGAACAGGAATTGAAAAATTCTGATATTCTGCAATTGGGTGGAGTTGAAATACTTTATGATTGTGATGACGGCACTACCACATCTGTGACCAGAACCCATACCGGGATTGATTTGGACAGCACGGAAGTTGGGCTGGCAACGGTCAGGAACTTGAATAATTTGAATCCTTTCCAGAAGAATGATTCCAAAAGGTCCGGCATGAGCCAAAAAATTTTGTTGGGACTGGTTGTTCTTTTAGGAGTTGCGATTATTGTGCTTATGGTATTTTTGATTGTTCTTGCTTTGCGTAGAAGTCCAGAAGCCGCAGTTATCCTGCCAACTCTATTCTAAATAACGCTTGCAATATCAACTTACCTCAAGTCTATTATATCCTTTTATTCTCTAACACTGTAAAAACAAACAGGAGCGATTTATATCTGATGGATACTGATAACAATAAGGACCAGAAAACGCCGGAAAACAATAATAGTAAGAACCGGCAGGCGGGCACTGGCGGAGATTTACCGCCCAAAACGTCTAAAGCCGCATTTGTGTGGTTTGCAATTTTTATTGCTATGGGATTGTTGATAGTATTCAAATTCAACACGAACAGTTCTGTGAAAAAATGGGATCAGACCAAGTTTGAACAGTATTTGCTCGCCGGAAAAATTCTGACTGCCACGGTAACCTCGGAATCTGACCGGATTTTGAATATTGAAGGAAAATATTCCAGGTCGCCTGAAGAATTGGCGGGGCTTAAAACTGCTGACCTGAAAGCAACCGAAACGGGTTTATATAAAACCCGGGTGATTTATTCGGAAGATTTGGACCGGATGCTTAAAAAAGTCAGCCAGTTGACCGTTGATCCGCGCGATAACTGGTGGAGTCTGCTGGCAACAATTCTGCCGGTGCTGTTAATCGTCGGACTTATCTATTTCCTGTTCTCCCGGCAAATAAAAATGGCCGGACGCGGCGCTATGCAGTTTGGAAAAAGCCGGGCGAAAATGATTCTGCCGGGTGATTTAAATATTACTTTTGATGATATTGCCGGAGCTGATGAAGCGAAAGAGGAAGTAAAAGAAATTATTGATTTTCTCAAAGATCCGCTGAAATTCAGACTCATTGGCGGTAAAATTCCTAAAGGTGTATTGTTGATGGGGTCGCCTGGAACCGGCAAAACTCTTCTTGCCAAAGCGGTTGCATGTGAAGCGAATGTGCCGTTCTTTTCCATCAGCGGTTCTGACTTTGTCGAAATGTTTGTCGGCGTCGGCGCCAGCCGGGTAAGAGATATGTTTGAACATGCCCGCAAAAATACTCCATGCGTAATCTTTATCGATGAAATTGATGCCGTTGGACGTTCACGCTTTTCCGGAATGGGCGGCGGACATGACGAACGTGAGCAGACGCTTAATGCCATGCTGGTCGAAATGGATGGTTTGGAAAGCCGTTCCGGAGTAATCGTTCTGGCGGCGACTAATCGTCCGGATGTTTTGGACCCGGCATTGCTGCGTCCCGGACGGTTTGACCGGCAGATTGTGCTTGACTTGCCGGATATTGCCGGCCGCAGAAAAATTCTTGATGTCCACGTCAAAGGAATAAAGATGGAAGAGGGTGTTGATTTGGATGTTATTGCCAAAAGCACTCCCGGTTTAAGCGGAGCTGATTTAGCCAATCTTTGCAACGAAGCTGCATTGCTGGCTGCCAGATCCGGACGTGAAGCGGTTTCGCTGGCGGACATGGAAGAAGCCAGAGATAAAGTACGTTGGGGCAGGGAGCGCAAGAGCCGGAAAATTAATGAGAAGGAACGTAAGTTGACTGCATATCATGAAGCCGGTCATGCGCTGGTTGGAATTGATTGCGGCGAAAATACTCCGGTACATAAAGTTACTATTATTCCTCGCGGACGGGCTTACCTCGGCGCGACGTTTACAATGCCGCTGAATGATTCTTATACGCAGAGTCGCAAAGAATTGCTGGATGAACTGGCATTTGCCATGGGCGGCCGGGTCGCTGAAGAACTTGTTTTTGACGATATTACCACCGGAGCGGCATCAGATATTGAACGCGCTACGCGAATTGCCAGAATGATGGTCTGCACATTCGGGATGAATGATAAAATTGGACCAATTCGTTACGGCGACCATCATGAGCAGATGCATGTCCGGATGGATGCGCCGCCTTCTCAAAGTTACAGCCAGGAAACTGCGAATGATATTGACAGTGAAGTCAAGCGGCTGGTATTTGAAGCTCATGACCGGGCTAAAAAAATACTTCAAGAGCAACGTTCCAATCTGGAAGCGCTGGCTCAAGCTCTACTTGAGAAAGAGACTCTTTCGATTGAAGAAATTAGAGTATTGCTTGGAATGCCGCCTTTAACCGACGACGCCCCGCGCGGAGTGGATATTTCTGCTGACGAACTGAATATTGCTGGCGATGTTTTACCAACGCCGGCTTCAGCGGAATGATGTTCAGGAGTTGCCATGAATATGCAGGAACTTGTGCCGGTAATCAGCGAATCTGATACCGGTTGCAGTTTAAAATGCTGGATTCAGCCGCGAGCTTCAAAAACTTCCATTGTCGGATTGCATGCCGGAGCGTTGAAAATTTCTCTCGCCGCTCCGCCGGTAGATGGAGAAGCCAATGCCGAATTGTGCAAATTTCTAGCCAAAAAACTCAATCTGGCCAAGTCGGCAGTTTCGATTTCTTCCGGCGACAGTTCCAGACGGAAAACTGTGCGGATTGCCGGTGTTGGCGTTGCCACGGTAATTGAAAAATTAAATATTAACCTTTAATATTGATGGCATAATGAATAGTCCTAATGCTGATAAAATTTGTTTTCCGGGAATAAAATCTGACTGGAACGGCTATGACCGTTTTGATTTCGAACTGGAAGGCGTGGCCTGTATCGTGGTTCGCCCGGAGAAGACCTCAGAAGGAGTGCCGTGGATTTGGCGTGCGCGCTTTTTTGGTGCGTTTCCGTATCTGGATCTGGCAATGTTGAAGCTTGGCTGGCATTTGGCTTATACCGATGTGGCCGAATTGTACGGGGCTCCGGAAGCCATGCGCCGTTACGACCGGTTCTACAACTTTCTTACGACAGAATATGGTTTGCCAAAACGTCCGGTACTTGAAGGTTACAGCCGTGGCGGATTACCGGTTTATGGCTGGGCGGTGAAAAACCCGGATAAAGTTGCGTGTATCTATGCGGATGCTCCAGTTTGTGATTTCAAAAGCTGGCCGGGTGGTAAAGGCGCTGGCCCCGGCAGTGAAGAATGCTGGAACACTGTTCTGAATGTGTACGGGCTGTCTGAGGATGAAGCCATGAATTATGGCGGCAACCCGATTGATAATCTTGAGCCGCTGGCGGTTGCCGGGATTCCGCTGATTCATGTAGTTGGAGATATTGACGAAGTTGTTCCGCTTCAGGAAAATACTGTGATTCTTGAAGAACGGTATAAAAAACTTGGCGGCACGATTGAAGTCATTCACAAGCCTGACTGTGCACATCATCCGCATTGCCTGGAAAACCCGCAACCAATTGTTGATTTTATTCTGAAGCATTACAACCGCAGAAAAGCATAGCGAGTCAGTTTATTTTTCGCTGGCGGCATGGAGCGTTTGGGAATAACTCTCAGGAACAGTGCACTTCTTCATTTTTTCAGTGACTGCATATTTAGCTTTATATTCCTCAAATGAAATGTCCGGGGCGTGTTTCAGCCAGCCGTTTTCAAAAGCCATTTTGCCCGCCAGTCCGTTGAGTAAAATTCTGATATCCCAGCCGCGCGGCGGTCGGATTTTGCGCAGACTTGGCACCAGCGAAGTGCTGCAATTACTGGAGATTGTATTATAAAATTCCGGATGTGCAAACAGCTGGTTAGCTCTTTTTACTAAATCCAGCAATAGAATTCGCGCTTCCGCCGGTGTGGTTATGGTTGGATAAACATAAACGTCCTCACCGCGAAAATTAGTTCTCAACATCAGTAAATCACGTTCAGTACCGAAAACATACAAAGCCTGATATTGCTTGAACAGACCGGCCAGCGCACCTTGGGTTTGTCCATTTTTTAATCGCGTTTCAGATGAAATTACCAGCCACTTTCCGTCGCTGAAACCGAAATCCAGCATTGTGTGCGCCACTGCCTTGTTGCCATCCCAGTATGAAAGCGCCAGATTGACGGTATTTAATTTGTCCAGATTATACATTTCTGAGCAGTAACGTACTTCGTAGTCATTTTCAGAACGGTAGTGAAAATCCCGAATGTTATGAATCGTTAAAAACTGTCCGTTAATTTCGGCATAGGGCATTTTGGCCCATGGCAATTGCCAGTCCTGATCATTTGTAGCGGAGATAGTAAGCCACCAGGTTAGAACTGCAAGCAACATAAAAACGGTGGACGCCGTGGCAATAATACGGAATTTCCGGATGAATGTCAAGCTGATGGCGGTTAAAAATATAACGGCGTATAATCCTGCACAAAGTCCCGGTGTGAAAGGCGAGCGGTAATAGATTGCCAGCACACACCAAAGTCCGGCCAGTAAGCTGGCGATTATGAGTATGGTAATCCAGACTTTGAACATAATTTTTTTCATAGAAATCATTTCCTTCAGTCTTTCAGCAACCCATTTTCTTTCAGGTGTAACAACAATAATCTTCTTACTTCTTCAATCGCCATCGCATTTTCCTGGACGCTGTGACCGGATTTGACTACGGTCTCACTGCGTGCGTCATTCAGATGCGAGCTACTGTAAGGAACTACGCCATCGGTTCCGCCGGGAACTCCTGATTCCTCCTGGTTGCCGCAAATGGTGTGATACGGCACGTCAGATGCCATTTTTATCTCAGATAATGCTTGAAGAACTTTATTATCCGGAGCCAGATTGTCGAGTCCAGTGGCAATATATACCGGTTCGTTATTCGTCTTTAAGTGCGTGTCAATCAATAATTTATTTGACAATTGTCTAATCTTGTCGGTAAGGAAAGAAGGCATAATAATTTTTGCTGACACCCAACGTATCATTGTCCATACTGCAATATCAGAACCTCGATGCGGAACCGCCAGAAAGATAATCCGTTGCACGAAAGGCAATTTTTCAAATACAAGAACTTCATTCAGAAACTGCTTTTGTTCTGGAGTTAACTTTTTGTCAATTTCAGAACGGTTTTTGTTGGCAATTTTTTCAACTAAATAATTGCCGCTGTTTTGAATGGTAGTTTTGCTTAACAGTCCGCCCATGCTGTGGGCGATTATCACCATGCGGTCAAAAGATTTTTCTCCGCCATCTTTGAAGCAAGTTTTTGCTTCAATCAATGATTTTCTCAGTAAACTGGCGGAATAGAGCACCGGATTGCCGGTGGCGTAAGAGAAGAACCAGAACTGGTAATTCTGTCGTATTCTCGGGTCCCCCAGCAGAGTGTTAATCATTTGAGCCCAAGTACGCGGGTTGGACAGCAAACCGTGAACCAGAACTACTGGAATTTTATTTTTTGACAACGGCGTCAGCCAGTACAAGCCGTTAAGTTTGTCCGCCTCGCCGGGAATAAACATATATCGCATTCCTTTCATCAGCGGCGGTTTGCGCAATAAATAGGCTATCGGAGTGGAGTAATCCAGTTCCAGCGGTATGTTTTTGCCGTCAACTTTGACTGACTCCTGTTGTAATGTATCGTAAAATTCCAGCTTTGCCGGCACTTTCCCTTTTTTACTTTTTTCCGACAGGCGCATGAACATTGTTGACGGATAAACCATTTCATGAATTGGCTTAAATGGTTTTATCACCGCCGGGTCTTGTTCCACCACGACTAATGGCACGCCCAAGCCATAGGAATAAGTATAGGTTTGCATGCCGCTAACCAGGAAATTGCAGCATAGAAGCATGTCTTTATTCTTTTTGTCCGGGAATGGCAGTTTGTAGAGCGGTGCTTCAAAGGTGAGCGATATGTTAGCAATGGCAGGGAGGCTGAATCCGCTGTCAAGCAGTAATTTGCGTTCACTTAAGTAGGTAAAGACGGTATTCAAAGCGGAATTATAATAACGCCCCATGATGAAAAAATCCGGGCTGTACTGGCTGGTTTTTGATTCCGCGTTCTGAATGGTCAAATATTGGTAACTGAAATAACAGGCGGCGGCATGGAATGCAACTTTCTTTTCTTCGTCTGATTCGTTGTTGCCAAGGTGAAAACATACTTCTGTCAGCACTCTGAGATAGCCTGTTTCGCCGGAATGTTTAAAGAGTTGTTCAAGTAGATAGATGACTTTATCCGGTTTTTGGCTGAGATCATCCAGCAGATAATTGCTAATCAGTATATTTCTGCTGAAATTACTGAGACCATCATAATTAAATGAGAGTTCAGTGTTTTCTTTCTGCCATTGCTCGCTGGAACATTTTTCGATACAGATGGAACTGCAACCGCTAAGTAGCAGGCTGGCAGTGATAAAACCAAGAAGCATTACCAATATTCCAGTTCGGGTAATTTTCATCAGTCGCTCCTTGATTAAGTGTGATTCATGTACAGATTTTAAATCGTTGCGAGTTTATCTTGTCAATATTGTCGCTGAAGCGCAATCACCTTGCCTTGAATTTTAACGCCTGCCGCCGGATGAATTTGCGATGCAAATTCTTTGTTTGCCGGACGAAGCTCTATTTTCCCTCCTTTGAGCGGAAAAAAACTTTTTACCGTGGTTTCGTCCTGCACTAAAGCGACGACGATGTCACCGGCATGGATATTTTCTTCTTGCTTGACGATAACGATATCTCCGTCAAGAATTCCCAAATCGCGCATGCTTTCGCCGTGAACTTTCAACGCAAAGACTTTGTCAGCATCGCTTTCGTTTATCAGGCTGGCGCTGACTAGAATATCGCCTTCCTTGTATTCAAGACTCTCCGCTGGCAGACCGGCATTAATCCGTCCGAGCAGTGGAATTGGCAAGGCAAACGACATGTGTTTTAATTTGCGCGAGGAACGTTGCAGGCTGATGCTCCGGGCTTTGCCGCTACGCGCAAGCTGTTTTTTTCTCTGCAATGCTTTGAGATGGGCGAAAACCGTGGATGTTTTGATTTTAAAAAATTCGGCAATCTCATAGACGGTAGGCGCCATCTCTTCTTTATCTTGAAAATCTTCGATGAAATTGAGGATATTTTTCTGCTTTTCTGTCAGAGCCTTCATGCGATATTCTCCAGGAAAATTATTTTTGATTATAGACTCAAAACGTTCAATTCATTCCTGCAATTGTGCAGTGTTTGCATTCGTAAAATATTTTCAACGCATCATTCAAAGTAGAATCCCAAAACAACATATTTATCTTTATCAACCTTACCGATAATTATCTTGAAGAGCATTTCGTTATGCGCGGTTATCTCTTTCTTGTCTTTGCCGGTAATTTTTTTGTTGAATAGAGCCTTCCAAACGTAAACCTTACCTAAAATGCGATTAAGTTCGGTTAAATATTCCGCCGACTGATAAGTTCCAAGTTTTTCTTTTAACTGGATAATCATGTTTTTAAATACTTTAGGCGTTATCTGTTCCTTCATCTCCGGAGTCATGTTTTTGACAAAAAGCGCATGATTTTCATCTTTAAGGCCTTTTAGCATGTCTGCTGCATAACCGTCTGCTATTTTTTTGACTTGCGCCTGCTCATTCTGCTCGATTTTTTTCAATGTCTGCTTGTCTTGAGGTTTACTGTCAACCTCTGTTGATTTACATCCGGAAAGAATTGTCGCGGCGGCAACTGTGATAAAGAATAGTTTTACAGACTTCATAAAATTGTTCCCTGCATTTTTGAGATTAATCGATTGAAAAATATCTATTACTTATAAGCCGTAATCTACATTGTTGGTTAATATTTTGCAAACGATTTAACCTAAAACAAACAATCTGCCAATTACTTCGGCATTTGAGCAGATTGCTCTTTTACCGTAATTGAGAATATGCTGCTTCTGACAGTAACTGACTTCAGAGTTAATTCCGCGACCATCAGCAAACGGCGTTCGCTGCCATCGCCTGATGGCTTGAGCGTTTTGACAAACGGTAACGGTTTGGTTATTATCACCGAATTATTGGGCAGCAGCACCAGCTGAAAATGGTTTATTGGTTGCTTGAAGTCTGGATTGACAACTGTCCACTTGGAAGGCTCGAAGGTAAACAGGTCATCCTGCCATGGGTGGTAATAAATTCTGATATTGTCTTGCTCATTCATATGCCATTCGTCAATGCGAATCTGTTTTTTGCCAAAGTTTCTCAGGCACAGGCTGAGATCGGCGTTCTGTCCGGCTGCAAATTCTTTGTTTCCGACAGGATAAAGCTTGAGCTGATAGTCTTTTAAAACGGGATATGATTTTTTGACCGGATTCCAAGCTTTAGGCTCAGGTTTAGCTGAGTTGCACCCGGCAATTGCCAGACCTACTGACAGCGCCAGGACGAAAAGGTGGTATCGACGCATAAAATAAAAATAGTTCATAGATTCAATTCCTTGTATTAATGTAAATTGCGCGTACTGACTGGCTTTTGTTTTTCTCCAATTTTACTTCTGAACACCCAGATGGTGATGAAGACCATCGTGATGCCAAGCACCCATTTGCTGGGTTCCGTCTGGAACATTTCAAACGCAGTTGTTTCAACTGAACCGGGAAGAAAATTGTTTTTAAGAAAATTGACGACTCCGACCAGAACGTAATAAATCCCCGACCAGATAATACATATAAATATTGATGCCAATGTTTTGAATAATGACCGTCCCGTCCATTCGCCAACAATTTTGGCCGGATAGGTGGTATAAATTGATCCCAACTGTTTTCTGTTTGCCATGATTATTGTCCTGATAAATATTTCTATTAAAATT
>Ga0172380_10006550_pt1 | contig 13480 bp, 11 predicted proteins | sample Leawe162metaG_FD_119747 | JGI IMG/M metagenome (GOLD analysis project Ga0172380, IMG submission 119747) | Leachate microbial communities from a municipal landfill in Southern Ontario, Canada - Leachate well 162 metaG | ecosystem: Engineered > Solid waste > Landfill > Unclassified | place... | reverse complement strand
TCCAGAAAATCGCGCCACAGTGAACCCTCATCTCGCCCTACTCCAGCCCTACCCCTTTGAAAAACTGCAGCGCTTGTTCGCCGGGGTGACGCCGCCCAGGGATTTGCCGCCGATCAAGCTCTCGATCGGCGAACCGCAGCACGAGACACCCGAGTTCATCAAGCGCACGCTCACGGAAAACCTCTTGGGGCTGGCAAGCTATCCTAGCACGCAGGGCAGCGAGTCCTTGCGTCAGGCCATCGCGGCCTGGATCGGCCGGCGCTATGGCTTGCCCGCACCCGACCCGGAAACGCAGGTGCTGCCTGTCAATGGCACCCGCGAAGCCTTGTTCGCCTTCGCCCAGACCGTGGTCGACGCCTCGCATGCTTCTTCCAATAATCAGGCTTTGGTGCTCTGTCCCAACCCTTTCTATCAAATCTACGAAGGCGCCGCCCTGCTCGCCGGAGCCCAACCGATTTTTCTCAACACCCTGCCGGAACATGATTTCGCAATGGATTTTGACGCGCTCAGCGCAGCCGAATGGCAACGCGTGCAACTTGTCTATATCTGTTCTCCCAGTAATCCGACCGGCAAGGTGCTCGACCTTGCCAGCTGGCGCAGGCTCTTTGAGCTGTCCGATCAATACCGGTTCGTGATTGCTTCCGACGAGTGTTATTCGGAAATTTATCCTATCGACTATCCTCCGCTGGGAGGTCTGCAGGCGGCCAGGCAACTCGGCCGCGATGACTACCGCAACCTGGTGATGTTCTCCAGCCTGTCGAAACGCTCCAACGTGCCGGGTATGCGCTCCGGCTTTGTCGCGGGTGATGCCGCCATCATCAAGCAGTTCCTGCTCTACCGGACCTATCAGGGCGGTGCCATGAGTCCGGCGGTGCAGGCCGCCAGCATCGCCGCCTGGAACGACGAAGCGCATGTGCGCGACAACCGCCGCCTGTATGCAGAAAAATTCGAGCATGTGACGCCGCTGATAGCGCACCATCTTGATGTGGCACGGCCGGAAGCGGGATTTTATCTTTGGGCCTCAGTTGCCAAATTCGCACCGATTTCCGATACCGATTTCGCTCGCGATCTGCTGCGTCAATATAATGTCATCGTGCTGCCCGGCAGCTTTCTCGCACGCGAATCGGGAGGAATCAATCCGGGCGAAAACTTCCTGCGCATCGCCCTGGTTGCAAGCGTCGACGAATGCATCGAAGCGGCACACCGCATTGCCGAATTTTGCCTGAAACTCTGACTTGAGGAAAAGACCATGGGAGCAATGCAGCGGCTGTTCCAGTTGATGGCGGAAAAGCACGCCTCGGATATTTTCATCTCGGTCGGCGCACCGATCAACATCAAGCTGAACGGCGTCGCCATGCCGATCAACCAGCAGGTCATGGACAGCCAGACCATCACCGGCCTGCTGCATGAGATTCTCAGCGAGGTGCAATTCAAGGAGTTCGAGGAGTCGCTGGAATTGAACACCGGCTACGCGCTGGAAGGCGTGGGCAATTTCCGCCTCTCGGTATTTCGCCAGAAGGGCTCGCCAGCTCTGGTGGTGCGTTACATCCCTGCCGACATTCCGGCTTTCGAAACCCTCAACCTTCCCGATGTGCTGTGCGAAGTCATCATGGAAAAGCGCGGCCTGATCCTGATGGTCGGCGCCACCGGCTCGGGCAAGTCCACTACCCTGACCTCAATGCTCGACTACCGCAACGAGCGCAAGTCAGGCCACATCCTGACCCTGGAAGATCCGGTCGAGTTCATTTTCAAGAACAAGAAATCCATCGTCAATCAGCGCGAAGTCGGTTCGGATACACGCAGCTTCCATACCGCACTGAAGAATGCGCTGCGCCAGGCGCCGGATTGCATCCTGATCGGCGAGATCCGCGACAAGGACACCATGGCGCAGGCCATCGCCTACGCTCAGTCCGGCCATCTGTGCCTGGCCACGCTGCATGCCAACAACAGCTACCACGCGCTGGCCCGCGTCATCAGTTTCTACCCGCTGGAGAACCGCCCGGCATTGCTCGCCGACCTGGCTGTCACGCTGAAATCGATCATTTCACAACGCCTGGTCAAGAAACCGGATGGCGGTCGCGCAGCGGCGGTGGAAGTGCTGCTGAATTCGCGCCACATCGCCGAATTGGTCGAAAAAGGTGATATGGGCGGCATCAAGGATGCCATGGAACAGAGCATGTCGCCGGGCTCACAGACCTTCGAGCAGGCGCTCTTCAATCTTTACAAGGCGGGCACCATCACCCTCGAAGAGGCCACCGCCAATGCCGATTCGGCCAACAATTTCCTCTACCTGATCAATAACGACCAGGCCGGCAATGCTGCGGCGCAGGGTGGAAACGAGGTTCCCGACCCGACCAAGTCGGTCACTCCGGGATCAGGCTTCAGCGAATTCCGGCTAAAAATGGAATAGCATGAGTTCGGTACTCTCCCTGGCGGAAGAACTGATCGGGCGTCCTTCCCTGACGCCGGAAGATGCCGGCTGCATCGACCTGCTTGGCGCGAGGCTGGCTGCAATCGGCTTCACGCTGGAGCGCATCGACTGCGGCAAGGTCAGCAATCTCTGGGCGCGGCGTGGCACCGCTGCCCCGTTGTGCTGCTTTGCCGGGCACACCGATGTCGTGCCGACCGGCCCGCTCAACGCCTGGCACAGCGATCCATTCCAGCCTGAAGTGCGCGACGGCATGCTCTACGGCCGCGGTGCGGCTGACATGAAATCCTCCCTGGCTGCTGTCGTGGTTGCCATCGAGCACTTCGTCACACAGCAGCCTCAGCATGCCGGCTCGATTGCCGTACTGCTGACCTCGGATGAGGAAGGCGATGCCGTGGATGGGACGGTGCGCGTCGTCGAAGCCCTGCGGGCGCGCGGCGAGTGCATCGATTACTGCCTTGTCGCCGAGCCAAGCTGTGTCGAACGCGTTGGCGACACCATCAAGATCGGACGACGCGGCTCCCTCTCCGCCAGGCTTATCGTCAATGGCGTGCAAGGCCACGTGGCCTACCCACACCTCGGAAAAAACCCGATACACCTGGTGCTGCCCGCCCTGCTTGAACTGACCCGGACCACCTGGGATGAGGGCAACGAACATTTCCCGCCGACGACTTTTCAGATTTCCAATCTGCATGCCGGTACGGGTGCCGGCAACGTGATTCCGGGCCAGTGTGAGGTCAAATTCAATTTCCGCCATGCCACAGCCAGCACACCCCGGAATTTGCAGGAGCGGGTGCATGAGATTCTCGACCGGCATGATCTCGAATACGAGCTTTCCTGGGACGCATCGCAGCCTTACCTCACGGTACCGGGCAAGCTGGTGCAAGCCATGCAGGAATCGATCAGAACCGTGACCGGCGTGTCGGCGCAACCTTCCACCAGCGGTGGCACCTCCGACGGACGCTTCATCGCCGGCATCTGCAGTGAAGTGGCAGAATTCGGCCCGATCAACGCCACCATTCACAAGATCGACGAATGTGTGGCGGTGGCCGACCTGGAACCACTGGCCTCCTGCTATGAAGGTGTTCTGACGCGCTTGCTTGTCCAACCATGAATGATTTGATCGAACAACTGCAGACTCTGCGCGACTGGCTGCGCTACGCCGTCAGCCGCTTCAACGAAGCCGGCCTGCATTTCGGCCATGGCTGTGACAACGCCTATGATGAAGCCGCCTGGCTGCTGCTGCATGCCCTGCACCTGCCGCGCGATCGCCTCGAACCCTTCCTCGATGCGCGGCTCACCCGCGATGAGCGGCTGGCCGTGCATCATGTATTGCAGTTGCGCATCGCCAAGCGCGTGCCGACCGCCTACCTGACCCGCGAAGCCTGGCTCGGTGAGTGCCGCTTCTATGTCGATGAGCGCGTCATCGTGCCGCGCTCGTATTTCGGCGAATTGCTCGCGAACGACTTTGCGCCCTGGCTCGAATCGCCGGAATCAGTGCGAACCGCGCTCGACCTGTGCACCGGTTCGGGTTGCCTTGCCATCATGATGGCGCTGGTTTTCCATGCGGCACGCATCGACGCCGTCGATCTGTCGACGGATGCTCTGGCTGTGGCCAGACGTAATGTCGCGGATTACGATCTCGTCGAAAGAGTCCGCCTGGTCGAGTCCGATCTGTTCGCCAGTCTGGGGAAGCAACGCTACGACCTGATCGTCTCCAACCCACCCTACGTCACGGCCGAGGCGATGGCCGCCCTGCCGCCGGAATACCGCCACGAACCTGCCATGGCGCTTGCCGCTGGCGATGACGGGCTCGACATCGTGCGACGCATCCTGCAGCAAGCAAAGAAGCATCTCCAGCCACAGGGACTGCTGGCCGTCGAAGTCGGACACAACCGTGAGTTGGTGGAAGCGGCATACCCCGATCTATCCTTGACATGGATCGATTGTCTGGGTGGCGAAGGCAAGATTTTCATCCTGCAGCGGGAACAGTTACCGGACTGAAATGGTGCTTTGACTGCGAGCGAAAAGTTCTTGTTCGCTCGTTTTGCGGTAGTTAAGGAGGAATCATGACTCTGACCGCCAATCAATATGCTCTGACCAAGCTCTACCTGGCGAGCTTCGCGCGCGCACCCGAAACCGGTGGACTCAATTACTGGTCGACCGAGATGGCCGGCGGCAAGGGCATGAATGACATCGTCAAGACGGTGTTCAGCCTGCCCATTGTCATGGCGATCTATCCCGATGCGATGTCGAACAACGATTTCCTGACCGCCGTCTACAAAAACTGTTTTGGCAAGCTTCCCGATGCTGACGGCCTGGCCTATTGGGCAAACCAGCTGGTGAACGGTGCGGCGCGCAGTTCCCTGGTGATGACCATGATTGACGCTGGTCTGGGCACGCCTGGTGGCACGCCTGGCAAGGACTACATCAGTAACCGCATCGAGTCGGCCCAGTATGCGGTCGCCCAGCAACTCGCACAAAACAAGGAGATCGCGGTACAGAAGCTGATCGACATCATGGCGACGGTCAATGCTGACGCCACCACCCGAACCGCCGCAAGCATCGCAATCGATCAGTACAGCGGCGCCAAAGTCCAGGGCAAACTCGCCGATGGCTACATCAAGGGCGCCACCGTATTTGCCGATACCAACGGCGACGGTATCTGGAATCAAGGCGAGGCCATCACCACCACGGATGACCAGGGCAACTTCGTTTTGACCGGCGCCAAAGGCCCGATCATCGGCAGAGGTGGCATCGACCTGTCCACCAACCAGGAATTCAAGGGGGAACTCAAGGCGCCGGAAGGCTCCTCCGTGATCAATCCACTCACCTCCTTGCAGCAAGGCTTCGTCGAAAGAGGCCAAAATATCGAGCAGGCGGCAGCTTCTGTTGCCAAGGCACTCGGCTTCGATGCCAGCAAAATCGATCTGCAAAACTTCGACCCTTTGTCGGCTGCGCTGAATACCACCGCCAGTGCCGAGACGAAAAGCCTGGGTGCCCAGTTGCAGGCCGAAGCCGCGAAAGTAGCCAACTTGCTGGTAACTGCCAGTACCACCCTGGTGGGAGCGGCGGGAGGCGCCGCCAACATCAGTCAGATCGATGCGGCAAAGGCCGTGCTCGAATCGATTGTCAGTCACATCGCAACCAGAAATGATGGCATCGTCAGCCTGACCGACAAGACCTTCCTGCAAAGCGTTCTGGTCGAGAGCATCACCCAGTCCAACAATACCGCGCTAACCGAAGCGGCCAGCAAGGTGACAAGCATGGCCTCCTCCTTTGCCGTTGTGGCGGCCGCTTCGGCCGAGAAGGTCAATGCAATCTACGCCGCAGGTGGCGACACCGTCATGCTGCTGGCACAAATCGCACAGACCCAATCGCTCAGCCAGGGTGATATGGCCACCAGACTCTTGAACTCGGCGGCATCCGGCAACCTCTCCAGCGTGGAAAGCAGCTTTACCGGCACGGCATTGAACAGCGCCGTCAGCAAGGCCACTATTGGCGAACTCGCGCCAGGCAACGAGACTGTCAGCAAGACTGTAGCGGCTGTCAATGAGGCCGCAGTGACTGCAGCCACACCTCCGGCGAGTGGCGGAAGTGGCGGCGGAACCACGACCACTCCGCCTACCGTCACACCTGCCGCAGTCAGCAAAAATCTGGACAGCCTGCTGGGCAGCTTTTCAGCTCCGGCCACATTCGATGCAGCCTCCGGTGACGGGATCTTCAATTTCAGCGACAGTGTCGCGACCGCCAGCTATACCCGCATCACCAACTTTGGCGTCAACGACGCCATCGCCATCACGGACGGCGGCAGCAATCATCTGGTCGTCGCCAACCGTGGCGCCGATGTGGTGTTCACCGTCAATGACAACGGCACGGTCTCTCAGATCACCCTGGTCGGCGTCAGCACAGACACTGCAATCATTGGCTCGCTGAGCGCTTTCAATGCACTGGGCATCGGCGATGTGGGTTATTCCTGAGACGGCAGTGATTCAATTGAAACAAACAGGAAGCAACATATAATCCTGTCGCTCATTCAGGAATAAACCTCATCCATCCATGATCCTGGTTACCGGCGGTGCCGGCTACATCGGTTCTCACGCTTGTGTTGTGCTGGCTCAGGCCGGGCACGAACTGCTGATTCTCGACAATCTCTGCAACAGCCGCATTGAGGTCGTCGATCGCTTGGGAGCGTTGTGCGGCAAGTGCCCCCGCTTCATTCAGGGCGATGTCCGCGACGCGGCACTGCTTGATCGCATCTTCACCGATCATTCGATTGATGCGGTCATGCATTTCGCCGGCCTCAAGGCCGTGGGCGAATCCGTAATGCAGCCGCTGGCGTATTACGACAACAATGTGCACGGCGCAGTGCAATTACTCAATGCGATGCGCAGAGCCGGAATCAGGACCTTCGTCTTTTCATCCTCTGCCACTGTTTATGGAAATCCGGAATCCAACCCGATTCACGAGGATTTTCCACGCCTGGTGACCAATCCTTACGGCCGCGCCAAACTGATGGTTGAGGACATCCTGGCCGACCTGCACCACGCCGAACCCGCCTGGCGCATTGCCCGGCTGCGTTATTTCAACCCGGTGGGCGCACATGAGTCCGGCCTGATCGGTGAAGATCCGCGGGAGATCCCCAACAACCTGATGCCCTTTGTAGCCCAGGTGGCTTCAGGCAAGCGAGACTATCTGAATATCTGGGGCGACGACTACCCGACGCTTGACGGCACAGGCGTGCGCGACTACATCCATGTGGCCGACCTTGCCGCAGGCCATCTGGCTGCCCTGGATTATCTGAAGCACCGAGGAGGCATGCTGACGGTCAATCTGGGCACGGGCCGGGGCCATTCCGTGCGCGAAGTGGTCAAGGCTTTCGAGGCAGCGAGCGGAAGATCCATACCTTGCCGGATCGCCCCGCGTCGCCCCGGGGATGTCGCCCAGTACTGGGCCGACCCCGGCTCGGCACAACGGCTGCTGCACTGGCAGGCGAAGCGCGACCTGAACATCATGTGTGTTGATGCCTGGCGCTGGCAATCCAGGCTCGACCAAGGATAAAAACAAACGCCGTCCGATTGCCTTCAATTCACCGGAAGTTTTGCAGTGACTTCCATGACATCCGCGACCTCACGGGTCGCCGCAGGCATAGGTGGCAGTGGCCCGAGTTTCCTGAGCGACGACAAAACCCTCCGGTCAAGATTCGCATCACCTGAGCCCAGATTCAATTCGATGCCTTTGACTGCGCCATCTTGCAAAATGGCCATTGTGATCGTCAATCCGCGCGAATTTGCAGGAATTTGATCCACCGAGTACTGTTTGAGCCGAGTTCGTAGCGCTTCCAGATAGGCGGTCAGTGCCGGTGTCTTGTCGCTCAAGGCGACATTGATCTTGCGCTGTCGTTTGCCGTATTTCTCAATCCGCTCGAATACCTGCTTTTCGAGAAGATCGCCGGGGCCGATCCGTGACACTGGAGGTGGCCTGGCTGCTGATTTTCCTACCGGCTCTGGCGGAATGGTCATCCTGCTTGCCGGCTTTTCACCTGGTTGCAGCATCTTGGGAGGGGGCAGTTTGCGCAGATCGTAGAACGCGCCCGAAACGCTCCCTGCACGATCACGCCATGCCTTGGCCTGCACTGGGTCTGCCGCCAAGCCCAGTTCACCTTTCTCGTAGATATCAGCCAGACGTACCATGGCCGGAGGATATCCGCCCAGCGCTGCATCGCGCAGGAGCGTCAGAGCAGTTGCATCGCTCCTGGCAACGCCAAGTCCCAGGGCATACATGCGTCCCAGGTTGGCCATGGCTTCGAGCGAGCCCAAAACTTGTGCCTTGGAAAACCAGTCTGCTGCCAACATGTAGTTACGCTCAACGCCCTGGCCTTCGGCATACATGATTCCAATAAGATTGAGCGCCTGCGGATTATCCTGCTTGCCTGCGATCCTGAATTCGGTAAGCGCAGTGAGATAGTCGCCACGACTGTATGCGGCGATTCCTGCAGCCATGTCGGCGGCAGCGCTGCCGCAAACAAGCGCCAACACAAGCGTAACCAGCCTTTTTGCCTGCCAGAAAAATTTCATCATCCGCCCCCTGTAGGCACTTTCGATCTGTTCCGGGGAGAAAACCGTGATTCCGGGGTGGTGCGAAGGAAGAGACTCGAACTCTCACGCCTTGCGGCGCTGGAACCTAAATCCAGTGCGTCTACCAATTCCGCCACCTTCGCCCATTGCCTCGCGGGGCGCTCATTCTAATTCCATTTCAAAATCAAATGTGACGCGAAGACAAGCCGCAGGCAGTGCGATTAGCACGACAAGGCGAAGTCGACAAAGTCACGGTTGATTTTGAAATGGAATAACTGATTCACCTCTATACTGTTGCCAATGCCCGTCGACCATTATGAGAACTTCCCCGTTGCTTCCTGGCTCCTTCCGGGACATTTGCGTCAACCGGTCGCGGCGATTTACTGGTTTGCCCGCAACGCCGATGACATGGCCGATGAAGGCTCGTTCGAGCCCGCAGAAAGATTGTTTCGACTGGGAGTTTACCGCACCGAATTGCGTGGCATCGCTGCCGGAGCCAGCTCCCAAGACCCGCTATTCCAGCGTCTGGCGGGCGTCATCGCCGAACATCAATTGCCGCTCGCATTGTTCGAGGATCTGCTCGATGCCTTCACGCAGGATGTGACCCGGACACGCTATGCCAACTTTTCCGATTTATTGAATTACTGCCAGCGCTCCGCCAATCCTGTTGGCCGTCTGCTACTGCGGCTGTATCGCGCCGAGTCGCCGCAACATCTGAGTTATTCGGATGCGATCTGTACCAGCCTGCAACTGATCAATCACTGGCAGGATGTTGGCATCGACTGGCGCAAGGGCAGGATTTATTTACCGCAGGAGGATCTGGCGCGATTCTCTGTCAGTGAAGCGCACATCGCCGAAGGCCGTGTGGACCAGCACTGGCACGCCTTGATGCAGTTTCAGGTCGAACGGGCGCGGCGGATGATGCTGGAAGGCTCCCCGCTGGGGCGCCTACTGCCGGGCCGGATCGGGATGGAATTGCGCATGATCATCGCCGGAGGATTGCGCATTCTGGAGAAAATCGAGAAGGTCGGTTACGATGTGTTCCAGCACCGTCCTGTATTGACCGCGACCGACTGGCCGCCGATCTTGTGGCGTGCTCTGAAAACCTGATCAAGCCATGACTCCGGACGAATACTGCCAGCAGCGCGCCGCTTCGAGCGGCTCCAGTTTTTACTACAGCTTCCTGTTTCTCGAACCTGAGCGACGCCGCGCGATTACCGCTCTGTATGCCTTCTGCCGCGAAGTGGACGATGTCGTCGACGAATGCAGCGATCCGGGCCTGGCGCGCGGCAAACTGGCTTGGTGGCGCAATGAGGTGGCTGCGCTGTATGCCGGCAAGCCTGGTCATCCGGTGACGCAGGCGCTCGCTGGCGCACTGCAAAAGTTCAACCTGCCATTCGAGCAATTGATCGAAATCATCGAGGGCATGGAGATGGATCTCAACCAGACACGCTACCTCGATTATCAGGCGCTGCACTTGTATTGTTATCGCGTCGCCAGCGTGGTGGGCTTGCTGGCTGCGGAAATCTTCGGCTATCAGGACCCGCAGACCCTCAAATACGCCCACGATCTTGGGCTCGCTTTCCAGCTGACCAACATCATTCGCGATGTCGGCGAAGATGCACGGCGTGGCCGCGTCTATCTGCCGCTGGATGAACTGAAGCGCTTTGAAGTGCCCCTCGTCGACATCCTGAATTACAAATACAGCGACAACTTCCGGTGCCTCATGGAATTCCAGATCGAGCGTGCCGAACAGACCTACGCCCAGGCACTGGCGCAACTGCCCCAGTGCGACCGCAAAGCGCAGCGCGCGGGCCTGATGATGGCCGCCATCTATCGCAGCCTGCTTGAGGAAATCAAGCGCGACGGCTGCCTGGTGCTGGACCGGCGCACCTCACTGACCCCGCTGCGCAAGCTCTGGCTGGCCTGGAGAACATGGCTCAGAACCTGAAACAGGTTTACAACGTGGCCATCATCGGCGGTGGATATGCCGGCATGGCAGCAGCAGCGGAACTAAGCGCGAACCAGGTGCCGGTCACGCTGTTCGAGTCTTCGCGTGTATTGGGCGGGCGCGCACGTATCTTGGAGGCACATGGCTGCCATCTCGATAACGGCATGCACATCCTGCTCGGTGCATACCGCGAAACGCTGCGGCTGATGCGACTGGTCGGCGCAAATACCGACAAGCTGCTGCTGCGCCTGCCCCTGACGATGAGCTACCCGGGACAATTGCATCTTTCCGCGCCACACCTGCCGGCCCCACTGCATTTGCTGTTTGCGCTGCTGGGCGCACGCGGCTTGAATTTGCGGGAAAAGCTGGCGGCGATCCGCTTCATGCAGGCGCTCAAGCGCTGCAAATTCAAACTTGCAGAGAGCAACAGCGTTACGGTCGCCGACCTGCTGGCCGCCCACGATCAACCACAACGCATTCGCGATTTGCTCTGGTTGCCGCTCTGCATCGCCGCCCTCAACACGCCGCCGGAATCCGCATCGGCACAAGTATTCTGCAACGTGCTGCGCGACAGCCTGGCGGCTCAACGAGAAGCCAGCGACATGCTGCTGCCGCGCACCGACCTCACGTCACTGTTTCCGGATCTTGCCGCCGCATACGTCGCAGCTCGCGGCGGGGAAATATTGCGCAACACACCCATCAGGAAAATTGCCCTGGAGGACGAGCGCTTCGTCCTGCAAGGGGCAAGCCACGATTTTGGCCGTTATTCGCACATCATCGTTGCCGTGGCGCCTTATCACCTGGCTACGCTGGTCGATTCGCTGCCGCCACTTGAATCCTTGCTGGAAACCGTTGCCGCAATCACTTACCAGCCCATCATCACTTGTCATTTCGGCTATCCACCGCAGGTCAGACTGCCGCTGCCCATGCTTGGCCATGCCCACGGCATCATGCAGTGGCTGTTCGACCGTGGGCAACTGTGCGGAACGCCGGGCGTTCTGGCGGCCGTGGTCAGCGCGCAAGGGCGCCATCTCAAATTGCCCAGGGAAGAGTTGCTGCGCGCCATCCAGGCAGAAATCGCAGGCATCGTGCCGGATCTTCCCGCACCGCTGTGGTCGCAGTTGATCCATGAAAAGCGCGCCACTTTTGCCTGCACGCCGCGAATGCTGCGGCCCCCAACGCGGACCGCCATTCCGGGACTGCTGCTGGCCGGGGATTATGTCGCCGGAGAGCATCCCGCCACATTGGAAGGCGCTGTCAGAAGCGGCCTTGCAGCCGCGGCGTCAGTTCTCGACCAGTTGCCCGCCGGATAAGCGCAGGATCCTGCCGCAACGCCGCGCCAACGCCTCGTCGTGGGTCACCAGCAACAGGGTCGTGCCTTGCTCGGCATTCATGGCGAACATCAATTCGATGACCTGCGCTCCGGTGGCAGCATCGAGATTGCCGGTCGGCTCGTCGGCCAGCAGCAATTGCGGCTTGAGTGCAAAGGCCCGCGCCAGTGCAACACGCTGTTGCTCGCCGCCCGACAGGTGCTTGGGATAATGGGTCAGCCGTTCACCCAGTCCGACGCGAACAAGCATTTCCCGGGCGACTCCTCGCGCTTCGCCGCGACCGGCGAGTTCGAGCGGCAGCATGACGTTTTCCAGCGCGCTCAAGGCGGGCAGCAACTGGAATGACTGGAACACGAAGCCCAGCATGCGTCCGCGCAATGCGGCGCGTCCGTCCTCATCGAGTTCGGCAAGGTCCTGACCGGCGAGCCTGACCATGCCGGATGTCGGCAGATCGAGTCCCGCCAGAAGCCCCAACAGGGTGGACTTGCCCGAGCCGCTGCTGCCGACGATGGCAACTGCCTCGCCCGCCGCCACGACAAAGCTGATCTGGTGCAAAATCCGCAGCATGCCTTCGCCACTTTTTACCTGCTTGCCGAGTTCGCTGACCTCGATCACTGTCCGATTCAAATCATTTGTCATGGCACGCTGGATTTTGGGTTTCCTGTTGTTCGCCGTCAGTACGATAAGTCAGGCCACTCCGGTCATTCTAATCGTCGGCGACAGCCTTTCCGCGGGCTTCGGTATATCCCAGGAGCAAAGCTGGCCGGCTCTGCTGGGCAAGCGGCTGGCCAAGGAAGGTTTTCCGCACACCGTGGTCAACATCAGCATCAGCGGCGAGACCACCAGTGGCGGCCTGGCGCGCCTCGCTCCCGCACTCAAGCAGCACCAGCCGGAAATCGTGATCATCGCTCTGGGCGCCAACGACGGGCTGCGTGGCCTTGCTCTGGAGCAGATGCGCGGCAATCTCGCCATGATGATCCGGCAATCCCGGGAAGCACACACCCAGGCGCTGCTGCTGGGGATGCGCCTGCCGCCCAACTACGGTGTCGATTACGCACAAAAGTTCGAGGCGGTTTATCGTGAACTGGCGCAGCAATACAAAACCGGGCTGCTGCCCTTCATGCTGGAAGGCTTCGCCGAGCAGCGCTCGGCATTCCTAAATGACGGCCTGCATCCGACGGCTGCCGCCCAGGCTATGCTGCTCGACAACGTGTGGCGCCCGCTCCGGCCGATGCTCAGAAAACCCTCAGGCAACCACTAGTGCCCGCCGTTGATTCTGGGGTACTAGGCGTTTCTCGCCATCTGCCGCGCGAGCCAACTTGCCGATGACCGCCGGAGCAAAACCCTCCCGCCTGAATTCCGCCAGCACCGCCGCCTCACTGGCCGGATCGCACGCCACCAGCAAGCCACCACTGGTCTGCGGATCGGTCAGCAGTTTTTGCTGCCATTCCTCGGCTTCTGCCGGCAAGGCGATTTCCTGGCCGTAGCTGTTCCAGTTGCGTGAAGAAGCACCGGTGGCAATGCCCTCGCGCACAAATTTTTCTGCAGCCGGAATCAGGGGCAGGCGCGCAAACTCGATCTGCGCCTGCAGTTTGGAGCCGCGGCATATTTCCAGCAGATGCCCGGCAAGACCGAAGCCGGTCACGTCGGTGATGGCATGAACGCCATCCAAAACGGCCAGCACGGCGCCGGG
>Ga0172380_10006549_pt1 | contig 13481 bp, 10 predicted proteins | sample Leawe162metaG_FD_119747 | JGI IMG/M metagenome (GOLD analysis project Ga0172380, IMG submission 119747) | Leachate microbial communities from a municipal landfill in Southern Ontario, Canada - Leachate well 162 metaG | ecosystem: Engineered > Solid waste > Landfill > Unclassified | place... | reverse complement strand
TTTCGAGGCGTTTTATCGGTTGTTCCCGGTTCCGCGTTTCGGCATTCAGACGTCTTTATTACCTGTTCGTGCTTAAAACAAGGGTTTTTCAGGATCGACTAAAGAAAGGCCGATAGAACTCATTGCCTTCAGTGAATGAAAGGAGACGCAAATGCCTGGGGATAAGAAGCGGTCAGCCTTAAGCATGCAAACGCCCGGGAAGAGCGTCATGTTCGAAGCGAGCGAGATCTTCAATTTCGCCGTAAGGATCGAAGAAAACGGCGAGATGCTCTACCGCAAAGTGGCGAAGCAAACGAAAGATCCGAAGGTGCGCAAGTTGTTCCTTTTCCTCGCCGAAGAGGATGTCCGCCACGCAGGTATCTTCGCCAAAATGGCGTTGGAACTTAAGCGGCACGACCCGATCGAGATGTACCCCGGCGAGTATGCGGCTTACATGAAAGCCTACACCGCGGAGATCATTTTCCCGGCGAGCGTCACGGAGGAGCTGCCCGGGGCGGAGGACGCCATCGCGGCCCTGGACTTTGGTATTCGCCGCGAACTGGATTCGATCATGTACTACATACAGGTTAGGGAACTGGTGCCTGAAAGCCAGGCGAAACTGATCGACAAGATCATCGAGGAAGAACGGGGCCATTTTCTAAAGTTCTCGGTGCTCAAACGGGATTACCTGGCGAAAAAAAACCGCTTGGCAAAGCGTGCGAAGAAGCGATGAAACCAGCCGGGCGAAATATAAGGAGCATGAATCTGGCCTGGCAGGGGCCGTAAGGCACAAGTTGACCGTGGAATAATGAATAATAGAAAGAAAGGGACGACAATGAAACAAATACTGAGCATCGAAAAAATGTTGATGGCAATCGCAGTGGCGGCAGGCTTCGGCCTGCTTGCCGCCGGCTCAGCGCGCGCGCATTGCGACACGACCGGCGGCCCGATCATTCCGGAAGCCAGGGCGGCCCTGGAAAAGGGCGACGTGACGCCGATGCTTAAGTGGGTCAGGAAGGAGAACGAGGCGGAGATCAAGTCCGCGTTCGCGAAAGCGGTCGCGGTCCGCGCCTGGGGGGCGGAGGCGAAAGAACTTGCCGACCAGTACTTCCTGGAAACTATCGTGCGGCTCCACCGCGCCGGCGAAGGCGCTCCTTACACCGGCATCAGGGACGAGCCGGTTGAGCCGATCGTGGCCATGGCCGACAAGGCGCTGGCTGGCGGCTCCGCGGATGAGATGCTCAAGAAAATGAGCGGCCACATGGCGTCGGCCGTTCAAGCGAAGTTCAACAAGGCACTGGAAGCCAAAAAGAACAAGGATAAGAGCGTGGAGGCCGGCCGCGAGTTCGTGGAAGCCTATGTGGTCTACATGCACTACGTGGAGGGAATCCACGCCGCCATCATGTCCGCCGGAGGACAATGCCGCGCGGGCGCCGCCGGGGGCGAAGCAGGGCATGCCGAGCACTCGCGTTGAGAGGCGCCGGCGAGTGTGAACAGGAAAGATGCATGACCGGGAAATGGGCATGGAGCATAAGGTGGGAACAAGCATGCCAACTGAAGTGATGGCGCCGCTGGTAATGACGGTCGGCCATTCCACGCGCACGCTCGATGAATTCATCCGCCTGCTTAAGGCCCATGGCGCTGCCTGCGTAGTGGATGTGCGCACAATTCCGCGTTCACGGCATAATCCGCAGTTCAACAAAGAATCCCTGCCGCAATCGTTAAAGAAAGCCGGGTTGAAATATGTTCACCTGCCGGCACTCGGAGGTCTGCGTCATGCGCGGGAAGATTCACCCAACGCGGGCTGGCAAAACGCATCCTTTCGAGGTTATGCCGATTACATGCAAACGCCCGGGTTTGCGCAGGGCATCGAGGAATTGATCCGCCTCGCCAGCCAGGATCAGATTGTCCTGATGTGCGCGGAAGCGGTGCCGTGGCGCTGTCATCGCTCGCTCATCGCGGACGCCTTGCTGGTTCGTGGAATTCGCGCCGAGCACATCATGAATGTAACTCGCCGCCAGGTTCATGTGCTCACGCCATTTGCAAAAGTCCGGGGCATCTCGCTTGCATATCCCGGCGAGACTTCGGAGGGCGCGCAAAAGAGACCTTCTGCCGGGCGCTCGCTCCGGCCGGAGAGCTGACGTAAAATCCATACCTCAACCAGCTCCAGCCGCAAGCGCCGACGCAGCCAGTGTTTTTACATCGGATGGAAGTTGTTGGCATCTTGTAATTGTCAGAAGCAACCAATAGGTATCAGCTCGCGACTCGCTTTGGCAATGTTCATGTCAAAGGGGGAAGGCCGGGAGAGGCGGGCTGGTGTTCAGTCCGCAGTTCCCGCAAGCTGAAGCGATACTGGCGCGGGCTGAAGCCGCAGCAGCGCTTGAAGCTTTTGCTGAAGACGTATTCATCTTCATAACCGCATTGAGCGGCGATAATTTTCACCGGTTCCCCGGTCGTAATCAGCAATTCCTGGGCGTGGCGGATGCGGGCATGGCGGACAAAGTCAATTGGGGTAAACCCGGTAATCTCTTTAAACAGGCAATGAAATTGCGCGCTGGAAAGGCCCGCCATCCTGGCCAGGTCGTCGCGCCTCAGGGGTTCATGATAGTGCTGGTGAGTGTATTCGATCACGGCGCGCAATTGCTGGGCCTGGTGGATTCTTTTCTCGGCGCCCACCTTCAACGGGCACACCCCCGCCAGCAGGCCCAGCACGCGGAAGCCAAATCCGTTGCGCCTGGCATTCAAGAGCACCGAGCCTTCGCTGTCACGCCGGGTTGATTCAAGCCAGTCCCGGATCAAGTCGCCCACGGCTTCCCCGGTTTTTTTTGAGATAACGGGCGGAATCGTCATCAGCGAAAAGAGGTCCAGGCGGCCGAGGATGAAATAATTAACGTGCGCCCAGCGCCGCAGTTCCCGCGGGGAGGCCACATCCACCTTGTGCCTGGCTCCGGCGGGCAGGACGATCAGCTCGCCGGCGCGCGCGCATATTTTTTCTCCGGACGGCAAATACATGATTTCGCTTCCCTGGTGGGCCTGGGAGAGCATGAGGCCGGGCAGGACGCGCCAGCCGGTGGAATGCGGCCGCTTCAGCGGCGCCAGACCGGCGCTCTGGTATTCAAACCGGAGCGTTTGTTCCAGGAGTTTGTCGAATACGGCCGTCATGGCACCATACAAATTGACATGCAAAAAAGACAAACAGACATTCTCAAACGCCGGGCGGCATAATAGCATACGAGTCGTAAATTTAAAGGCGAATTGGATCCGGCTGATTTCAGATAAGGGCCTGACGGTATCGCCAGGCAGTGGAATGGGCGGCATGTTTGAGCAATTGAAAAAACTTCCGAAAAACTCGCGCATCACGATCATGCTTGAGCCTTACAGCTCGGTCATCTCCGGCATCCTTATGTTTTATGCCGCGCTCTACATGCAGGGCAACGGCCTCCGCGCGCAACAGATCGGCCTTATCAGCACCATCGGCGCGGTCGCGGGCTTGATGCTTCAGTTCGCGGCCGCCCCGGTCACCAACAGGCTTGGCCGGCGGAGAACCCTTTTGCTGTTTTCCCTCGTCTGCTGGTCCATACCGCTCCTGCTCTGGGCAATCGCCGGCAGCTTCGCGGTGTTTCTCGCCGCCGCCGTGTTTTTTTCCTTTTCTAAAATCGCCGGTGTGGCATGGTATTGCGTTGTCACGGAGGATGTGGATAACGACAAAAAAGCCGGCATATTCGGGATGCTGGCGACCATCGGCTCCATCGGGGGAGCTGCCGCTGTGTTTATGGGGCCGGTGATAGACAAATTCGGCCTGGTGCCTTCGATGCGCTCCCTTTACGCCTTCGCCTTCGTGAGCATGACGTTAATGTTCGTGGCGCGCCACCTGCTGCTCACCGAGACGCAGGCCGGGGCCGCGCTCAATGACATCCACGACAAACTGACGATATTCCAAAGCTTCCGCCAATGCTGGCAGGCGGCTATACTGAGCATGAGGGATGCCCAATTCATGCGCCTTATCATCGTTTTTGTCATGTTCAATTTTGCCATCAACATGGGCTTTGTCCAGATCCTGTTCGTCAACAATGTGTTGAAGCTGACCATGACCGAGATTTCTATGATACCGGCCGTGGGGACGGTAGTCAGTTTTGTCCTGTTCCGTTATGTGGTTCCGCGCCTGGGCGGACGGAATGAGAAGAAAGCGCTGTGCGCCGCGCTGGTTGTGTTTGCCGCCGGCACGTTGATGCTTCTGGTTGTTCCTGTCAAAAATCTGTGGCTTACGCTTCTGGCCTCTATGCTTGTCGCCGCCGGCACCTACCTTTTCCAGGTGTGCGTCAACGCCGCCATGAACAACAGGATGGGGCTGCTGCACAAGGCCAGCGCCTATTCTGCCGTCCAGATGCTGGTCGCCTTCGCCATTATTCCCGCCGGCTATGTCGCCGGCAAAGCGTTTGATCTCAACCCTCAATTCCCGATTTTGATTATCGGATTAGTTGCGGCAGTGGCGGCCGGCCTGGCTTTGCGGCCGCTGAAAACAAACGTTACCGGGGAGAATCTGGCATGCACATGGAATTAAATAATAACTGGCGCATCGCGCGCGACGCGGGCAACATCGGCCGGGATAAGAGATGGTTTGATTCCGTGCCGGACAGCTCGCAGCCCGCGCCGGTGCCGGGGGTCATTCAGCAGGTGTTTCCCGGCTATCACGGCGTGGCCTGGTTCTGGCACGCGTTCAAACCCGCGGCGGCTCCCGCGCCGCACGAAAGGGCGCTCCTGCGATTCGGCGCCGTGGACTACCTGGCCGAGGTCTGGCTGAACGGCCGGCCCGTGGGCGGCCACGAAGGCGGCGAGACGCCGTTCGCGCTTGATGTGACCAATGCCCTGCGCCCCGGCGTAAAAAATCTCCTGGCCGTCAGAGTGCTCAATCCGGCGGATCAGCCGATCGACGGCATACGGGTGGCCGAGATTCCCCATTCGGCCGCCAAAGGCCAGTACAACCCCGGCGGCATCGTCCTGCAGGTGGAGCTGGATTTTGTTCCGGCGATTCGGATCGCCGACATTTTTGTCCGGCCGGACTGGCAATCCGGCGTGATCGGCGCGAGCATAGTTGTCCGCAACGACACGGGCCGGACCGTGTCGGCCAAGCTGACGCTGGCCGTAAGTCCGGACAAAGCCGGCGAAATCCTGGCGACGGAGGAGGTGTCTGGAGAATTCGTCCCGGGCGAAACAAACCATGAGCTCCGGCTGATTATCCGGCAGCACCGTTTATGGGAGCTCTCCGACCCGTTTCTGTATCGGGTCACGGCAACCGTGACCGCGGAATCCGCCGGAAGCGCGCACGAGAAGTCCTTGCGCTGCGGCTTCCGCGATTTCCGGGTGAAGGACGGGTTCTTTTTCCTGAACGGCCGGCGCGTTTTCCTGCGCTGCGCCCACACCGGGGCCACGGTCCCCGTGACGCGCACGGCGCCCGATCCGAACCACCTGGCGCGCCGCGAAATGCTCCTGGCGAAGGCCTGCGGGTTCAACTGCGTGCGGTTTCTCTCCCATGTGGCCCTGCCGGAGCAAATCGACCACTGCGACGAAATCGGGCTCATGGTCTACCAGGAATCGTATGCCGCTTGGTGGGAAAGAAAAAAAACGGCGCAGTTCATGGAGCCCGACAAGGTGTTGGCGCGCTACGAAAACTCGCTTCGCGAAATGGTGCTCCGCGACCGCAACCATCCCGGCATCGTCATATGGGGGATGCTGAACGAAGAGCGCGGCACCCCTCTCTTCCGCAAGGCGGTCGAAATGCTGCCGCGGATGCGCTTGCTCGATCCGACCCGGCTGATTCTGCTCAACAGCGGGCGCTGGGACGGCGATTTCGCGACCGGCTCGGTGAGCAATCCCGACTCGTCCGAATGGGAGCGCCTCATGGGCAGGGAGGGCCAGCCGGAATTTATGAAAGAGCGCTTCCGCAAAGTCGGACACGAGCATTGCCATAAGCTTGGGGATATTCATAACTACCCGCCCGTGCCCATTACCAAAGAACTCGTCTTGTTCCTGCGCACCATGAGCGATACGCCGAAGCCGGTGAACACCAAGCCGGTGTTCGTCTCCGAAGGCGGGTTCGGGGAAATGATGAACTTCGTCGCCATGTTGCGCCGATACGAACAGGCCGGCGCGCGGCCGGAGGCGGAGGATTTCGCCATGCTGCGGCACCTGCCCGGGAAACTGGATGCCGACCTGCGCCGGTTCGGCATGCAGAGAGTCTTTCCCTTCCCGGAAGACATGATGCGCGCAAGCCAGCGCCTGAACCTCCGGAAGCGGCGTTTCTGGTTCGACATGCTGCGCTCCAACCCCAACGTCTGCGGGAGCAGCCTGACCCAGCTGTTTTCATTCACGGGCGGCGGCGGTTTCTGGGACTACTGGCGCGAGATGATCCCCGGCATGGGCGACATGCTGCGCGACGGCTGGGCCCCGCTGCGCTGGTGCCTGTTCGCCGATCCGGTCCACGGATACGCGGGGCGGCCCATCCAGCTCGAAGCCGTCCTGGCCAATGAAGACGTGCTCAAGCCGGGACGCTATCCGGTTGCCTTCCGCGTCTGGGGAGCAAAGGGGGTGGTCTGGGAGAGGAAGCTCACGGTGCAACTGCCCAAGCGGGGCAAAAGCGGCTTGCCGCCGCTGGCCGTGCCGGTCCTGAAAACAAAGGTTAAACTCGACCTCCCGGCGGGCGAATACACCTTCGCCGCTTGCCTGGAAAGCGGCGGGTGGGCAGCTGGCGACCGGATGAAGTTCCGGCTGAGCGATGCAAAGGCCCTGCCGGCGCCGGGCGGGGCGGTAATCGCCTGGGGCATTGACAAACGGGTCTGCGCATGGCTGGAGCGGCACGGCATCCGCGCAAGCGCATTCTCCCGAGGCCGCCCGGCGCCGGGCGAGGTCATCCTGGTGGGCAATCCGCACAAGGCCGGCGTTCGGGAATGGCGCGAAGTGCTTCACCGGGTTCGCAACGGGGCCGTTGCGATTTTCTTCGAGCCCAATGCATTCGATTCCGGAGTCTGGATGCCGCACCCGATGCGCCAGCCCGTCGACTGGCTCTACCACCGGGAATACGTGGCCAAGGCGCATCCGGTCATGGAGGGATTGCAGGCGCCGGGCATGCTGGATCCGTACTACTATGGCGTCAGCAACATGGCATTGTTGCCGCGGCGCAAAGCGGAGGCGCCGGACAAGAACGACCATTTCGGCTCGCTCCTGGTGTCCCGGGGCAGGATCTTCGACCAGCGGGAAACGCCGGGGGATGTGATCGTCGCCAGTTTCGCCTGTGGGTATACAAATTTGGATCCGCTTTACGCTTCGGGCGTGGTCGTCGGCGCCTATACGCTGGGCGGCGGCGTGTACATCCTGAATGCGCTAAACGTGCTTTCCAACATTGACTGGCATCCGGCCGCGGACCGGCTGCTGCTGAACCTCGTCCGGCATGCGCGGAAGCTCGCCGGCGAGGCAAGGCAAGCAAAGCCTGCAAAGCCCGCCGCGGAGCCGGGAAGCGGCCTGGCCCTGTTGCCCGGCCAGGCGCAGATCCGGTCCCCGCAGCGCGGCGCGCCTGGAATCCTGCTTAACCCGGACGGCACGGATCGGATCGGCAACTGGTCCGGGGCAAAGGACGCGGCCGCCTGGAAATGCCATGTTCCCCGTTCCGGGAAATACCGCGTGGTAATCGAGCAATCGTGCGATCCGCAATCCGCCGGCAGCACGTATGCCATCTCCCTGGGCGGGATTGTCCTGGAAGGCGTCGTGCAGCCTGTCCGGGGCTGGTTTGAATACGCGGCCGTGAGCTTGGGCGTTGTAAGCCTGCCGTCCGGTCCGCTGCGGGTTGAGTTGCGCCCCCTGGCTCTCAAGGATGGCAATGTCTTCATGGATGTGGGGAAAATAAGGCTCGTGCCGGAAGGCCGTGCAATATAAAAAATACGGGATGAGGTTCAGTATTTAAAGGCCAGGCGCCCGCGGGCGAAATATGATTCCCGGCGGACTCGGCTTCGCGCCGGAAAGCTCAATGAGCCGCGGCGGAGAGCGCGGCCAGCCGTCCGCTGGAAAAGGCCCATTGCAGGTTGAAGCCGCCGCAGGGCCCGTCGAGGTCCAGGATCTCCCCGGCGAAGAACAGCCCCCGCATCAATTTGCTTTCCAGGGTCCCGGGGTCAACTTCATCCAGCGCCACGCCGCCGCTGGTCGCCATGGCCTTGCCAAACCCTTCGGTCCCGGTGATGGCCAGGGGAAGATTTTTAATGAGCAGCCCGAGGCGGCGGTTTTGCCCGCGCGTTAATCGCGACACTCTTGCGTCCGCCGGGATTTCCGCAAGGCCCAGGAGAATTCCAGCGAGCGCGGCGGGCATGTCTGAGCCAAGCGTCGAGATCATTGTCTTTGCCCCGTGTTCAGCCCGGTGCCTCTCAATGCCTTCCTGCCAGGCTTCCATCGCCAGGCCCGGCAGAAGATCTATGGTCACCGGAACGGCTTCCCGGGAGGACAGCATCCGGGAAATCCGGCCCGAGATGTCGAGCGCCGCCGGGCCCGAAATGCCGCGGTGGGTGAAAAGCAGCCCTCCGTGTTCAGCGCCGCGGGAAGTTTTTTGTTGACCGTCTAGGCGCATTGAAACCCGAGGAAGCGTCACCCCGGCCAGCGTCTTGGGCCAGGCTTCGCGCGTCACCAGGGGAACCAGGGCGGGGCAGGGAGGAACGATCTTGTGGCCGGCCGACCGCGCCAGGTTGAACCCGCTTTCGCCGCCCCCCAAATCCGGGTAGCCGGCCCCTCCCGCGGCCAGGATGATGCGCGGCGCATGTTCAAGCGCGTCCGCCGTAACAAGGCCGGTTGCGCGGCCCCGTTCCGCTTGCAGCCCCTCGACGCGGGCGTTGAACCGGAACTCCACGCCCCGTTCACGGCAGGCCTTCAGGAGTGCGTCCCGCAAGGCTTTCGCGGAGCCGGACGAGGGGAAGACATGGAAACCGTCCGGGCTGCCGGACCGCACCCCCAGCTCTTCAAAAAACAAGCGCAGCCGGATCCCGTCCATGGCCTTGAGCGCGGGCGCCGCAAAGCGGCTTTTTTCTCCGAAGCGCCGGATGAAATCATCCGGACCGAGTGTATTCGTGAAGTTGCAGCGGCCGCCCCCGGTTGCCAGCAGCTTGAGGCCCGCTTCGGGGAGCTTTTCGATTACCGTCACCTTCGCTCCCGCGCCGCCGGCGGCAATGGCCGCCATCAGCCCGGCCGGCCCCGCGCCGGCAATGAGAAGTTTTGATCCCGTTGTATGCATCGCCGTATAACGAAGCGTTGAGCCGTTGCCTTGCGCCGTCCGTCCGCGCCGGGAAACCGTAGGGGGGCCTAGCCCTGTTCCACCAGGCTGCGCAGGAAGCGGTGGGTGCGTCCGACCGAGGCGATTTCCAGGCGCTCGGCCGGGCTGTGCAGGTCAAGCGCGTTCGGCGAAAACGAGATTATCTCCAGCTTGGGGTTCAGCGCGCAGAAAATCGCAGCCTCCAGGCCGCCGTGCGAAACGTTAAAATGCGGCCGCTCGCCGGAGAGCTTCTCCTTCAGCTCAACCGCCTTCCGCAGCAGCGCGGAATCCGTCCGCGGCTTCCAGCCCGGGTAGACCGTGCCCGGCTTCGGAGCCCCTCCGATGGCTGAAAAATGGGCGGAGATTTTGTCTGTCAGGGCCGCGCGCTCGGCGTCGATCATGCTGCGCTGGCTGGTGCGGATGACGAGCGTGCCCTTGCCTGAATGCATGGCCGCCAGGTTGCAGCTTGTGCTCACGCAGTTGAATTCCTTAGAGCGGGCCATCACGCCGTCCGGCGCCGCGGTAACCGCCCCCAGGAGCTTTTCCTGGAATTCCCTGCGCCAAGTCGCCGCCGGCAGGGCCGCGGGCGCCGCGGTGATCCGGAACTCCACCGGGGCTTCGAATTCGCGCGCGAGCGCCGCCCTGAATCTGTCCGCGCGCTCCTGCACTGATTCCGGCGCCTCGTCGCAGGCCGTGAGCGCGGCGGCCTCGCGCGGGATCGCGTTTTCAACCGACCCTCCCTCGATGGAGGCGATCCTGAGGCCTGGCTCGGAGGCAAGGAAGCGGCAGAGGTAGATCAGGGCGTTGCCGCGCTGCTTGTCAATGTCCATCCCGGAATGCCCGCCGCGCAGGCCGGATAGTTTGATCTCCAGGCCGTGATCGTCCGCTGCCGGAACGGTTTCCGGGCTGAAATTCAGCTCAAGGCGGCAGCCGCCGGCGCAGCCGATGCAGAAATGGGTTTCGTCGCCGCCATCCAGGTTGATGAGATAATCCCCGTCAAGAAATGCCGGGTCAATGGCCTGGGCGCCCACCAGACCGGTTTCCTCCGATACCGTGAAAATTCCGGCCAGCGGTCCGGTTTTGAGGGATTTATCGAACAATATGTCCAGCGCCATGGCCAGGCCGATGGCGTCGTCGGCGCCGAGCGTGGTGCCGTCGGTGACGATCCAGCCGCCGCGCACGATCGGCTTGATTGGCATGGTTGTAAAGTCGAAGTTCAGGCCCGGCGCCGCCTGCGGCACCATGTCCATGTGCGCCTGCAGCAGGATCTTCCGCCGCTCCCCGCACCCCGCCGCGGCCGGGCGGTCAATGCGCACGTTGCCGGCGGAGTCTATGCGGCTTTTAAGACCGCGCCCCGCGGCCAGTTCCAGGATTCTCTTCGCCAGCGCCGCCTCGCGCCCGGAGGGGTGGGGGATAGAGCAGATTTCGGCAAAGTAACGCCAGACTGATTTCGGTTCAAGGTCAGCCATGCTTATGTTTTTCATTTCAATCTCCTGTGCGGGTATGTACCCTGCAAGCGTATGCCGATTGACCGGAAATTTCAATTTGTTTTGAAAAAAAACTGGCACGGGCCGTCCCGCGCGCGCCGATTTTGTCTGAAATGGGTTGATTTGCCGCCGCATACCGCTAAATTTAATTCCCGTATTGGCATATAAGTCCTGTAGCCGCGCCGCTCTGCCGGCGCGCCTGGGCAGTGGCGGAAAAAATTTCTTTAATCCGGATTTGACCGGAAAGCAAGGCCTGCTGAAATATCGCTGGTCTCAAGCGCGTGTTCCATGCCGGGAAACAATTACATCCTCTTCTGTCATTGCGCCGGGTCCGCGGCGGGCAACCCGGCGGTCCGCGGCGCCGTGCTCTCGGGGCTGCGCGCGCGGGGGCTTCCCTTTGTAGAGGTGCCGGACCTGTGCCGCCTGGCTGCTGGCAAGGAAAAGTGGCTCGCCGCTCTGGCCGCCCTGGCAGGAACGTTCACCGTGGTGGCATGCCGTCCGCGCGCCGTGCGCTGGATGCTCTCCGCCTACGGAATCCCTGCCGGCGATGGCCGGTTCCAGTTCCTGGATCTGCGCGCGCAGTCTTCCGCGGATATCCTTGCCCGGCTCCCGCGCGCGGCGGCAGAGGTCGCACCGCCGCCTGAAAGCGCAGATGCCTGGCCACCCTGGTTTCCGGTGATTGACTACAGCCGCTGCAGCAGCTGCCGGCAGTGCATGAATTTCTGCCTCTTCGGCACTTTTGCCGTCTCCGCCGGTGGAAAGGTAACCGTGGTCAACCCGCGCGCCTGTAAGAATAATTGCCCGGCCTGCGCCCGGATCTGCCCGGAAGCGGCCATCATCTTTCCCAAGCTGCCGGACTCCGAATCTCCCTTGAACGGCGATCAGATCGTCAACGGGCAGGACCTGAAAGAGCGCGCCCGCGTGAACCTCCACGAGTTGCTGGGAAATGATATTTATGCCGCGCTGGCCCGGCGCCGGGAAAAAGCCCGCGGCCTGCTGCTTAAATCGGCCCGGGAGCGGGCCGAGGCGGAGCGCGCGGCCTGCTCCGCCAAAGGCGACGCGGCCGAAACGCCGTCTCCGCCGGGGCCGGAAGCACCAACGTCAGGATAATCCATGGCAGCAGAATTCGTTAAAAGAATGCTGAGGGAGCCGGACAAGCGCCTCCTCGCCAGGTTCATCTGGAACTTTGCCTGGAAAGGAACGCGGGCCGTAAGGCGTTTCGAGCGGAGATTGGCCCGGGGAGATGATTTTTTCCCGGCGTTTCTTTTCATATCCGTGACCGACCGTTGCAACCTTGCCTGCCAGGGCTGCTGGGTCACTCCCTTGAGCCCGCCGCGAGAGCTGGAGGTCGAAACGCTGGATGGCATTGTGCGCCAGGCCAAGGCCGCGGGCTGTTTTTTTTTCGGCATCATGGGCGGCGAGCCCCTCCTGCACAAGGGCATCTTTGATCTTTTCGGCAGGCACCCGGACGCCTACTTCCTGCTCTTTACCAACGGCACCCTGATCACGGACGCCGTCGCCCGCGAAATGCGGCGCCTCGGCAACGTCAGCCCCCTGGTCAGCGTCGAGGGCAGCCGGAACGTCAGCGATGAGCGCCGCGGCGGTGAAAACGTTTTTGACCGCACCATGGCCGGGATCGAACACTGCCGGCGCAACCGGCTCATCACCGGCGCGGCCACCAGCGTGTGCCGGTCAAATCTGCATGACCTGGCGACGGAAAGTTTCATCCGCGAGCTGGCGGAACGCGGCGTGCATTATCTCTGGTATTACATTTACCGCCCGGTGGGCCCCAGGCCGGAGCCGGAATTGGCCCTGGATGCCGGCCAGGTCGCCCGGCTGCGGCGCTTCATCGTGGATGCGCGCGACCGCTCCCCTGTGCTGATCGTGGATTCTTACTGGGACCGGGATGGGCGCGCCTTCTGCCCCGCGGCCGTGGGCATGGCGCATCATATCGGTCCGGGCGGCGACATCGAGTTTTGCCCCCCGATCCAGTTCGCGCTCGATAGCGTCCGCTCCGGCAAGTCCCTGGCCGAACTGTTCCGTGATTCAGCATTCCTGAATGACTTCCGCGAGTTTGCCGGCGAACAAACGCGGGGATGCGTGCTCATGGAGAACCCCGCGCTGCTCGCGTCTTTCCTGCTCTCGCAGGGCGCGCGCGACACCAGCGGCCGGGGGACCGCTTACCGGGAGCTGGGAGCCATGAAGGCCAGCGTCAGCCACCATGTGCCTTCCGCGGAAATACCGGAACGGAACGCATTTTACCGCTTTGCCAAGAAGTACTGGTTCTTCGGTTTTGGAGCGTATGGATGAACGCCGCAACGCATGATCTCGGGGTGCCTTCCGTAAAATCCCTCCGCAATGCCATCCGGCAGCGCGTGCATGAGTATTGCGCCCGGCAGGAGTTCGTTCCGCCACTGTTGCTGGAGGAGCTTGAAGAGCACGCCGGCTGCGTCCTGAAATGCTCGGATATCAGCCCGGCCTTTAAAAAATTCGTGGCCGTGCTGGTCGGGAACGAAGTGTGGCGCAGCACGGTGGCGCGCACTCCTTACGAGCGGCGCATCCTGCTGCTGCCCCGGTGCCTCAGGTCCAGCAAGGGCTGCCGGGCCGAATCCGACGCGCTGGGACTGCTCTGCGCCGAGTGCGGCCGGTGCTCGATCGGCAAAATCCAGCACGAGGCCGAAAGGCTCGGCTACGTGGTGCTGGTGGCCGAGGGCACAACCTCGGTAACCGCT
>Ga0172380_10006548_pt1 | contig 13481 bp, 11 predicted proteins | sample Leawe162metaG_FD_119747 | JGI IMG/M metagenome (GOLD analysis project Ga0172380, IMG submission 119747) | Leachate microbial communities from a municipal landfill in Southern Ontario, Canada - Leachate well 162 metaG | ecosystem: Engineered > Solid waste > Landfill > Unclassified | place... | reverse complement strand
CGTGTCGTCCGTGCCGCCATGATGGAACCTCCTTGCTCGTTGGCTGCCGTCGGATCGCCGTCCGGGGCGACCCACCACTACATCTTGTCGGCTATCCCCCCGCGAAAACTGTCATGCACCCCCAGCCAAGCCCTGCCAGCCAAGCCCCTGGCCCCAAGTCCCTTTTCGCACTATGATGCTTGGCTCGGTACGCCTCCCGCTCGAAACCCTAAACTCGAACCCCGAAACTGATATGCAGCAAATCCGCAACATCGCGATCATCGCGCACGTCGATCACGGCAAAACGTCCCTGGTCGATCAGCTCCTCCGACAGTCCGGCCAGTTCCGCACCGGCGAACTGGACGGCCGCGAACTCATCATGGATTCCAACCCGCTCGAAAAAGAGCGAGGCATCACGATCCTTTCCAAAAACTGCGCCATCCGTTACACCACCCGCGACGGCGATGTCGTCCACATCAACATCGTCGATACGCCCGGCCACGCTGACTTCGGCGGCGAAGTCGAGCGCGTTTTGAAAATGGCTGACGGGGTGTTGCTGGTCGTCGATTGCATCGACGGCCCCATGCCGCAGACGCGCTTCGTGCTTGGCAAGGCGCTGGCGGAGGGATTGAAACCCATCGTGGTGATTAACAAGATGGATCGCCCGGAGCGGCGGCCGGACGCGGTGGTCGATGAGGTGTTCGACCTGCTGGTGGAACTGGGCGCGAACGATCACGCGCTGGATTTCCCGGTGATTTTCGCTTCGGCGCGCGAGGGCTGGGCGGCGCATGATTACAACCATCCCGCCACGGACATGCACGAATTGTTCGAGGCGATCATGAAGCACGTGCCCGCGCCGAACTTCGATGTGAACGCGCCGCTGCAAATGCTGGTGACCACGCTGGATTACTCGGAATACGTCGGGCGCATCGGGGTGGGGCGTGTGTTCGCCGGCAAGATCAAGTCCGGGCAGTCGGTCATGTCCATCGACCGTCACGGCAAGCGCAAGCAGATGCGCGTCCAGCAACTTTTTCAGTTCGACGGGCTGGGCAAAGTCGAAGTCGATGAGATTCTCGCCGGCGACATTTGTGCCGTCGTGGGGTTGGAGAAAGTCGAAATCGGCGACACGCTGGCCGACCCGGCGAACCCCGTCGCGCTGGCCGCCGTGCATGTCGATGAACCCACGCTGGACATGACCTTCCGCATCAACGACGGCCCGTTCGTCGGACAGGAAGGCCAGTACGTCACCAGCCGGCAGGTGCGTGAACGCCTCGAACGCGAATTGCAATCCAACGTCGCGCTCAAGGTGCGATTCGACGGCCCGGCCGATGAATGGCACGTCTCCGGCCGGGGCATGTTGCACCTGGGCATCCTGCTGGAAAACATGCGGCGGGAGGGTTTCGAGCTGACCGTCGGCAAACCCCACGTCATCTTTCACAAACAGGACGGCAGGGAACTGGAACCCATCGAACGACTGGTCGTCGATGTTCCCTCCGATTCGGTCGGCCCGGTGATGATGCTCTGCGGCGAGCGAAAAGCCGAAATGCTCAAAATGGAGCAACGCGGCTCCATGACCCATCTGAACTTCGACATCCCCGCTCGCGGACTGATCGGCATGCGCAACCGAATGCTCACCGCCACCGGCGGCGAAGCCATCATGCACCACGTCTTTGAACGCTACGACGAATATCGCGGCCCGATCGGCGGTCGCATCAACGGCGTCATCCTCGCCATCGAGTCCGGCCAGGTCACCGCCTACGCCCTGGAAAACCTGTCGGATCGCGGCACCTTCTTCGTCGCGCCGGGCGACGCGGTGTACGAAGGCCAGATCGTCGGCGAACACTGCAAGGAAAACGACATCACCGTCAACATCACCCGCGGCAAGAAACTGACCAACATGCGCAACGCCAACAAGGAGGCCACCGTGGTCCTCAAGGGTGCCCGCAAGTTGTCGATGGAAGCCGCGCTGGAATACATCGAGGAAGATGAACTGGTCGAGATCACGCCCAAGTCGATCCGTATGAGGAAGAGGATGTTGAAGGAAGCGGATCGCAAAAAGGAATCGCGGCGGGCCGCGAGCGTGGAAGTGTGAGGAAGCGATGAGTGATGAGCGACGAGCGATGAGGTGAAACGGGGTTGTGCCGGGCTACCGGGAACAGCCGCGAAATACGATCAGAGCCGTTTCTCCTCATCGCTCATCGCTTCCACCCCCCCCAATAAAAAACCCACCCGTAGGTGGGGCTCCTCCTGCAAGCCAAACATACCCCATGAACCGGCCAAGGCAAGTGATTCGCAAATAAAAATTGCGACATTGCGGACCTTAAACCGTTTCTTAACGGTCGGCATGTGAAAATAGGGGAATCGCGCCCGGTTGAGGTTCGCCGATCCGCCGCTATGATGTGGCCGTGAAACTTCCGGGGGTTTAGCGGGTGGCACGAAGTGCCCCTTCCTCGGAGGATTCCATGTCCGTGAAAGTCGCCAAGTTCGGTGGTTCCTCGCTGGCCGACGCCGGTCAGTTCCGCAAGGTGGCCGCGATCATTGGGGCCGACGCGGCGCGTTGCTTCGTCGTGCCCTCCGCGCCGGGCAAGCGGCACAAGGACGACCAGAAGATCACCGACCTGCTCTATCTCTGCCACGCCGCCGCCCAACAGCGCGTGGGCTTCGATCAAACTTTCAACCTGATCGCTGATCGCTATCTGCAAATCGTCGCCGATCTGAAACTGTCGCTGAACCTCAAGTCCCACCTGGCGAAAATCCGTCACGACATCGCCGCCGGCGCCAGCGCCGATTACACCGCCAGCCGCGGCGAATATCTCAACGGCCTGATCCTGGCCGACCTGCTGGGCTACGACTTCGTGGACCCCGCCGAGTGCATCCACTTCAACGACGCCGGCCGCTTCGACGCCGAACGCACGCAGATCGCCATGACCGCCCGCCTCCACCAGCACCCCCGCGCCGTCGTGCCCGGCTTCTACGGATCGACCCCCGACGGACAAATCAAAACCTTCAGCCGCGGCGGATCCGACATCACCGGCTCCATCGTCGCGCGCGGTGCTGCCGCATCCGTCTATGAAAACTGGACCGACGTTTCCGGCCTGCTCATGGCCGACCCCCGCGTCGTCGAACATCCCAAAACCATCGACGTCGTCACCTACTCCGAACTCCGCGAACTGGCCTACATGGGCGCCACCGTCCTGCACGATGAAGCGATCTTCCCCGTGCGACAGGCCGGCATCCCCGTCAACATCCGCAACACCAACGCGCCCGATCACCCCGGCACCTTGATCGTGCGCGACGCCGATCCCATCTCGCACCAGCACACCATCACCGGCATCGCCGGGCGAAAAGACTTCACCGTCATCGCCCTCGACAAGTCCCTGATGAACGCCGAGATCGGCTTCGCCCGGCGATTCCTCTCCGTCCTCGAAGACCACGGCGTCAGCTTCGAGCATATGCCGTCGGGCATCGACACGCTCAGCGTCGTCATCGCCGACAATCAAATCAGGGGCAAACTCGAATCCATGCTCGAACAGATTCGCGCCGATTGCAAACCCGACGCGATGGATGTGTACGGCGACATGGCGCTGATCGCCACCGTCGGTCGCGGCATGGCGTACACCCCCGGCATGGCCGCCAAGCTCTTCGGCGCCCTTGCCGCCGCCGGCGTGAACATCCGCATGATCGACCAGGGTTCCAGCGAACTGAACATCATCGTCGGCGTGCAATCCGCCGACTTTGAAAAAGCCGTCAACGCGATCTATCACGCCTTCGTGCCATAACGCCGATATCATGGTTGGCCATGACACCCCGCCTGAAACAGCTTGTGGAGAAGCTCGACTCGAATCAGCTTCGGGAACCGGAGGACTTCGCCGAATTCCTGGCCGGTCGCACGGAGCGAACCGAACCGACTGTTCGTGGCCGCCTGCGACTGGACTGGGCCGGGGGCTTGAGTCATTTACGGGACCGCTACACGTCTGTTGAATTGCAGCACCAAGCGATGGAATGGCGGAGTGGAAAACCTTCTGATTGACACCAACATCTTCGTGGAGTTGTTGCTCCAACAGGACCGCGCCGCTGAGGTGCGGACCTTTTTCGCACAAATGGATTTGGCGGCTCTCAACGTGACGGATTTCTCCATTCACTCCGTTCAGTCCCTCGCCGCGGAATTGTTCGATTTGCGGGTTGTCAGTTTCGACGCCGACTTCGACCGCGCCCCGCGCGGACGAAAAACCACCGCCCAGATTCTCGCCGATCTGCGCCCTCGCCGTGGTTTTGTTCCAGGGGATCGTTGCATATGCGATGCGACCGTTCAGCACGTTCCCGCAAGCCGTGCGGCATGATGATGAATCCGATCCCCTCCATCAGCCGCCCCGGTTCCCGCCGCAATTCCCTCGCCCGCAACCCCCTTGGGCAACACGCCCTGAAAGCGGGCGGGCGGATGTGAAGCGGGCCTATTCCTCGGCGCGTGGATCGGCGTTTTCGCCGGCGGATTCGACGTCGAGTTGTTCCAGCCGCACCTGATTGACCTTGGTGCGTTGGGCGGCGGTGACGGTGAAGCGAAGGTTTTGAAGGTTGAAACTTTCGCCGACTTCGGGGATGTGACCCAGCGAGGCGAACACGAACCCGCCGATCGTGTCGTAGTCTTCATCCTCCGGCAGGTCGATGTCCAGCGCGTCGTTGACATCGCCGATGCGGGCGCGTCCGTCGATGTCGGCGATGCGTTCATCGACGCGCACGATCTCCGGTTCGTCGGTGTCTTCGGGGTCGTATTCGTCCTGAATCTCGCCGACGATTTCTTCGAGAATGTCCTCGATGGTGACCAGCCCGGCGGTGCCGCCGTATTCGTCCAGCACCAGCGCCAGATGGACCTTGCGGGACTGCATTTCCTCCAGCAGATCGCGGAGGGATTTGCTTTCGGGGACGAACAGCGCGGGGCGGACGATTTTGCGCAGATCGAACGGTTTGGCGCCGGCCGCGCCGGACTCGCCCCCGCAAGCGAAGCGGGTCACGCTGATGAAGGGAAGCAAGTCCTTGACGTACAGCACGCCGAGGATGTGATCGAGGTTGTCCTGGTAAACCGGGAAGCGGCTGTGTCCCTGATCCTGAAGCTGTTGCTTGACCTGATCGAAGGAGGCATCGACGTCGATGCCCGCCACGTCGGTGCGCGGGGTCATGATTTCATCGACGGTGGTGGCGCCGAACTCGACCACGGCTTCGATCATATGTTTCTGTTGCTTATCGACCAGGCCGGTCTTCTCGCCTTCGGTGACGACGTCGAGTATGTCCTGTTCCAGTTCGGTGGTGTCGTCGGGCGCGGCCTTGGGCACGCCGAGCATGCGCCGCACCAACGGATCGAAGACGCGCAGGAAACTCGCCAGCGGTTTGAGCACGACGTTGGCCGCGTGCAACAGCGGCAGCGCCCCGGCCACGAGCGATTCGGCGGCGTGCGTGCCCCACGAATGCGGTATCCCCACGGCGAACACGCTGATCGCCGCCCCGGTGATGACGAAGGCGTACATCAAATCCACCCATCCCGACGGCTGATCGGGCGGAGCGAAAAACGCGATCGACCCCAGCAAAATCAACAGATTCAGCACCGTGCGGATGATGCTCGTCAGCAGCACGTAGGTGTTGATCTCGTTCAGACGTGAAAGCCGGTGCGACTTGCGGCGCTCCGCGAGTACCTCTTCCAGTTTGCTCCGGCTGAAATGGTGCAACGCATAATGCACCGCCCCGACATAACAGGTCGCCAACGCGCCGCCAGCCGCCATCCATAAACCGTATCGGTCCACGAACAAGTTCTCCGCAAGAGAGGATTCGGGATTCGGGGTTCGGGAAAGACAGTCGCGCCGTTCCTGAACCCTGAACCCCGAACCCGCTATTTCCTGAACACCCTTCCCACGCCGATGGCTTGCAAGACGCGGTCCTCCTCGGCGTGCATCGCCTTGTGATCGGCCGGTTCGTGATCGTCGTATCCCATCAGATGCAACACGCCATGCAGGGCGTAAAGCAACAGTTCATGCTGCACGTCGTGACCGCGCGCCGCCGCCTGTCGGAGCGCTTCATCGTGGCAGATGTAGATTTCGCCTTCGAGCAAACGTGCGCCGCGCGCCGTCGTCCCCTCACCCCGGCCCTCTCCCAGGGGGAGAGGAGGTTCATCGCTCAGGTCGAAGGTGAGCGCGTCGGTGGTGCCTTCGACGCCGGTGTATCGCAGGTGGAGGTCGCTCATTTTTTCGTCGTTGACGATGATGATGGTCAGGTCTTCGAGCGAGACGCCGAGTTGGGTGATCGCGGCGAGCAGATGCGATTTGAGCCGGCGAACGTCGGGCCGGGGGCCGTAGGGCTTAAGCCCTACGGCCTGGGCGATGTGCAGACGACGATGACCGCCATCGGGCGCACTTCCGGGGGCGGGGGTGCGGCGTGGTGTGGTTTTGGAAGCGATGTTGCTCATGGCGGGAAACTCGGCTCCGACCGAGCCGCACCATGATAGGGCCAAGGCGGAAGGAATGCCAAGGGGCCAAGAAAGGGCCGGTACTGTCCGCATCTTCGCCCCAACGGGGCGCAGGGTTGTAGCCACGGGTGGAGCGCCCCCGGAAGGCGAAGCGTAACCCGTGGTAATTGGAGGATTCAATGCCTCGCCCCGGCAGGGGCGAAGGAAACATTCGGGAGGCACCGGATTCCTCCGCCCCTGCCGGGGCGGAATTAAATATCGCCATCCTTCCCACGGGTTGCGCTTCGCTCCACCCGTGGCTACATTCTTGCACCCCTTCGGGGTTAATACAGGGTTCATGTGCGATCCGTCTTTCGCACCATTCTGCTTCGACGGCGTGGAATGGGTTCGAGGTCTTTTTCCGATCCTCCCAACGCGGCGAGTTGGCGGGCCGCAAGCCGAGCAAGCAAAACCCGTTGTCGAGATCGAACCTGCCACTCCAACTTCCGACATACCTTCGGATTGGCATAATGAATAGTTCGATGATGGTTAGGGCAAAGAACCGACAGATTTCGCAAATCATTTGGGCTTCCACCTTCGCACATCGGCTTGATGTGATGCACCTCGATGTATTTGTCGCCGTTAATTTTTGTCAGTTGAAACTTGCAACCTGGGATCATGCATTTGGTACCAAATGTTTCCTTGGCTTCGCGTGCCCAGCGAGCATTTCGATCGAATGCTTCGATGACCATTTCTTTGCGAATCGGGTCCGCAAGTAATGAGTTCACTTGTTGTTCAAATACACGCTTTCTCACATTGCCTGTTTCGCCGACCAAACTACGAATCTCATTTACCTGATCGGGGTTTATCCGCATGCACAACTCAATCAGATCGTGAAGCCAGATTGCTTCGACTTCGTGAAATGTTGCGACTTTTCTTCCAGGCGCATAAGCGGCAATAACGCCAATTGATCGGGTAATATCCGCAATCTGAACTACATTCTGAAACCGTATGCGGCGGGGACCAAGTCGTATTTCGCAGTGTTTCCGCTCACCATCTTTGCTTCGACTTGGTGCCATGCGTGTTCCCAACGTCATGCCAACCAACCCATGCAGGTCGGTTTGATGGCAAAAGACCAAATCGTCCTTTGCCACTCGTGAGAGATTGCAATGACTTATTGGTGATCGAATCCAACGCTCGCCACCAAAAATCTCCGATTTTGTATGTCGATCATTCAGAAAACCCCCATTGCGTTGTACCCAACTGTACTTGCGTTGTCCCTGGGGAGTTTTGTTATTGCACTTGTATATCCACCCTTGTTTGAATTCTGCCACATTTACCTCCGAGATAGCGATCAAGATTTGCTCTACCCCGCGGCCGAAACTGTATCGGCGGAATTGTCCGAACTTCCGGGGATACTTCCGGGGGCGGGGGCGGGTTTGTTCGTCGGATATTTGATGCGGCCGTGATAGACGCCGGCCAGCGATTTGGTGATCGACTCTTCGATGTCGTGCAATTCCTCCAGCGTCAGGTCGCAGTCGTCGAACTGGCCGTCCATGAGGCGTTTCATCGCCATTTTGTTGACCAGTTGTTCGATGCGACCGGCGGTGGGGTCGGTCATGGCGCGCATGGCGGATTCGACCGAATCGCAGATCATCAGGATCGCCGCCTCGCGTGTCTGCGGCTTGGGGCCTGGGTAACGGTATTCAAACTCGGACGGCTGTGCCTGATCCTCGCCCTTGAGTTGTCTGGCGGCATGATAAAAATACTCGACCAGGGTCGTGCCGTGATGCGATTCGATGAAGTGGTGCAGCACGGAGGGCAGGCCGTATTCACGGGCGAGTTCCATGCCGTCCTTGACGTGCCCGACGATGATGAGCAGGGACATGGCGGGGGAAAGCTTGTCGTGACGATTGGGTCCGCCGCCCTGGTTTTCGATGAAGTATTGGGGCTTGTGGATTTTTCCGATGTCGTGGTAGTAAGCGCCGATGCGGCAGAGCAGGCCGTTGGCGCCGATCGACTCGGCGGCGGCCTCGGCGATGAGCGCGACGGTCAGCGAATGGTTGTAGGTTCCGGGGGCGGCCTGCGCCAGTTTGCGAAGCAGCGGCTGATTCACGTCGCTCAATTCCAGCAGCGTCATCGCGGTGGTGACCTTGAACATCTTTTCGATGAACGGCAGAATGCCCAGCACGAAGAAGCCGATCACCACGCTCGCCGTCAGCCCCGCGCCCGCCTCCCACGCCCACGCCCCGGCCTGCGCCGAAAGGGCGTCGAACACCATGTCCCGATCCGCCAACTGGGCCGCGAACACACCGGCGGCGACGATCAGCCCCGTCACCACGCCCATGCGGATGAGCGTGCCGCGTTGGCGCACCTGGTGCAGTTGCAATATCGAAACCACCGCAGCGGCGATCGTGACCAGCAGCAAACCGACCGACAGTTGGAGCATCACCGCCACCAGCACCGCCTGCAACGTGCTGACGGCGATGGCCATCGCCTGGTCGTAGGCCACGACCAGAATCACCGCCACGAGCATCACGCCCGTCACCGCCGAGGCGACCGTCATGTAAGGCCCCGACGGCTGCAACAACCACGCCAGCGCCGCGGTGCCCAGCAGCAGTAGCGTCAGCGCCAAACCGCGCATCGGGTTTTCCGCCACGCGGGGGCGCAACACCAACACGCTCACCACCAGCCCCGCCGTCACCAGCATCACCACCACCGCCGGCCCCAGCATCGTCAGCCACCGCATCAGCGGCGGCAACTGATCGAGAAACTGGTCGTGTTCCAGTCGCAAACGCACATACTGCGGGCCGTCCAGCCGCGTTCCCGCCGGCACGATCACCTCGCCGGCCTTGAAATCCCGGAAGATCGGCGAGACCCGCGACGCCGCCAAATCCTGCGCCGCCTGTGTCGCCGTCTGGTCAAACGAATAGGACGGCTCGCCCAACTGCATCAGATATTGCGCCACGCTGTCCCGAATCCCCTTTGGAAACGGCTCGACCAGCGACGCCAGCTTGTCCTTCAACGAATTCCGATCCGAAGCCGCCAGATTGAACGTCGCCGTCTTGGGCAACCGGCTGAACTGCTCGCCTGGCAATTTCAGCACGACCGACGGCGAATCCTCCTCCGCCGCGATCTCCTTCTGATATCGCTCCTGTCGCAGAATCACCACCCACTGCAATTTGCTGACAAGGTCGTCCACCAGCCGCGTCCACTCGGCGGTCGGCTTGCCGTCCTGCTGATACTTTTTCAATTGCTCGATCGACACGTCCGACAGTTTGTAAAGCGACTGAATCTCCGGCGCGATCTGATCGACACTGGTGGCCGTGGATGCGACGGCGGGCAGCGAATTGAGCTTCTGACATCCCTGGAAAAACAGCGGATTCTGCACGTAAACCGACGGCGCCCGTTGACGGGCGATCTCCCGCAGCGTCTTGGTTCGCTCTTCATCTTCCCACTGAAGATCGACTCGCGTGACGATGGCGCGATCGACGATTTGTCCGGTCTGATACACCGGCTGCTGCCGCGACTGCCACACGATCGCCGTCGCCGCCAGCCAGAACAACACCGCCAACCCCACGCCGAACAACGCCTGACGACGCGAAAGCGTCGAGGTCAGCTTCGACCGGCTGTCGCGCAACACCTTGCGCACTTCACGCCGGCGGGTCTTGATGGGCTTGCCGAATGCCATATTGTACCTGGACCACCAGCCCGGCGGTCAATTCGCGTGAACTACATTGTACCTTCATCGGCCCGATTCGACCGGCAATTCAGCGGAAACAGCGAACAAAACCCGTAAACCCACAAAGCCGCGACCGCTGGTCGCGTTCCGGGGTCCGGGGAATTGCTGATTTCTGATTGCTGATTTGGGGAGGGGGGACACGGGGACGCTGCGCCCCGCCTGATGATGCGCGGCGATGGCTTCCCGCGTCGCCTCATCGAACGCCCGGTCAATCACACGAAGAAACTCCTCGTGCGTCCGCAATGCCTTATTCTTCACTGGTTTGCCAACCGCCGCCATCAATCGTTCCGCTCCTGATCGCCTGGGGGTTGCTTGCGCATTGGCCGCGCGCGCCCCGTGTGCGGCGGCTCCTCGCCATATGCTTCGACGATCCGTTGCACCAACGAGTGGCGCACGATGTCCGACTTGTCCAGCGTGGTGAACGCGATGCCGGGCACACGGTGCAAGCGGCGAACGGCGTCGATCAACCCGCTGGTTTGTCCGACCGGTAAATCAATCTGCGAGGTATCGCCGGTGATGACCATTTTCCCGCCGTGGCCCAGACGTGTCAGAAACATTTTCATTTGGGCGACGGTGGTGTTTTGCGCCTCGTCCATGATGATGACGCCGTCGTTGAGTGTGCGGCCCCGCATGAACGCCAGCGGGACGACTTCGATCAGGTCGCCGTGCATGAAGCGCCCGACCTGCTCGAAGGGCATCATGTCGTTCAGCGCATCGAGCAGCGGTCGCAGATAGGGGTTGACCTTCTGCTGCATGTCGCCGGGCAGGAAGCCGAGTTTTTCACCGGCTTCGACGGCGGGGCGCACCAGCACCAGCTTGCGCGCCATGCCGCGTTTGAGCATGGCGACGGCGGCGGCGACGGCGAGGTACGTCTTGCCCGTCCCCGCCGGGCCGGTGCAGAACACCATGTCGTGATTCTTGATCGCCTCGATGTACGCGCGCTGTCCCGCGCTTTTGGGCGTGATGCGGCGTTGCGAGTTGTAAACGTCCAGCGAATCATGGTCCCCCCATGTCGTGGCGGGCGAACCGTCATTGTCCGCCTCATGCGTGGTGCGCTGCAACAGGTCGAGCACATCGCTGCGCCGCAGCGTCCGGCCTCGCTGCGCCACGGCGGTCAGCTCGCCGATCACCGCCGCGGCGCGATTCACCGCCCCGCCGTCGCCGGTGAGTTTCACACCGGCATTGCGCGCGGTGATCGAAACCCCCAGCGCCTCGCGGATCAGCTTCAAATGGCTCTCCGCCGGGCCGAACACGCTCACCCGATCCGCGTTCGCCGGCACCTGTATCGTCAGTTCCAAATCACGGCTCCTTGCCTTGCGGTCGGAAAATGTCATTATACTCGTATCAGCGTATGACCCTCATGAATGACGAAATCCGAATGACGAATCAAATCGCAAATTCAAAATTCCAAACTCACAGACTCCCCGCGTCCCGACATTTGAACATTGGACCTTGGCATTTCATTCGTCATTCGTCATTCGTCATTCGTCATTCCGCCCTCGTCCTGCTTCTGCTTCTGTCCGCCTGTTCCAGCCGTGCCACCGTTTCCGGGGGTGCCCGGCCCGATCCCGACATGCAACGTCTGCCCGGCGTGCCCAGCGCCGATTACCCCGCCGATATCGACACGCTGGCCGACCGGCTGATTCCGTGGACGCTGGCCGATCTTCACTGGGCGGCGTTGCGCACCGACAACCAGGTGACGGCCCTGCGCGTCACCGCGATCAATCCCGCCGAACAGTCCATTGAAATCCGCGCCCAAAACATCGGCAACGGCCGGTGCGCGGTGCAAATCCGCGTCGGCCGCTTCGGCGATGAAAAACGCGAACGCGCCTTTCACGACGCGCTGAACGCCGTGGTCAAACGATGGCGGGAGAAACGAGATAAATAAGCAGCGAGTAGTGAGTAGCGAGTAGTGCGCGGACGTTTACACTACTCACAACTCACGACTCGCTACAATTTCCTCCCATGCACGCGGTCATCATCAGCATCGGCGATGAACTGGTACTCGGCCAGACGGTCGATACCAACTCGGCATACCTCAGCGAACGGTTGTCATCGCGCGGCATCATGCCCGTGATGCACCTCACCGTCGCCGACGATCAACGCGCCACCGCCGATGCCATCCGCCGCGCCTGCGAAATCGCCGATCTGGTTCTGGTCACCGGCGGCCTGGGCCCGACCGATGACGACCTGACCCGACAGGCGATGGCCGACGTGCTGGGCGTGCCGCTGGTGCGTGATGAGGCGGCTCTGCGTGAAATCGCCGCGTTTTTCGCACGGCGTCAGCGCCCGATGAACCCCCGCAATGAAATCCAGGCGATGTGCCCCGTCGGCGCGACCATGCTGCGCAACCCCGTCGGCACCGCCCCCGGAATCAAGGCCACGATGGGTTCGCGCAAAGCCATTGTGTTTTGTCTTCCGGGGGTGCCGGGCGAGATGTACGCCATGTACGATCTGCACGTCGGGCCGCACCTTGAAGCATCGGGGCATCGACCGACACTGCTGACGACGAAACTCAACACGTTCGGCATGGGCGAAAGCGATGTGGCGGGACTGCTCGGCGACCTGATGCGGCGGGACCGCAACCCCGTCGTCGGCACCACCGTCAGCGGCGGCATCGTCTCGGTACGCATCCGCTCGACATTCACCGATGCGGTCGAGTCGCAGCGGCAACTCGATGACACCATCGCACAAGTGCGCGAACATCTCGGCGACATCGTGTTCAGCCGCGACCAGGTGACGCTCGCGCAGGTCGTCGGCGAATTGCTGCGGCAGCGTGGCATGACCCTCGCCACCGCGGAAAGCTGCACCGGCGGATTGATCGGCCAACTGCTGACCGACACTCCCGGATCAAGTCATTATTATCGAGGTGGGTTCATCACGTATTGCAACGACCTGAAAACCCAATTGCTCGGCGTACCCCCGGAAGTTTTGCGACAACATGGCGCGGTGAGCGAGCCGTGTGCCGGTGCGATGGCCGAGGGCGCATTGCGAAACAGCGGGGCCGACATCGCGGTGTCCGTCACGGGCGTCGCCGGTCCCGACGGCGGCACGACCGACAAACCCGTCGGCACGATCTGCTTCGGCGTGGCGCAACGCAATCATGCCACCGAAACGCACCGCCTGATGCTCGGCGGCGACCGGGCGTTCATCCGCCTGCGGGCGGCTTACACCGCGATGAACCTGGTGCGACAAAACTTGCTCATTGCTTATTGCTGATTTCACTCATCGCCCATCGCTCATCGCTGTTTATCCGTCGCGCTTCTTCCTTCCCCAATTTACCCGTCCGGCACAAAACTTCCCCGCAAGTTGATTCCCAGCGATTTTCCG
>Ga0172380_10006547_pt1 | contig 13481 bp, 6 predicted proteins | sample Leawe162metaG_FD_119747 | JGI IMG/M metagenome (GOLD analysis project Ga0172380, IMG submission 119747) | Leachate microbial communities from a municipal landfill in Southern Ontario, Canada - Leachate well 162 metaG | ecosystem: Engineered > Solid waste > Landfill > Unclassified | place... | reverse complement strand
CCTGAAAAATATCAACAAGAGATAACAAAAATAGCTAAACTTAACTATTTAGATAGTATTTAGATGACAGCGATTACTTCTCACTTAGATAAAAATAAAGTAAACAAAAGCGTAGCCCTAGGTCTTTCCGGAGGTGTTGATTCTGCTGTGTCTGCCTATTTGCTCAAGCAGCAAGGCTATGATGTCACCGCAATCTATATTCAATGTTGGAGCATGCCTGGCTGTAGAGCAGAGCAGGATCGTCAAGATGCCTTAAAAATTGCGTTGCAACTTGGTATTCCTTTTCAAGTTTTAGATTTTAAGCAACAATATCAACAAGGAGTTATGGATTATTTTGTTACCGAGTACCGTGCTGGCCGAACTCCCAATCCTGATGTTTTGTGTAACCAAGTAATTAAATTTGGCTTGTTTTATCAGTGGGCGCAAAAAAATAAGTTTGATTATCTTGCCACTGGTCATTACGCCCAAACTGGCAGTATTAAATTAGCTAATATTAACACTCCAGTTTTACTTTCTAGTCAAGATTTACACAAAGATCAAACCTATTTTTTACATCAACTCACACAAGCACAGTTACCACACATTTTATTCCCGATTGGTCATCTACTTAAAAAAGAAGTACGTCAGCTGGCTCAAGAAAATAAACTTCACGTTGCCAATAAAAAAGACTCAGTAGGTATTTGTTTTGTCGGAGAGATTAATGTTCACAATTTTCTTAAAGAACAGTTGGGAGAAAAAAACGGCGACATTATCACTGCTGATGGTCAGAAAATTGGTACCCACAATGGCATCTGGTTTTATACCATTGGTCAAAGACATGGTTTTGATTTAGATATGAAATTAGTCAAACAACACACTCATTGGCTGGATCAACAAGGCAATATTCCACCACTATACGTTATCAAACGCAATCCTAAGCAAAATCAGTTAATCATTGGACTCGAACCAGAAACTATGGCTGATCAGTTTGAGTTATCTCAGCTCCATCTGATCAATCCAAATTTTGATCTCAATCACCACCAATTAAAAGTCAGAATCAGACATACTGGTAAATTAGTTGCTTGTCAGCTTCTTCAAGATCAGCAATCAAAAATAGTTGTCACTACTCAAGAACCTTTGCAAGGATTAGCTGAGGGGCAGTTTGCAGTATTTTATTTTGCCAACCCCAATAATAAGCAAAAAACTCAAGCTGAATATGTTTGTATAGGTGGCGGAGTGATTGCATAATCTTTCCTATTTTAAGAGATTAAGATTATTGACATAACCTCAATTTATTGCTATTATTCACTTTACCTTTGCAAGTCTGACATCTACTTAAGCCAGATACTATAAAGGTTTCCAAAAATTAAAATAAGATAATGTTAAAAAAGACAAACTTTTTTAGTTTGTTGTTGTCTTATTTTGCACCTTAACAACTGAAGAGACAGAACAATAATTAAGACAGTTTTTTTAAATTCAAAAATTGGTCTTAATTTACGCAAGAATAGTTACTAACAAATAACTATTCTATACAAACACGCTAATTCAAAAAATTATAAAAGTAATCCGATAACACAAAATCCATGTGATATAAACATGGTGATAAAAATCGCAACAGGTCAACACTAACTATGCTAATACGCCGCATAGTAGTGTTCTCAAATTAGTTTACATTTCACTTAGATTTACCTTGTGTAAATCTATATTAAGAAATACTTTATTTGAGAATTTGATCCTGGTTCAGGATGAACGCTGGCGGTGTGCCTTAAGCATGCAAGTCGAACGAAATCCTACTCTTCGGAGTAGAGGACAGTGGCAGACGGGTGAGTAATGCGTAGGAATCTACCTTTTAGTGGGGAATAGCTTCGGGAAACCGGAATTAATACCGCATGTGATCGCAAGATCAAAGCCTTCGGGCGCTAAAAGAGGAGCCTACGTCCTATCAGGTAGTTGGTAAGGTAAAAGCTTACCAAGCCTATAACGGGTAGCCGGTGTGAGAGCACGACCGGCCACAAGGTCACTGAAACACGGGACCTACACCTACGGGTGGCAGCAACTGGGAATATTGCGCAATGGACGAAAGTCTGACGCAGCGACACCGCGTGTGGGATGAAGCTCCTCGGAGTGTAAACCACTGTGGCAAGGGAAGAATTAATGACTGTACCTTGCTAGAAAGCACCTGCTAACTACGTGCCAGAAGCCTCGGTAATACGTAGGGTGCAAGCGTTATCCGGATTTACTGGGCGTAAAGGGTTCCGTCGGTGGTTTGTTTAGTTATATCTTAAATACTGGGGCTTAACTCCAGATACAGGGTGTAATACTGGCAAACTTGAGTCTGTTCGGGGAAACTGGAACTCTCGGTGTAGGGGTGAAATCCGTAGATATCGAGAGGAACGCCGATCGCGAAAGCAGGTTTCTAGAACAGTACTGACACTCAGGGACGAAAGCTTGGGTAGCAAAAGGGATTAGAGACCCCTGTAGTCCAAGCCGTAAACTATGCTCGCTAGCTGGTTGATCTTCGGATTAACCGGCGTAAGCTAACGCGTTAAGCGAGCCGCCTGGGAATTACGATCGCAAGATTAAAACTCAAAGGAATTGGCGGGGGAGCGTACAACCGGTGGAGCATGTGGTTTAATTCGATACAAAGCGAAAAACATTACCTAGACTTGACATGTACCTGCAAATCCTGGGATAACCAGGACGCCTTCGAGGGTGGTACACAGGTGATGCATGGCTGTCGTCAGCTCGTGTCGTGGACAGAAAACTCGCGACCTTTACTGGAAACAGTAATGAAAAATTTGGCTCATTTCGGTGAAGTCCGGTTGATCATAATAATCATAAAAAGTATTATTAGATCAATGGATAATACCGAGGGAAGTCAGGCAATCAAACAAACCTACAGGGTTAGAAAAAACTCTGTGCTACATCTGTCGAAACAACAAATAGAAATTGTATTAGGCTGTATTTTAGGCGATGCTTATATTTATCCGCAAGGAAAAATATGCATTGAACATGGTATTAAACAACAAGAATACTTATTGTGGAAATACCAGCAACTAGAATCACTAGCTTATCCTAAAATTTCACAAGTCGTGAGATGGGATAAAAGAATAAATAAAAATACAATTAGTAAAAGATTTTTTCTGCGACAATATTTTCGGCCGCTGAGAAAAATTTTCTACTTAAATAGAAAAAAGGTGATTCCTTCACAATTAGTGAACTGGATTTCACCTCTTTTACTAGCTATTTGGTATATGGATGATGGACATTTAGATAAAAATAAATATCCATCCCTAATGACAGAATGTTATACAAAAAATGATAATCTCAAACTTAAAAATTGGCTTTATCAAAAATTTAATATAGATACTATTATTAATAAAAAAAATAGAATTCTTATTAAAAGTAATAGCACAGATAAATTTTTTCAACTAATCAAACCTTATATTCATAAAAGTTTGTTATATAAATTGCCTTGACCCCGTAACGACTGGAAACCGTCTGATTAGACGGTGGAAGATTCTGTTTTTACAATTTTTACAATAAGACAGAATAACACGCCAAACCCCTAATCTCGCTTAGCGAGAAAGGGTGAAGGTATAGTCTATTTTATAGAGTAATCTATAAGCGTCATGGAGACGTCCGCTTAAGTGCGGTAACGAGCGCAACCCTTATCGTCAGTTACAAGTATCTGACGAGACTGCCCTTGCCAAGCAAGGGAGGAAGGAGAGGATGACGTCAAGTCAGCACGTCCCTTACGTCTAGGGCCACACACATCCTACAATGGGACCTACAACGGGTAGCAAAGAGGTAACTCTGAGCCAATCCTAATAAAAGGTTCCTCAGTTCAGATTGAGGGCTGAAACTCGCCCTCATGAAGATGGAATCGGTAGTAATCGCAAATCATAAGGTTGCGGTGAATACGTTCTCGCTCCTTGCACACACTGCCCGTCAAGCCAGCAAAGTCAGCAACACCCAAAGCGGGAGACTGTAACCTATTTATAGGAGCAGCCCTTCTACGGTGAGGTTGGCGATGAGGACTAAGTCGTAACAAGGTATCCGTACTGGAAGGTGCGGATGGATCACCTCCTTTCTAAGGAGATTGGTAAGGGAATCACGGCCCCTTTCTCCAAGTTAGCTGTAAAGTTAACAAAAACAAAAATCCTGGGAAATTTCCCTTCCAGGTCGATTTTTATCACCGTGTTTGTATCACGCTTGAGTTATTACTTTTATAAGTCATAACTCTCTTCTGTCTCTTTCAGTTAAGGTTTTTTAAAAAAATCTTCACCAACAACTCTTCACTCATTACTACTTAAATATTTTTTAATGTATCAAAATACTATTAAAAATAGCTATTTATATCAAAAAATACCAGTTTTTTTAGATTTTGTGTATCAATATCTATCAAAATAGACCTATATATCAATCAATGTAACAAAACTATCCAATTAGCAAACAGTTTGATCAACTGCTAAAATAATACTTCACAAAAAAAAGAATCTAGTCTACAATGTCGATAAAAATTAATTGTTAAATTAGCGATAACCTTATGAATCTAGAAAAATTTACCACTAAATCAGCTGAGGCCTTACAGGAAGCTATTGATTTAGCTACGCAGCTGAAAAACCCTACCATTTCACCTTTGCACTTGCTGCTAATCTTAACTGAGCAACAGGATGGCATTGTTCCATCTCTGCTACAAAAATTAGAACTCAGTCCTGATGAAATTGCTCAAAAAATTAAACTGGAATTAGACTCATTGCCCACTACTAGCGAAGTGTCGCAACCTTATTTATCAACTGAGTTAAACAAGACCATTAATCAGGCCGAAACAGAAGCGGGCAAACTTAAAGATGAGTTTATTTCCACCGAACATCTTTTCTTGGCTTTACTAGACATCAAAGAAGTTAAAAATTTGCTACCAATTAATAAAAAGGCAGTCGTTAGTGCTTTAGAACAAGTCAGAGGTCATCAAACTATTACCGATCGTGACCCAGAAAGTAAATATCAAGCTTTAGAAAGATACACCCAAGATTTTACAGAATTAGCTCGCCAAGGAAAAATTGATCCTGTGATTGGTCGCAGTGAAGAAATTAGGCGCATTACCCAAATTCTTTCTCGCAGAACTAAAAATAATCCTGTATTAGTGGGAGAGCCTGGGACAGGCAAAACCGCGATTGTAGAAGGTCTAGCTAAAAAAATCATTGATCATGATGTGCCAGATGCTTTAAAAAACAAACGCATTCTCAACTTACAGATTGGATCTTTATTAGCTGGAGCTAAATATCGTGGTGAGTTTGAAGATAGATTAAAGGCAGTGATTAAAGAAGTGGAGAAATCTGAAGGTGAAATCATTTTATTTGTAGATGAGCTCCACACGATTGTGGGAGCAGGGGCAGCCGAAGGTAGTACCGATGCTGGCAATATGCTTAAACCAGCATTAGCTCGTGGCAGTTTAAGAATGATTGGTGCTACTACCATTAAAGAATATCGTAAATACATTGAAAAAGATGCTGCTCTAGAAAGACGGTTTCAACCGGTGATGGTGGGCGAGCCTTCAGTGGAAGAGACCATCTCCATTTTGCGAGGTATTAAAGAAAAATATGAAGCGCATCATGGAGTACGCATTCGTGATAATGCCATTGTCTCAGCAGTCAAGCTTTCAGATCGTTATTTAAATGATCGTTTTTTACCTGATAAAGCTATTGATTTAATGGATGAAGCAGCAGCTGCGATTAGAATTGAGATTGACAGCAAACCAATAGCCATTGATCAACTTGAAAAACAGATTCGACAACTGGAAATTGAAAAAGAAGCACTAAAAAAAGAAAAGGATCAAGACAGCAAAAAACGTACTGATGAAATCAATAAAATCTTAGCCGAGTTAAAAGAGCAGCATCAAGAACTTAACTTGCGTTGGCAAAATGAAAAAAAGATTTTAGATGAAGTTAAAGCTCTTAATCAACAACTTGATGACTTGCGCGAAGAGGCTAAAAGAGCAGAGCGTCATTATGATTTACAAAAAGCTGCTGAAATAAACTATGGTACTATTCCTGCATTAGAAAAATCATTAAAAGACAAACAACAACTCTTAGCTGATAAGCAAACAGACAGTAAATTACTCAAAGAAGAGGTAACTCAAGAGGATATTGCTAATGTCTTAGCGCGTTGGACCAATATTCCTGTGGAAAAAATGTTGCAAACTGAAAAAGAAAAACTGACCAAGCTTGAAGATGAGCTAGCCAAAAGGGTAGTGGGACAACAACAAGCCATTGAGGCAGTGGCAAATGCGGTCCGTCGCAATCGCGTTGGTTTAAATCAACCCAACCGGCCCATTGGTTCCTTTATCATTCTAGGCCCAACTGGTGTTGGCAAAACTGAACTAGCTAAAACTCTAGCCGAGTTTCTTTTTGATGACGAGGACCGTATGATTCGCATCGATATGAGTGAATATATGGAAAAGCATGCTGTGGCTCGCTTGCTTGGTTCACCACCGGGGTATGTGGGCTACGAAGAAGGTGGACAACTCACAGAAGCTGTGCGTCGTTATCCTTACAGTGTCATTTTACTGGATGAGATTGAGAAGGCTCACCCTGATGTCATGAATGTCTTATTACAAATTTTAGATGATGGCAGACTCACCGATTCTAAAGGCAGAACTGTTGATTTTAAAAATACTGTTATTATTATGACTTCTAACTTAGGCAGTGAATATATTGCTCAGCACACAGATAATAGACAAAAACAAGAAGAGACAGTTTTTCAAGCGCTTAAACAAAGTTTCAAACCAGAATTTTTAAATAGAATTGATGATATTATTATTTTTCAGCCACTCACGCCCGATCAGATCAAAGCCATTGTGGCCATTCAAGTTCAACAGTTGTCAGATCAGTTGGCTACTCAAAACTTGAAGTTGGAGGTAAGCGAGGCCGCTATTGAACATTTCGCCAGCACTGGTTTTGATCCAGTTTATGGAGCTAGACCAATTAGACGTTTACTACAAAAAGAAATTTTAAATGCTCTAGCCATGAAACTGTTGAGAAATGAAGTTAAGCCTGATAGTAAGGTTAACATTGACTGGGATGGTAAAAAAATAGTCATTACATAACTCAACTGTTCATCAGAATAAATATGGCGTAAAGAGCAGAGCTGTGCTAAAATCTAACTTCGTCTTAAAACATAAAAAGGGTGACTAGCTCAGGTGGTTAGAGCGCAGTCCTGATAAGACTGAGGTCCATGGTTCGAGTCCATGGTCACCCACACCAAAACTTTTTTCCTAAGCAAACTCAGCTTGAAATTTAGCACTCTAACATATAGAATGCTAATTACTTCATTGATCAATTTAATAGTAGTCAATTCTGGTTATGAAAGACAACAAAGACAGTCAACTACCACCAACCTCAAAAGAAATGATTAAGAAAAAAACTTATAAAAGTCTTGATTCTTTGTTAAAAGAGGAAAAGGTTCAGAAAATTACCCAAGAAGAAAAGATTAAAAAAGCAAAAGACACTCAAATTATTAATAATTTACCAACTAATAATTTTTCTTTGCCAGTTATTCCACTCAGAAAAGGAGTTTTATTTCCCAATACTGAGTTAGTGCTCACTTTTGGACGGAGTTTTTCCGAAAAAGCGATTCAAGAAGCAGCTCAAGAAAACAAAATGGTAGTTTTAGTTGCCCAAAAGCAACCTGATATTGATGAACCTCAAGAAAAAGATCTTTATCAAGTAGGCGTATTAGCGATTATTGAAAGAACTTTACGCACTGATGATAATCTCAATGCCTTAATGAGGGGTATTGCTAGAGTGAGAATTACCCACTATTCACAGTTCAAGCCTTATCTCAAAGCTCAAGTCATAAAATTAGATGATCTGAGCAAACTAGATGAAGAAGAGATGGCTCTGACCTCACATTTAAAAAGAATCTTTCAGCAAGTAGTGCAAATGGGTAAACCAGTTGAATTTCTTAATTTTATTAAGTTAATGAGCGGAGCTAATATTAGTGAGATGACAGATCAAATCGCTTCTACGCTCAATATCAGTACAGCCAAAAAACAAGAGCTATTGGAAACTCTTGACATGAAACAAAGAATCAAAACCCTTATTAAATATCTTAATCATGAAATTAATATTTTAGAGATTGAAAAGGACGTGGCTTCCAAAACTCAAGAAAAGTTTAATCAGCATATGCGTGAAAGTGTTTTAAGAGAACGACTGAATACTATTAAAAAAGAGTTAGGTGAGTTTGAAGAAGAAGAGGAAGTCATTGATAATTTTCAAGAACAGCTTAATAAAACTGGCTTTCCTGAGGAGGTTAAAGATAAAGTTAAAAAAGAGATTAATCGTTTAAGCAGTATGTCTCCTAACAATCCAGAAACTGGGTATATTAAAACCTGGCTAGAAACAATTTTTGAGTTACCCTGGAAAAAAAGCACCAGTAAAAAAATTAATTTAGTCACTGCTAAAAAATCTTTAGATGAAAATCATTATGGACTTAAAGATGTCAAAGAAAGAGTGTTGGAATATATTGCTGTTTTGCAACTTAAAAATCAAAACAAGTTAGACCAAAAAACAGCCAAGCATAAGACTGTTTCAACAGATTTACCCACTATTTTATGTTTTGTTGGTCCTCCCGGAGTGGGTAAAACCAGCATTGGACGCGCTATTGCCCAAGCTTTAGGTAGAAAATTTACCAAAATTTCCTTAGGCGGTATTCGAGATGAAGCCCAAATCAGAGGCCATCGTCGCACTTATGTTGGCGCTATGCCTGGTAGAATTATCAAAGGTATTATCACTGCTGCCAGTAACAACCCTGTTTTTATTCTAGATGAAATTGACAAAATTGTGCAGGATTTTCATGGCGATCCCTCGGCTGCTTTATTGGAAGTACTGGATCCTGAACAAAATAAAGGTTTTGAAGATCATTACTTAGATGTACCATTTGATTTATCCCAAGTTATTTTTATTACCACTGCCAATACTTTAGACACTATTCCCGCAGCACTCAGAGATAGGTTAGAGATCATTCGCTATCCTGGATATACTTTTGACGAAAAATTTAATATTGCGCAACAGCATTTGTTAAAAAAAGTATTAGTGACTAATGGCCTTAATCCCAAAAAAATTACTTTTACTGACAAAGCTTTGCAAACAATTATCCAACGTTATACGCGTGAAGCAGGAGTGAGAGAATTAGAAAGACAGTTAGGAAAAATTTGTCGTAAATTAGCTAAACAAATTATTGAAAAACAAGCTACTTCAGCAAACACTAAAACTAGCAAAATTATGATTACTGCTAAAATAGTAAAAGAATTTCTTGGTCCTGAAGAATATGATATGACTCTGACTGAAGAAGATGATCAGGTGGGTGTTGCCACCGGGCTTGGTTGGACTAGTGTTGGCGGAGACATTTTATTCATTGAAGTAGCATTAACTCCGGGTAAAGGGAAAATCAATTTAACTGGCAAGCTGGGCGAAGTCATGAAAGAATCAGCTCAAACTGCTTTCACCTTTATTAAAGCTCATGCTCAAGAACTCAAGATTGATGAAAAAGAGTTTGACAAAACCGATGTTCATATTCACGTACCAGAAGGTGCTGTACCTAAAGATGGTCCCTCAGCAGGAATCACTATGGCAACTGCTATTGCTTCAGCTTTTACTAAAAAAGCAGTTAAAAGAAAGTTGGCTATGACTGGAGAGATAACCCTGAGAGGTAGAGTATTGCGTATTGGCGGACTCAAAGAAAAGGTCATTGCCGCCCACTGCGCTGGAGTAAAACAAATCATTATTCCTCAAGAAAACGAAAGAAATTTAGCTGATATTCCACCACAGATTAAACGCGATATTGAGTTTAAATTAGTTTCACAAGCAACTGAAGTTTTGGCATTAGCTCTGAAAAATTGATAAGATAAAATTACATGAACCAAAAAATATTTTATCTCTTAGGTATTATTGTAATTGTTTTAGTGGCCGCAGGAGTTTATTTTGTTAATCCTTTTGACAAAAAATTAAAATCGGGTCTACAAGTTAAAACTTTTGATACACCGGCATCTTTGTTTTTAAACGGCCAATATTTAGATAAATCTCCTTTTATTGATGATAATATTATGCCTGGAAATTATCAGCTTAAAATAGTTCCCGATGATTCTTCTTTAGCCAGTTATGAATTGCCCATTGTTCTCAATCAAGGTTTATTAACGGCAGTGGTATGGAAACCAGGTAAAACTATCGAAACATCAGGAGGAGTAGTACTATCACTTGAACCATTACCCAGCAATAAAAATACTGAGGTCTCAATTGTCAGTAATCCCGACGGTGCTTTGGTTACCTTTAATGAGTTAAAAGAATCCTTTACTCCCACTGTGATCAAAGATGTTGAACCTGGCAATCATGAATTAGAAATCGCTTTAGTTTCTTTTGACTCCAACAAAAATACAGTCAAGGTTATTGAGGGTCATAAGCTTAATGTTTTTATCAAGTTAGCTAAAAGTTCAGAAGCTTCTCTGCCAGAAAATGCAGATAAGGCGCAGACTGAGACAAATGAAGCTGAAACCATCGTTACTCAGCCAGCTATCACCATTACCGCTACCAATTTTTTTCAAGGAGAAACTGAAGTATTACGGGTGAGAAAAGAGTCTTCATTAACTAGTGAACAAGTCGGGTTTATCACTGTTAATCAAGATTATCATTTTACTCAAGAAGAAAATGGTTGGTATTTTGTTGAGTTTGAAGATCCGACTGACAACCAAACCAAACAAGGTTGGATCAATGGTGAGTATGCTCAGGTGGTAACTCCAGAAAAATCAGAATAAGACTTCATTTATATTTGTAAAATATAAGTTGATCCTGAGGTGAAAACTTCAGTACCTAATTTTTTCAATTTCTGGTGATCTAATTGTTGGTAAGCTTCTCGTTCTTTATCGCCAACTATAATGTACTCAATTTTATATTCCTTGATCAGCTCAAGAGCCATAGGTGACCCCGGTTGTTCGTAAATAGTAGCCACACTACTTGTTCTTTGACTAGGTATCTCAAAACCTCCTCGCCATAACCATTCATGTACTCTCCAACCCAAGACTGTGGGTAAGCCAGTAAAGGTTGAAACACGAGCATAAGTGGTATAACTTTCGCCCACAGCTTCCAAGATTACTGGTCTGCCAGCAACATTATTTCTTAACCAATTAATGGCTGCATAATCATCAGGATTTTGTGTTTTTAGCCAGTGCAAACCATCTAAAGTTTGATATCTTTTTAAACCCAAGTAAAAATCACGATAACCAAAATAGGCATAATAACCAACGCTTAAAACAAAGATCACCAAGATCATTTTGATCAATAATTGTTGCGATTCGGCTAACTTCTTTTTAATACCAGTCCAAGAAATTAAACCAGGTAATATACCAACTAATAAAGTCATTAGGACAAATGATTGAAAAGTTAATTTAAACATCGTATTAGCGCGAGGATGGTTAGGATAAATGTCCTTAACATAAACAAATTCAGGCAAGATAATCAGTGCCAAAGCAGTGATGGCCATGCCAATAATCATGACTGATTGTGCAGTAAGTTGAGTTCTTTTTCTTAAAAACACAAAAGCTATGAGTGCGGTGATAAAAGTAATCAACAGATGCGGTCCCCACAAAACTAAGAGCTGCCACACAGGCGAGCGTAAAGTTACCCATCTAGCTCCTTCTGAAATTGAATCAAAATTTAAAAACCAAGGACTAGCAATTAATAAAGCTAGTATTAGAATCAGTAATCCGCTGAGCAAAACATGTAAAAACTGCTGACGCTTAATCAATAACATCACTAGGCTGATAATGATTAATAAAACCGAATAAATCAAAAAATCCCAAGTACTAGTGCAAATTGATAAACCTAATAAAATTCCCATAATAATAGAACTTGTAAAGTATGGTTGTTGAGATAGTTTTGATAAATTCTTAAGTTTTGTCGTAGCTGACATTATTTCCGACAACCACAAACTCAAGTTAAATAACAAAAATAGAACAATGGGCAAACCCCAAACATGAGCATGTAAATCACTCACAATAAAACTATAAGCAGGAAATTCATGAATCGTATTAGTAATAAAGCGAGTGGCATCAGGATACCAATAACCCACAAAGGTATGATTGGTTAACCAAAACCAAGTGCTATGCCCATTACCAGCAAAGACCAATAAAATTGAACCTAATAAACCAGCTTTAATAGCTATAACTTTAATTAAGTTAGAATAACTTTGCTTAATTTGTTGTTTTTTCGGTTGATAGATTGCGGCTACGACATTGGCGATAAAACTAAAACTTTGTATAGCCACTAAACCCATCATCATACCTAATAATAGATTGTAGCTAATCTCAACACTCAGATTACAAAACTGAGTTACGATTGAGCCCATAAAATGACCAAAAGTGTAGTAATTTAAATTAGATCCTGCTAGCCACATATCTTGTGCTGGCAGAGTAGGAGAGCGTAAATAGCCAGCGATCAAACCCACATCCATAAATTTTTCTAAACCTTCAACTGTGGGATTAAACCCACGCACGATTGATAAAAAAAGGAAAAAAAACAAAAAAATCAATTCTTGCGCCACAATTAATGGCCAACGATCTTTAACAAAATTAAGAATTTCTTTGTGATGCTTTTGATAAAATTTAAGAGCAAAAAAAGTAAGTCCAAAAAAAATTAAATAAATAAATACTGATTGATTAACTGGCAGTTTTAAATGACCTAAAAACCAAACAGTTAAAGAGATAAAAATCCAAGTTGCTAAGCGACCAAAACCCCAACCAGCATCAATGCTTTTATGAGCATAAAGTTTATAGGTCAGGGCAAAACCAACAATCTGCCACAAAAAAAGCATTAACCAACAGAGCAACATCACTGGTAAATCTATTATCATAAAAAAAATTTATTTCTTGTTAATTGGCAATCTCTTTAGTGACATGATTATTATATAATTTATTTATGGTACAAGTTAATCATAAAATAATTTTTCTGGCTATTTTTCTGATTGCAGTCTGCTTACGATTGATTGGACTTGATTGGGATCAAGGCACCCACCTCCACCCTGATGAAAGATTTTTAAACATGACTGTAGCTGACATTAATTTGCCCGATAGCTTAACTGAATATTTTGACCCTCATCTTTCTAATCTCAATCCCCGCAATCACGATCGTTCTTTTTTTGTTTATGGCAATGCTCCCATCACTTTAGATAAGCTGGTTACTACCATTTTTAATAAAAATTCTTTAACTGAAATTGCTCATTCCGGTAGACTGTTATCTGCTCTTGCCGATTTGACAGTAATTGTAGTAATTTATCTAACAGTTCAGTTATTAGAACAACAACTTAAAAAAAATAAAATTAAAATACATCCTCATACCAAACTCTGGGCTAGTTTAGTTTACACTTTGTCAGTTTTGCCTATTCAACAAGCTCATTTTTTTACAGTTGATACTTTTGCTAATTTATTTATTTTTACTAGTTTTTATTTTAGT
>Ga0172380_10006546_pt1 | contig 13485 bp, 11 predicted proteins | sample Leawe162metaG_FD_119747 | JGI IMG/M metagenome (GOLD analysis project Ga0172380, IMG submission 119747) | Leachate microbial communities from a municipal landfill in Southern Ontario, Canada - Leachate well 162 metaG | ecosystem: Engineered > Solid waste > Landfill > Unclassified | place... | reverse complement strand
TGAAAAAGAAATGATAAACTTGGTTGATTCCTCTCTTGATTTTTGGCTGACATCAGGAAAATATGCCAGGCAATTTGAAAAAGAATTTGCTGAATTTTTGGGTTTAAAATACTGCCTTTTAACCAATTCCGGCTCTTCGGCTAATCTTTTAGCTGTTTCTGCTTTAACCTCCCCAAAACTCGGCGAAAGAAGATTAAAGCCCGGGGACGAAGTGATTACCACTGCCTGCGGTTTTCCAACTACCTTAAATCCGATTATCCAAAATAATTTGATTCCGGTTTTTGTTGATGTTGGATTAGGAACCTATAACATAAAAACAGACGATATTGAAAAAGCAATTTCAAAAAAAACTAAAGCCGTTTTTATTCCCCACACTTTGGGCAATCCGTTTGATGTTGATAAAATTTTAAAGATTTCAAAAAAACATAACCTTTGGCTTATTGAAGACAATTGTGATGCCTTAGGTTCTAAATATAATGGTAAATATACAGGAACATTTGGAGACATTTCTACTTGTAGTTTTTATCCCGCCCATCATATTACTATGGGCGAAGGAGGGGCAATTTTAACTAATAGCGAAGAATTGAGAAAAATAATTGTTTCTTTCAGGGATTGGGGCCGAGATTGCTGGTGCGATTCTGGTTGTGACAATACTTGCAAAAGAAGATTTTCCTGGAGATTAGGTAAACTGCCGCTTGGCTATGACCATAAATATATCTATTCTCACATAGGATACAACCTAAAAATTACTGATATGCAGGCAGCGATCGGAGTTGCCCAGCTTAAAAAATTGCCGGCTTTTATAAAGGCTAGAAAAAATAATTTTACGGCGGTTTATAAATTTTTAAAACAATACGATGAATATTTTATTCTGCCTCGGGCGATGAAAAATTCTGAACCTTCTTGGTTTGGCTTTCCTATTTTAGTAAAACAATCAGCCCCTTTTTCTAGAAATGATATCGTTAATTATTTGGAGGATAAAAAAATTGCTACCAGAATGCTTTTTGGAGGCAATCTAACCAAACAGCCGGCTTATGAAAATATAAAATATCGTGCGCAGGGAATTTTAAAAAACACCGACCTAACAATGAGCAATCTTTTTTGGATTGGAGTTTACCCGGGCATAACCAAAGAGAAGCTGGATTATATGATTAAAACTTTTGATATTTTTTTAAAAAATGGAAAATAAAATTTTATTAAATATCGGCATACCAACTTGCAATAGGGCTCGTTTTTTAGAAAATCTGCTAAATAATATTTTGCCTCAAGCAGTAAAAACAGAAGGAGAGGTTAAAATATGCATTTCTGATAATGGCTCGACAGATAATACTGAGCAGATAGTAGCAAAGTTTAGGGATAAATTTCCTGGTTTAGTAAATTACAACAAAAATCCAAAGAATTTAGGTTTTGACAGAAATATACTTAAGGTGATGGAAATGTCCCAAGGAGAGTTTGTTTGGCTCTTGGGCGATGATGATTTGACGGCAGACGGCGCCCTTGAGGAGGTAATTAATTTTATCAAAAAAAACAAAAGAGAAGAAATAGGGTTAGTTTTTTTAGAAACAGAATCTTATTTTATTGATGAAAAAACCAATCAAAAGATAGTTTGGAGCAAAAAGCTGAATAAAGGTAAACCGGCAATATTTGAAATAGACAGAAAAGACATTATTGGAATATCTTTACCGGGGATTAACTTTATGTCAGCTTTAGTTATAAATAACAAGCTGCTTAAGGAAATTTTTAAAGAAGACGAGGCGGCAATAAAAAAAGCAATCGGGAATTTTCATATTCATATGATATTGCTGAGTTTAATGTTTTCAAAATACCCCCGCATTAAAGGTTTTGTGCTGAATAAACGGCCGTTGATAAACCAAGAGCTGTTTTACCATAAATTATTTGTAGAAGATGAGTTTATGCTGCATTATCGGGCGCAAAAAAGAATCCGCGACTTGCTTTTGTCTTATGAGCATATGGATAACAGTTGCACCTCTTCAATTATTAAGATTGATAAAAAATTAAGGCGAGGATTTATTGTGAATATGATAATAATGAGGGCATTTAAAAATTTTAACTACTTTTCTTTTTTCGGATGCTTAAAATTATTCTTCCAAGAAGCAGTATTTATAGACGCGCTGGTATTTTCCTTTATCTTTTTGGTTCTTTTTTTGGCTCCGCCGGCAGTTTTGAGTTTTTTATATAAAGTTTTATTAATGATTAAACATGGCAAAAAATGGAAATTTAAATGGGATGCTGAAAGTTATATATCCTCCGTTATCGCCAAGGCCGAAAAGAGAGAGGCGCTATAAGGTGTTAATTTATAATATAAAAAAGAATGAATAACAAAATTTTATTAAGCATTGCTATTCCAACTTGGAACAGATCTCACTCCCTAAAAAATCTTTTAAATAATATCCTGTGTCAAGCAAAAGAGTTAGAGGGCGGGATTGAAGTGTGCATTTCTGATAATGGTTCAACCGATGATACTCGTGAAGTTGTGATGGGCCTTAAGAAAGAGTACCCTCTTTTGATAAACTATAATAAAAACAAAAAAAATTTTGGTTATGACAAAAACATGCTTTTAGCGATAGAAATGTCTAAAGGAGATTTTATTTGGACCCTTGGAGACGACGATTCTGTTGTAGAAAATGGCTTAAAAGAAATTATTGGTTTTATCAAAAAAAATAATAATGAAAATACAGGATTGATTATTTTAAGGACAGAATCTTATTTTGTTGACAAGCAAACCGGGACGAAAATGGTATGTGGAAACACTTTAGATAAAAATAAGCCGGCGGTATTCAAAACAGAGAAAGAAGATATTATTGGTATGCGTTCTCCTGTTGCAGGATTTATGTCGGTTTTAGTTTTCAACAGTAAAATCCTTAAGCAGACAATCAAGGAAGAAACAAAAATTGTAGAAAGGGCGATTGGAACATCTTTTATGTGTGTATTCCTGCGCAGCTTAATGTTTTTAAAATACCCTCGTTTAGATGCAGTTGCATTAAATAAACCCATGATTTTGCAGGAATTGCCCCGCTATAAATTTTTTATTGAAGATAAATTTTTTTTGCACTATCAGGTGCAAAAAAGAATTTGTGGTTTGCTTTTGTCTTATAAGCACACAGATAATAGTTGCGCCCCCCTGATTATTAAAATTTCTAGGAGGTTAAAACGGAGATTTATTGAGGACATGATAGTAATGAGGGCATTTAAAAATTTTAACTACTTTTCTTTTTTCGGATGCTTAAAATTATTCTTCCAAGAAGCAGTATTTATAGACGCGCTGGTATTCTCTTTTGTTTTTTTGATTCTTTTTTTGATTCCGCCGGCAATTTTAATACTCGCGTACAAATTTTTATTAATGATTAAACATGGCAAAAAATGGAGAACACGATGGTTTTTGGCAAGCAATTTTATTTCTATTACAAGCGGCGGCACAAGAAGATCAAGCTATATGTCTTGCGACTAGCTAACTTTTAATAAAAAAATATCTATAATGTATTCATACTCAAAATTTGCAAAACATACGTTTATTATAGGCGCGCTCCATGTATTGGGAATCATCCAGGGACTTGTTTTTTTGCCCCTTATTACGAAAATTCTTGGAGCAGGGGATTATGGCATCTGGTCTCAATTAAAAAATACGATGAATTTATTAGTTCCGTTTGGTTTCCTCGGTTTAGCAGAAGCTTTAGAGCGATTTTTATCGGGCGAAAAAGATCCCGAAAAAATCCGGGAAGGGGTTTTTTCCTCCTTGGTTTTTGTATCCGGCATTATTTTGATAATTGCCATGATTTTAGTGGTTTTTTCAGGGCCAGCAGCCGCCTTTCTCGGATTTGCTCCGATATTTATTAAACTCCTCTCCTTACTGATTATATTTGAATCACTAAATACAATTTTTATAATCGTGGTTCAGACCAGAAGAGAGATAGAAAAATATTTCTGGTTCTCTATCTCAAAAATGTTTGGAGAAACTGGATTGATAATAACGGTAATTATGCTTGGGTATGGATTATACGGTGCAGTTCTTTCACTTCTGTTTATTCGAATATTAATTTCTTTGGTTTTATTTGTTTACGTTGTAAAAAAAATAGGCATCAAAATTCCTAATTTTTCTTTGATAGAAGGTTATTTGCGGTTTGGCATTCCCACAATGGGCAACGGTGTTTCTTATTGGGTGGTTGCTTCGGCTGACAGATATTTTATTGGATTTTTTTTAGGGATAGTTTCTGTGGGCTATTATATTCCCGCCTACTCTATTGGAATGCTTTTAGTATTTTTTATTATTCCAATCACTTCCATGCTTTCAGTTGTTTTGCCCAAATTCTTTGATGACAATAATCTTGAAGAAGTAAAAAATTATTTAAGCCATTCCTTAAAGTATTTCCTGTTGATAATGACCCCCGCAGTTTTTGGAGTATCCATTTTATCTCGCCAATTGCTTTTAGCTCTTTCTACCGAGGAAATTGCTGTTAACGCTTATTTTATTACTCCTTTTATAGCCTTGAGCATGTTTGTATACGGTATCGGTTGTTTTATGTCCCAGATTTTAGTTCTTGTTAAAAAAACAAAACTTATCGCAATAATCTGGGTGGTAGCCGCTTTTTTAAACTTTGGCTTAAATTTTATCCTTATTCCTAAGTTCGGGATTGTAGCTGCCGCTGTGACTACTTTTATATCTTATTTTTGCGCTTTTATTTTAATTTGGTATTTTGCCTTTAAAGAACTTAAATTTAAGATTGACTGGAAATTTTTGGCTAAAAGCATTTTAGCATCAATCTTGATGGCCCTATTTGTGTGGTTGCTAAATCCGTGGGGTTTATTTAATGTTATATTATCGGTTGTTTCGGGCGCCCTTGTTTACGGAATTTTGATATTTTTGTTTCGAGGCATCGGTAAAAAAGAAATTAAATTCTTAAAAAGTGTAATCCATGAAATGGTGTTTTCTAATAAATAACGCTCCGTTTTTGTCAGAATTTTTTGGCAAATTGAGCAGTGAAGCAATAAAAGGGGGAGACGAATGTCTCATTGTTTGGAGTAGCAAAATTGCTGAGTATGAAAAAAGGAAGTTTTTTCCGGATAAGGCAAAATTTATTTCGGCAGTTGATTGGTGTGTTAGCAACTATGAGGGGGGTAAAAAAGAATTTTTTGGATTATCATGGAAAGATTTTTTTGCTTTTTTTGATAGAAATAAGATTCTTAAGTTCAATTATGAAAAGTCAATTGGGATAACACTGCAAGCCAGTCAATTTTTTGAATTCATTTTTGAAAAAGAAAAACCAGATGTGATAATTAATGAACCGCCGACTGGATTGCTCCATAAGGTTGCTTCTCGTTTTTGCGAAAGAAACAATGTGCCATATTTAGGTTTCGGCGGTTCCAGGATTGATGGCAGAATAGATATTTATGATTTGGGTTTTATCTGTCAAAAATATGAGAGTACATTCCAAAAACTAACTAATAGCGACATATCAAAGGAAGAAAGGGAGTTTGCTGAAAAATATATAGAAGATGTTGTGTCTCATAAGCAAGTGCCTTCTTATATGGGGTTCACTAAAATCCATTTTAGCCAGCTCGGCCTGCTTATGCATTATGTTAAAAGAATAAAAGAATCAGGTTCTCCGCTATTCCGATATTTGCGCAAAAGAAAATATTTTAAAAATTTTGACTATGAAAGCGAATCCAGATTCAAAAATGCTATTTCATCGCCCTTTAAGACAGAAAGGCGAAAGTTCAGAATCTTATTGCAGAAAAATATTTTTTCTAAAATTGGCGAACAAGATAAAGATTTTTTCTTATTTCCTCTGCAGTTTCAGCCAGAAGCTTCAACTAATATTTGTGCCACATATTATTGTGACCAATTAAATTCAATAAAAAATATTGCATTCAGTCTGCCCTTTCCATGTAAGTTATATGTAAAAGAGCATCCTGTGGCTGTGGGGACAAGGCAAAATAGTTTTTACCGAGAATTGAAAAAAATTCCAAACGTGGTTTTAATTTCTCCTTATGAGAACATAGAAAAAGTTATTAAAAATTCATTGGGCGTTATTACTCTAACTAGCACCGTTGGCATGGAATCGGCTTTGGCAGGCAAGCCAACGTATGTTTTTGGAGACGTTTTTTATTCTTACCACCCCTTGTGCAGAAGATTAAAAAATTTCGATGATTTAAAAACTAAAATAGAAGAGGATTTGATAAACAGTCCAAGAACAGATAATTTTCAGGACGTTAATGTTCGTTTTGTCATTTCTTATTTTAGAAACACCATTGAAGGCGACATGGGCTCAGTAATCACGGGCAAAGATAAAAATAATTATAAGCTGATTTATCAGCGCATAATAGAAATTTTAAATACTAAAAATATTTTTTAAAGTTACCCTTAATGCCAAAAAAAATTATTTTTTTTATACCGACGTTAAGCATAGGAGGGGGAGAAAGAGTAGTCTCTGAACTGTCTTTGAATTTTCCTGATTCTGTTACGACAACCATTGTTTTGTTCCAAAACCAAGTTTCTTATCCGTATAAAGGAAAGCTGGTTTGCCTAAATATTCCAATTTCAAACCCGCTGCCTTTAAAGGTATATTATTTTTTCCTTTGTTTTTTCCGTTTTAGAAAAATAATAAGGCAGGAAAATCCGGACTATGTAATTAGTTTTGGCCCAGCGCTGAATGTAATTAACCTTTTTTCTAGTAAGAAAAATATTTTAAGGGTGGATAATGTCATGTCTTGTTCTGGGAAAGGCATAATTTACGAAACCATGATTAAGCTTTTTTACAATAAAGCGCCCAGAATCGTTTGCGTGTCTAAAGTATCGGCAGCAGATTTAGTAAAAAACTTCGGGATTAAAGAAGAAAAAATTAAAGTAATACATAATCCGCTCAATATCAAAGAGATAAAAAACTTGGCATTAAATCCCCTTGAGCCAGAGTATCAAAAAATTTTTGAAAAGCCAGTGATAATAACCGTTGGAAGGCTGACAAAGCAAAAAAATCACAAAAGCTTAATTGCTTCATTCAAATATGTGAAAGAAAAAGTTAAGGGCGCCCAATTGGTAATTTTGGGAAAAGGGGAGCTGGAGCCGGGATTAAAACGTTTGATTAAAGATTTGAAATTGGAAAAAGATGTCCATATTTTAGGCTGGCAAAAAAATCCATTCAAATTTTTATCCAGGGCAAAAGCATTTGTTTTATCTTCTTTGTGGGAAGGATTGCCATATGTGCTTTTAGAAGCAATGGCTTGCAGCCTTCCAGTTATATCAGCAGATTGCAAGTCCGGGCCCAGAGAAATTTTAGCGCCCGATACAGATATTAACCAGAAAATAGAGGATGTTGAATACGAAAAATTTGGCATTTTAACGCCATCTTTTGATGGAAATCCAAATAGCATACAAAAACTAAGCGAAGCAATGGTTAAAATATTAACGGATAAGCAACTGTCAGATAATCTGGCGAAAAAATCTCTAGAAAGAGCGGAGGATTTTGATATTAAAAATATTATTAAAAAGTGGGATTTTTTGCTGCTTTAATAATTTGTAAGATAGTGCTATTATAGTAAGATATATAAATAACTACTGAAGCCTATGCCCGAGAGATTCCACAAGATTTTAGTAATACATATGGGAGGAATTGGAGATTTAGTATTGTTCACTCCAGCTCTTAAGATTTTAAAAAATAATTTTCCTGATGCAAGCATAGATATTTTTACAGGATATACGATAAGCGCCAGAGATATTTTTACAGAAGGGAATGTTGTGAATAAAATATTTAAGTTTGATTTTGCTAAAAGCGGTTTTTTGAACAGATTAAAATTTATTTTTCAACTAAGGAGGGAAAAATACAATTTAGCTATCGTCACCACAAGCGTAAATCCATTGATGGGAAGCTTTTTCGCTTTTTTGACCGGAACTAAAACTAGGGTGGGAGAATACAGAAAAGCTAAACTGACATTTTATACCAATCAAGTAAAACTTGACGCTGATAAACACAAAATAGAAACTAATCTAAATTTATTAAAAGCTTTAAATATAAAGGTAAAAACCCCTGTGCCTCCGCCGTTTTTTGAGACGGGAGCCGATGATAAAAAATTTGCCGAAGAATTTGTCAAAAAAAATAATTTAGAAAATAAAATTTTAATAGGCATTTTTCCTGGAGCCAGCCCGAAACAACAATTTAAGGCGTGGCCAAAAGAAAATTTCATTGAATTAGGGCGGAAAATTTTGAGCAATATTCCAAATGCCTTTATTATCATTTTCGGTTCCTTAAACGAAAAAGAAGAATGTTTTCAAATAAAAAATAGTTTAGGCGAGAAAGCTATAATAATAACTGGCTGTCCATTGAAACAAGCGGCAGCCCTAATAGATAAATGTAAAATTTTTGTAGCTTCAGATTCCGGGTTAAGCCACGTTGCCGCAACAACAAACGCTAATTTAATAGCCATTTGCGGACCTACAATTTCAGAAAGAACCGGTCCTGTTGGGCCTAGAGTGCACATAATTAAAGAGAAATGCAGTTATCAATATCACGATGTTTTTACTAAAAATTACGATTTTAACAGAAAGCATCAATGCCTCAAAAAAATATCGCCAGACAGAGTTTTAAATAAAGCAAAAGAAATTTTAAATATTGGAGAAGATGGAAGAATATATTAAAAAGATACCAGAACTATATAAACCCGAAAGGCACCCAAAGGGCTGGGGCTTTGAAGACTGGATAGCAAATAAAGAATATTGCGGTAAATTACTATTCTTTAAAAAAGGTAAAAAATGCAGTTTCCATTACCACGAAAAAAAGCACGAAACTTTTTATCTTTTTTCTGGCAAAATGGAATTTAAAATAGGCTGGGAAGATGATATTTTAGCTGCAAAAACTTACGCTATTTTTTCTGGCGATTGCCTCGAGATACCAATAGGGCTTAGGCATCAAATGACAGCCCTAGAAGACTCAAACCTTTTTGAATTTTCTACCACTCATTACGAAGAAGACTCCAAGCGCATAATTAAAGGAGATTAATTAAATATGGAAGCAAATAAATTAATTAAAGTTGTAGATAACTTTAAAGGAAAAAAGATCTGCGTAGTTGGCGATATAATGCTGGATCATTTTATATGGGGAGATGTTGAGAGAATTTCTCCCGAAGCGCCAGTGCCAGTGGTTTTTGTTAACAAAGAAACTTTTATACCAGGGGGAGCGGCTAATACCGCCAGCAATATCGCCGCCTTGGGCGGAGAGGTTTTTATAGTTGGCTTAATTGGGCCGGACGAAGCTGGCAAACAGCTGATTTCTGAACTAAAAAAAAGAAAAATTAACACAGACGGGTTATTGGCCGTCAAAGACCGCATTACTATTCAAAAGACCCGCGTAGTTGCAAGAAATCAGCAAGTAGTGAGAGTAGACAGAGAAATATGCAGCGACATAAACAACCTTCAAGAGAACAAGGAAATTAATTTTATATCGTCTCGCATAAAAGATTGGGATAGCTTGGTTATTTCTGATTATAATAAAGGATTTGTAACAAAAAGATTAGCTGAAGAATTAATAAAACTGGCGAACAGGCACAAAAAACCCATTATTGCAGACACAAAGCCATGCCATCTTTCTTATTTCAAAGACATTACTGTTTTGCTTCCAAACCGCAAAGAAGCCATTGAAATGGCAGGTACAGACGATATTAAAAAAGCCGGAAAAATAATACAAAAAAAATTAAACTGCAGTGTATTAATTAAACAAGGAGCTGAAGGAATGGCCCTTTTTGAAGATAAAAAAGTCAGCTATCTTGCCGTAAAAGCAAAAGAGGTATTTGATGTAGTCGGGGCTGGGGACACAGTGGCAGCTGTTATTTCTTTGTCTTTGCCGTCAGGAGCTAGCTTGGAAGAATCAGCAACAATTGCAAACCATGCAGCTGGAATCGCGGTAGGAAAAATAGGGACAGCTGTAGTTTATCCAGAAGAATTAAAAAAGAAATTAAGAGATGGCAAATAGTAAAATTAGAACCCAGAAAGAGATTATTAAAATTGTTGAAGACCAAAAAAAACTTGGCAGAAAGGTAGTAACCCTTAACGGCAGTTTTGATATCTTGCATTTGGGCCACATTAAATCGTTCAAGGAGGCCAAAAAACAGGGCGACATTTTGATCATTCTTTTGAATAGCGACAAATCGATAAAAAAATACAAGGGCCCGGCACATCCTATAAATTTAGAGAAAAATCGCGCAGAAGCATTATCCGCGCTCAAATTTATTGATTATATTGTTATTTTTGATGAAATTAATCCCAAGCCGATTTTAGAAAAAATTAAGCCAGATATCCATTGCAACGGATCCGATTGGGGAAAAAATTGCATTGAAAGGGAGGCGGTGGAAGAGAATGGAGGAGAAATACATATTTTAAAATGGCAGAAAGGATTTTCGACCAGTGCAATTCTAGAAAAAAAATTAGGGACCGGCTATAAACCCGATATAAAAGCAGTGTTTTTAGACCGCGATGGAACAATTAATATCAACCGGCCCGGATGCGTGCGCGAAATCAGCCAGTTTAATTTTGCGCCGGGAGCCGTATCTGCCCTGAAAAAACTATCAAAAACAGATTATAGAATTATTATTATTACCAATCAATCTGGAGTGGGCAGAGGATATTTTGCAGAAGAAGGTTTAGACAAAATTCACAATTGGATGCTTAAAAAATTAAGCGAAGAAGGCATCAAAATTGATAAGATTTATTATTGTCCTCATCTTCCGGAAGATAACTGCCCTTGCAGGAAACCAAAGATAAAAATGTTTTTGCAGGCCGTCGCAGATTTCGGCATAAACTTAAGCAAGAGCTGGTTTATTGGAGATGATGAAAAAGATGTAATTGCGGGCAGGGAAGCAAATATTAAAACAATAAAGATCGGCAGTAAAATGAGGGAAGAATTGAAGTTGGAGCCCAATCTTTATGCCAAAAATTTATCAGAAGCGATTGCCGCTATTCTAAAAAATGAATAATAAAAAAATATTAATCACTGGCGGAGCAGGATTCATCGGCTCAAATTTAGCCTTGACGCTTCAGGAAAAATATCCTGACAATAAATATTTTATTATTGATAATTTTTCTTCGGGGAATTCCGAAAATCCGCCGGATTTTAACGGCGAAATTATCTCCGCTGATGTTTCTAAAATCAATCTTAATGATTATTTCGATAAATTAGATGTTATTTTTCATCAGGCAGCCAATACAGATACAACTGTTTCTGATCAAGATAAAATGACGCGAAATAATGTTGATGGATTTTTGAATGTTCTGAAATTTGCCTTGAAAAACAAAACAAGGCTGGTATATGCTTCTTCAGCTGCTGTTTATGGCCATTCCCATCCGCCTATGATAGTAGGAAAAAACGAGGCGCCAGCGAACGTATATGGATTTTCTAAATTAGCTGCTGACAGCATTGCCAGAGAACATTTCAATGATTTGCCGATAATCGGGCTACGCTATTTTAATGTTTATGGTCCAAGAGAAAAACATAAAGGTAAAATGGCCAGCATGGTTTGGCAGTTATATTCGCAGATGAAGGAAGGCAGGAAGCCAAGAATATTTAAATATGGAGAACAAAAAAGGGATCAAGTTTATATTAAAGATGTTGTTCAGGCAAATTTATTGGCACTAGACGCTGATAAAAGCGGAATCTTTAATGTCGGTAGCGGCAAAGCAACGAGTTTTAATGAAATAGTCAAGAATCTTAATGAAACACTTGGCACCAATTTAGAGCCGGAATATATTGATAATCCTTACGGACACTATCAGGATTACACAGAGGCAGATCTAAGCGAATCAAAAACATATTTAAAATATTCTCCGGAATATGACATTAAAAAAGGAATAAAAGACTATTTTAATAATTAAACAGCTAACATTATGGATTTTTTGAAGATAATTTTAAAATATAAAAACTTTGTAATAATCGGCTGCTTGGCGCTCGCGGTGTTTTCTTTTTTGAGCCGAGAGCTGGCCGTTGGATTAATTTTTATTGCATTTTTGGCAGCCATCAGCATGTTTTTCATTGACAAAATCAAAGATGAAAAACAAAAAAAGATTTTAGGCACGCTGTTTTTAATTGTTTTTTTATTGCATGCTCTCGCCGTCTTCTTTGTTTATTACACTAATTTTCAGCCGTTCTCGGGGGGAAGGGGAGATTTTATATACTATAATTTAGACGCCCAAAAAATTTCAGAAAGGATCCACCAAGGTAATTTTTCTATAAATGGATTAAGCACCAGCCATTTATATCCGGTAATCGTCGGTTATCTTTACGCTTTTACAACTCCAAAAATATTAATTGGGGAACTTTTCAATGCGTGGATGGTTTCCCTCATTGCTATTTTTATTTATTTGATAGTGAGGGAAGTGGGCAGATCGGAAAAAGAAGGTTTTATTATCGGGTTGATTGTTGCTGTTTATCCCAGCCTGGCATTTTACAGCAGTTTATTGTTGAAAGAAGCTATAACAATTTTGTTTGTTACAATTGCACTGCTGATGTCTCTAAAAATTATTAAAGAATTTTCATGGAAAAAATTCGTTATCCTTTATCTGGCACTAATTGGGGTTTTTCACTTTAGGTTTTACATAGGTTACGCGCTTATTTTAGCTTTTATCATCAGCTGGTTTTTTCTTTCAAACATGCAGATAAAAAAGAGGGCAGTTTATGGAATTATTATATTTCTTCTTATGGGATTTCTGCCTCAAATTTCAATAGTGGGGGTATGGAGCTCTGGTTATTTCGGCATAAGAAATTTTACTTCATTTTTAAATCCCAACACGATTACCTATTACAGGGAGACTGTTTATGCCCCGACGGCTCCAGAAGCTCCTCAGCCGGGTGCAGAACCGAGTGCAAAAAAAGATGAAGTTATCAAACCCGCCCTAATAGAAATAGAAAAGGTAGGAACAGGAGACGGCCGGGAATCTTCAACAACCATAAAAACCGGGCTTGAAAATCCAATAACTTTTTTGGCAAATACAACGCTGTCATTTATTTTTTCCCTTCTAGGCCCTTATCCTTGGCAACTAAAGAAGCTTTCACAGCTTCTTGTTTTGCCCGAGATTATTCCCTGGTATTTCTTTTTATTTTTCATAATAAAGGGCGTCTTCAAAAATATTAAAAAAGAGTATAAAGCTATGCTGCCCCTACTTTTTTTCAGTATTTTAGTTATTGGCTCCCTTTGTCTTTTTATGACAAATTTTGGTATAACCACCAGAATCAGAATGCCGGCCATTTTAGCGCTTTTGTGCCTGCTTCCATTTGGTTTAAAGTCGTTGAATAATATTAAAATTCCATTTTTGGAAAATTACATTTTTTAACATGAAATATTTAGTTACCGGGGGTGCCGGTTTTATAGGCAGTCACCTTGTTGATAAATTAATAGAGCTGGGCCACGATGTTATTGTGATTGACAACCTTTCAACTGGCAATCTTAAAAATTTAAATCCTAAGGCAAAGTTTTTTAAGGAGGATATTT
>Ga0172380_10006545_pt1 | contig 13487 bp, 9 predicted proteins | sample Leawe162metaG_FD_119747 | JGI IMG/M metagenome (GOLD analysis project Ga0172380, IMG submission 119747) | Leachate microbial communities from a municipal landfill in Southern Ontario, Canada - Leachate well 162 metaG | ecosystem: Engineered > Solid waste > Landfill > Unclassified | place... | reverse complement strand
GCGGCGTCGCGTTGCGCTTCGGCCACGTTCAGCGTTTCCTGTTGGGCCGTCGTGGCGATGCTGAAGGCGAGTTCCGCCTCAGCACGCTTCGTTTCGGAAGTCACCTTGAATTCCGCCTGCTTCACGTCGCGATCGCGTTCTGCTTCGGCTACAGTTGCCGAGTTCTTGGCCTGGATCAGGGCCGACTCCTTTTCCGCGTTTGATGTTTCGATGGCTTGCCGGCTGGTCGCCTGAGCGACTCTAATCTCGGCATCAGCCTTGGCGTCAGCCACGGCCTGCCTGCCCATCGCATCGATGTACCCTTCGCTATCCGTGATTTCCTGGATAACGAGGTTCATTAGTTGTATACCCAGTCCGGATAGTTCCACCGAAGACTCGTCAACGACTTTCTTGTTAAACTCGTCCCGTTTCCGAAGGAGTTCGTCGATGTTGAGTGTACCGATGATGGAGCGGAGATGACCCTTCAAGATGTTCAAGATGAACATCTCGATAGGACTTTGCACAGAACCGCGTTGGCCTGAATTGGAATCGTAGCTGAGCTTGTCGATCAAGGCCTCAATGGCCTTGGTTAGCCCAGCCGAATCCGACGCTACCTTGCAAGTCGCTACCCCGTGAATTTGAAACTTCACGTTGTCTCGATTGGGTATGTCTGTTTCCTCGATCGCGACTTGAAAGGCCGTGGTCGGCAATTCCACATACTCTTCGAAAAGAGGCATCTGGATGCGACCACCAGCTGTTACGATCATGAAACCGCGCTTTTCCCCGTCCTCCCAGGTGTAGTTACGGCCGTAGAAAATTCCGACCCGTCCGGGCGGGATCTTCTTGTAACGGCTGGCCGCATATTTCACGGCCAAGAGAAGGGCAACCGCGATCAGGATGATCATGATTGGCAAAACAAAGCCAGCGAGTTGTTGAGAAATCCACTCCATCTGTTCTTCCTCCTCTTTGCTTGTTTGATGTGAGAGGTTATGGTTGCTTAACTACTACTTGTCCGCCTTGGCATTTGACCACCTCAATAGTGGAGCCCTTGGCGATGCCACTCGGTCCTTCTGCTCGCGCCTGATATGTCCGCTGTAAGCTTCCCATGGTCACCTCGACTTCGCCGATATGGCCGGGATCTATCCCGATTGTAACGACGCCGGAATGACCCACGGCCCCCGTGCTACTCGCTAGGCTGTTAGACTGTTGAGAGTAGATGAGGCGGAGAATCAGGTACATAACAAAGCCGAGCAACAACCCGCAAGCCACTCCCCAAAGAGAAGCAACTTCGGGCCCGGAGTTGTGGTATCGGGCAACAAAACCCGCTGCGCCAAAGCCAATAATGAACATGGCGATGACCTTAGTTGAGAAGATGCTTGCGGTCGGCTCGGCTCCACCGTCACCCGGGTCAAAGCCGTGGCCGAAATCGTGATCATGATCGTGGCCGAAAATACTGCCCCCTATGAGCAGTACCAGGCCCGCGAATGCGATCGCAATGAAGACAGCGCTGGTCATTTCTACCTCCCTTGGTTGGGTTTTTGTTAGTTGATCCGATACAAACCGACAGTTCTTTCTTTACTTAATTTTCAATGAACTACGTAAATGTAACAAGCCGAACCTAAAGAAGGTTCGGCCATCTGGCTATTATATAAGCATAAATATACGCCGAAGTCAATGGCGCAGAAATTTGAGATTCATAAGTAAAATTTTGTGATTTTTATTATTATAAGGGTTAATATTCCATTTTATTTTTTGCCAAGAGCGAGCGGTTGGCATTTCCTTGAAAAGTGCTATAATTATGACTATTAAGTTCTATTTTTTAACCATTTAAACTATGAATATTCTGGCCAACAAAAGACTTTATGTCGTGGGAATAATTTCCCTAGGATTAGGGATTTTATTTGATTACCTCTTTTATGATAAGTTTTTCGGAATTTCTTATTTAATCTACACAGTTTCGCTTTTGGTTGGTTTATTCGCGCTTTTAACCGTTTTTAAGGTTCCTTACAATAAAAAAGCGGTTGTTTGGTTTTTGCCAGGGGTTTTATTCTTTGCTCTAATGGTCGGGGTGAGGGCTAATTTCTTTATACATTTTTGGAATATGGTCCTGACGATTGCTTTTCTCTTACTTTCGGCGCACCAGCTAAGCGGGCGAAATATCCGAAAAAATTTATTTTTAGATTATCTTAAAACCGCCGTGGTTTTACCGCTTAGCATGCTCGGCCGATCTTTCAATGCTTTAGGCCGAATGCTCTCCGTCGGGAAAGGGGAGCGAAGCGGAAAAAATGCGCAAATTATCAAAGGCATTTTAATTACCGTGCCGATTGTCTTATTTTTTCTGTTTCTTTTATCCTCAGCGGATTTAGTTTTTAAAGAATTGATAAATAATTTATTCAGTTTTAATTTTAACATTAGCGAGGACGTTTTGGCGCAAATTTGGTGGGCAGCTGTGTTTACTTTAGTTTGGCTAGGCGCCTACACCTATATTTTAGAAAAATCGAGCGTAAGCGAGACTTCTTCGGCGGCGCCGGTTGCGCGTAATTTTAAATTTGGAAACATTGAAGCCGGTATTTTATTTACGACTTTAAACGTTCTATTTCTGACTTTCGTCGCTATTCAAATCCGCTACTTATTCGCCGGCCATAATGCTATCACCCAATTTGGTTTTACTTATGCCGAATATGCTCACAAAGGTTTTGGGGAACTAGTAGCAGTCGCTTTGTTATCTTTTGGCTTAGTCTTTCTGGCGGAAAGATATGTCGAGCGCAGTGATAGCAAGCCAAGTCTTTTATTTAAAACTTTAACCGGAGTCTTGATGGCCTTAGTCTTGGTGATTATGGTTTCCGCCTTTATGAGGCTCGCTATCTACGAGCAGGCCTACGGCTTCACCTTGGCGCGTATTTTAGTTCAAGCCTTTATTGTTTGGTTAGCGGCCGTCTTTTTGTGGCTAGGCTATAAGATCATAAAGGGCCTCGAAGATCGGCCTTTTGTTTTCGGCCTATTTTTATCAGTCATTTCCTTCTTTGTTTTTATCAATCTTTTCAACCCGGATGCGTTTGTGGCCAGAAAAAATATCAGCCAGTCTCTCGAAACAGGGGAGCTTGATACGAAATATCTTTCCAGCTTGTCCGCCGATGCCATACCCGAATTGATGCCGTTATTAGAAATGCCGGGCGTAAAGGATAAATATGGCAATGAGTTATCCAAAGAAGTGGCGATTGCTTTAAAAGGTTATTATGACTCGGCGGTTAATGAGCCTTGGCAATCGTATAGTGTCTCTCGTAATCGGGCGGTTGGGTTAATCAGCAACAAGCTTAACCTAATTTCAACGCTAACCAAATAAGCTCAACGATTATTGCGCGTTCAGGCAAACAGAAATTCGTAATTTCTAGACATAAAAAATCCAGCTTTTTATAAGAGGCTGGATTTTTTATTATTTGCTGTTTTATTTGTCTATCTTTTGGCTCCCGAGTAGGCTATTGCCCTAACTATATCCTCCTCCTACGCTTTAGCTAGCGCTAAAGCTTCGGCGGACAAGCAAGCCTATCTTTTGGCTCCCGAGTAGGCGATCGCCCTAACTATATCCCAAGCTAATGAATTAGAAGGATTGTGTCCGTAGATGTAATAGAATGTTCTTATCGCCACTTTTTCCGAGTTAGTATTTCTGGCGCTCGGTCTTAAACCGTAAGCAATAATCGAAACGGCGGCGTTGTCGTTAGGATTACTCATGTTTGCCTCACGATTGTAAACTTTCTTAAACTCTACTTTAGCGGCCGCCAGGGCTGTCGCGCTCTCTTCTGCCGGCCAACGGCCGCTAGCAATTTTTATCGCGTCCGACCACTCGGCTTCGGTTTTCGGCAATTTTCCAAAAGCCTTTTTGTAAGAGGAGATAACGCCGGCTCGTTCACCCGCGCCCAAAATTTTAGTGGTGATGCTTCCATAAGTAATGAAGAAATTTAGCCGGTTAGCCTGGTCTGACGCTAGGTTTTCTTCATGGGTTAAACTGCTGAGGTATTTGTCGGAAGTTATTTTTTCATTGGCGGAATTGCGGACAGCGCTAATGCCGTTTAAAATGCTGTTGATATTAGCGGAGTAAATTAAACCGGTGTCAGCCGCAATTTGTTGAAGTTGATTTTGGGCGGCCGTAGCGTTAGCGTTATTGCCCGTCTCGCTTGAACCGGTATCAGAAACCTTTACGCCAGCCACCTCGGGAACAATAAGCCTAGCTGTCAATTCCGCGCAGTTATTACTGCTCGACGAAGCGCAAATTTTTATAATCGACGATCCGGCTACGGTTTTACCGCTTAAAACTAAGGCTTTGCCGTTGTTGCTTAAACTCGCGGACACCGCATTAGGGTTGCTAATTGAGTAGATGACGTTATTGGCCGTTCCGCCGGTGATAATAATAGTTGAGCTTTGATCGGGGGATAAGGAAATATTATTCTGGCTGAAAGTAATCACCTCCAAAGCTGGTCCGATAGTGACATAAATGCTGGCACAGGCGGTGCCGGAGCAAACCCCGACAATTGAGGAACCTTCGACATTACCTTTTAGGGTAATAATATTTCCGCTGATACTGGCAGTAACCCCGCTTGGATTAGAATTTGAGGAAATGGCATAGCCCGAGCCGTCGCCTCCGGAAACAGTTACGTTGCTAGTGCCGTCTTTAGCAACGGTGATGACGTTTTGGCTAAAGGCAATGACGGTGGCGGAGGGAACGGTTGTGTTTAAATTGGTAGTGACATTAAAGTTACCGCAAGTGGCGTTCTGGGTAGCCGAGCAAACAGTAATAACCGCGGTGCCAGCCGTACTCCCGCCCGTGACTGTCAAGCTCGAACCAGCAATAGAAGCAGTGACCACACCGCTGTTGGTGTTAGAGGAAATATAATAGTTTGTGTCTGGACCACCGGAAACAGTCACGTTCTGTGATAACCCCGGAATTAAGCTTAGAGTTGTTGGACTAAAAGATAAGCTGGTAGCGCTGGCGGCTAGAGCGTTAACATAGAGATTAATGCAATTTGTCTCCGAGCCTTTGAAGCAAACGTTAATGGTGGCGGTACCGGCCGCGTTTCCCCAAAGGGAAATTTGGTCAGTCGTGCCGCTAATACTAGCGTTCACGGCCGTAGAATTGGTGTTTGATTTTATTTCATAACCATTGGTGGACCCGCCAAAAATTGTCACGCTCTTTGATTGCCGATAGTTTAAAGTCACGTTATTTTCGCTTAAAGAAATTTGTGTTTGTCCGGCTCTGTCGCCAACGACTATTTCTATTGATTTACAACCGGCACTCGCTCCGCAAAGGATTAGGTTGCTGGTGCCCTTAGCTAGACCAGTGACAGTTATTTGACCTCCACTGATAGCAGTGCCAACGCTGGAAGGCAGACTGTTGGCAGACAAAATTAGGGCGTGGGAAGAATTTATCGTTAAACTTTGACCAACGGCGATTTGGCTGTTGGCGTGGCTTAAAGTAATAGTGCTGGTGTACGACGGCCAGAGTAAGGTCGCAGAAGGAACGCCGTTAACGGTGGCGTAAACCGGGGAGCCGGCCGGAATCCCGTAACCGCCGCTACTTATCTGACTAGAAAAATTACCGGACGAGTCGGTGGTGCCGAAAACTATGGTGGTTAAAGCGGCTGCGCCCGAAGGCAGGAAAGACAGGCGAATAGTCGAGCTAGGCTCGCCGGAGATAGTAACATTGACGGCATCGCCGGTCGTGTTAGCTAGAGTTAGAGTCGTTGTTGATGCTTTGACGTTAAAAGCCAGGCCAAACAAGAGACCGGCCACAAAAAGATAAGAGATTTTTTGTCGCATAAATATGAGTTAATTATTATTTTATAATTAGTCTTATAATCTATTATTATATCATTTTTAAAAATAATTCACAAAAAAAGATTGGGGTTCGTTGTTAGCTATTAAATAAATTTAAAATGTGTTATAATTTTTCTATTAGCAACTAATCAATTTTTATGGCGAAAAGAAGCACGGGCGTTGGTAAAAAGAGAAAGATTCGTTCTCACAAGACAGCCAAGCGTCTCGAAATTAAGCGAGTAATGCTTGAAAAAAAAGGAGCAAAAAAGAAACGCAAATAAAGAATAAGTTTAGTTTAGATCTTGCGCATATTCCGGCTATTTATGGCGGAAATATTTGCGTTTATTTATATTTAATATTAATCTATTTATATGATAGACGAGAAGCTAAAAGAGAAACTATTAATCTCTCAGAAAAATGAAATCACTGAGCATTTTATTTATGCGCGCCTTTTTGCATCAACCAAAGACGCTCACAACAAAGAAATTTTAAAAAATATCTCCGAGGAAGAGCTAAAGCATTATAATGTTTGGAAAAAATATACCAATGAAGACAAAAAGCCGGACAAACTAAAAATTTGGTTTTTCTTTATAATTTCTAAAGTCTTAGGTTTAACCTTTGGTATTAAATTAATGGAGAAAGGGGAGGAGAGAGCGCAGATAAGTTACGAAGAAATTGCCAAAGTGATTCCCGAAGCGGATAATATACGTCATGAAGAAGAAAAACATGAGAACGACTTGGTTGGTTTAATTGATGAAGAAAGATTAAAATATGTCGGCTCAATGGTTTTGGGTCTTAATGACGCTTTGGTTGAATTAACCGGCGCCTTGGCTGGCTTTACTTTAGCTTTGCAAAACGTGCGCCTGATCGCGGTCACCGGTTTAATTACCGGGATTGCCGCCTCGATGTCGATGGCGGCTTCTGAATATCTTTCCACTAAATCAGAGCGAAGTAACAAGGTGCCCTTTAAGGCCTCTCTTTATACGGGTTTTGCTTACGTCTTGGCGGTCTTCCTTCTGGTTTTTCCTTATTTTGTTTTTGATAATCTTTATTTGTGTTTGGGTTTTACGGTGTTTAATGCGGTTTTTTTAATCTTTATCTTCACCTTTTATATCTCGGTCGCTATGGATATGTCTTTCAAAAAACGGTTTTTTGAGATGGCGCCCTTAACCCTTGGCATATCGGCCCTAACGTTTTTTATTGGCTTTTTGGTTAGGGTGTTCCTGAAGATAGAGGTGTAATATCATTGAATAAATTAAATATTGACAAAAATTAAAATATGTGCTATCATTTAGATTGGCATTTTGGCTATAGTTGCTGAATAATCCATAAAACCCCCAACGGAGGGAAGAAAAGATGCCCACGTTCGTTTTGTGGCCAACGGTGACTGTCACAGTAGCGGCTATAATCTGGTGGCTTTTTCAGCCCCAATTCCGCACCCTCAAAGGGCGGGGCGGGGTATACTATCGAGCTATCTATGTCAGAGTGCCAGGGTATACGAGGTATGTTAGCGTAGAAGAGGGTATTGTATACATTCAAGAATTCGTTCAAGATGATCTGGTTGCTCTAGGGGAACAACTTGCGGTTTCAGTCCCAGAGGACCAGCATTACAACTCGGAGTACTTCACCGCCGTAGCCCTGATTTCGATGGGGTTATGGCCGGGTTATACGCCCGAGTGGATGCTTAACGGCCACTGGATACTGCAACGGCCGGAAAAGATAGAGAAAACCTTCACCTTGAAGGCACGTCAGTGGAACGTCTACTGTCGCCTAAGCCCTAACGTCCGGGCAACGTTTGATGCCGAGGTCCGAGCATTGATCGGCAGCCCGGCCTAATCAACACAAACTACAAGCCACGGAGAAATCTGTGGCTTTTTTCTTTGAGTTAAGTTATATTGACATTTATTGATTTATATGGTAAAGTAATGTGTTCCTTTAAAAATTAAATCTTCACACAACAAGGAGGTTGCGATGCTTGGCTTTGTTTTGGTTCTGGTGATTGTTATTTTTCTTATTCGCACAGCGTTTTCTCTCCATAAGCGAACGATCGTCAAGAAGGACGGAGTCTACCGGGCTTGGCATATTTTTTTGCCGGGTCTGGGTAGGATTTACTGGCTGGAGTCTAATTTTCACTTGGACGGCTGGAAAGTGTCGAAAATCGACGAACCCAACCAGCCTGAATTATCTGAAGGCGAGGGCGAAAAGGCTTTCGGCGAATCATTGTTAAAAAAGGAAGCTTTTCGCGGGTACGTCCTAAAAGAAAGGTCGGAGGGGCACTGGATGCTTCACCGAGATGCCACCACTCGTCGTTATTTCACCTTTAGTATGCCGGTTCGAGTCGGACCGCTGGTATTCTGGCGATTGACTGACGAGCAACTGGCGAAGAAACAGGCGGAAGAACGGACGGAGGAAGAGCGGCGGATAGAAGCTCTTAAAGCCGAAGAGGCGCGAGGGTGGATAGCCGAGCAGAAGTCTTGGGATTCCTCCCAACGCCAAGCGCTTATTAAAGAGTTTAGCGATTTGGGGGTGGAGGTAACTGAGTCGCTTAAGACCACCGAATATGGCGGAGAAGAATTGCCGATACCTGGGGTTTTTCTCAAGACCCGTTTTGCCGTCCTCGGTGGGATGGAGAATCCTAGCCCCTCGGCGATTGATCAATATCTCGAGAAGCTGTTGCGACAGTACAAAGAATCGATCACGTGTGGAGTTAAGTAGCGTTTCACGCTCAAAGCCACGGAGAAATCTGTGGCTTTTTTCTTTGGTAAAAGTTTTATTGCCCGCTTATGTAAAAAAAGTTATAATATTAATAATTTTAATTATTAACTTATCCGTTCGAGTTATTGGGCGGGTAAAAAACTATGACAAAAAGGAGGGAGGGCAAGATGCCGATGGTTTTAGCTATGGGCATCTTTTTATTTTTAATGTTTGGAGTTTGGGCGCTTCAGACCGGTAAAGCCGAAGCTGCTTTGGCTGACCATGTGGTGATTAACGAAGTGCAAACAGTTGGTATTGGCAACAACAGCTATGACGATTGGGTCGAACTCTATAACCCAACGGCGACTGCGGTTGATTTATCAACCTGGTCGATTCAGAAATCAAGCTCGGCGGGGACAACATTTTATAAAACCGCTCTCAGCGGCGTAATTCCGGCGCAAGGTTATTTTTTAATTGTTAGAGATAATGCAGCCACGACGCAAAGCCTAAAAGATCTAAAAGACGTTTTAGCTTCCGACAGTAATTTTTCTTTAGCTGACCATAATATCATTTGCCTAGTAAATGACAATGTAACGATTACAAATGTTAGCGATATTAACGTCGTTGATTATGTCGGTATGGGTACGGCGACTTATTTTGAAGGTAGCGCCTCGGCTTTTAATCCAACGGCGGGCAAAAGTATTGTCCGAACGCCTGACGGCGAAGACAGTAATAATAACAATCTAGATTTTTTATTATCCGATACTCCCACCCCGAAAAGCGGAGTCGAAGCTGGTAGCGATAGTGATCTTGGCGGAACAGTTTTGTTAACCATAACGCCGGACGCCGAATCCGTTCAAAATATTTCTCCCACTGGCGCGCAAGTTGTCTTTCAAGTCAATGGCGCCGGCGCGGCCTTAGTTAATTATGGTTTTGATAGTTCTTATGGCAGTTCAACCCTTGCTGAAACGGTTACGGCCAATACGACAAAAAATATTTCTTTAACCAACTTAACTTGCGCCACGACTTACCATTATTCTATCCACGCGGAAAACGTTGGCGCGACCGAAAGTGATGATAGCGTTGACGCAACTTTTACAACCTTGCCTTGCGGAATTGCGCTTGATGATCTGACTATGCCGAAATCTTCGGCCAAGGCCAATAACCAATTTGGAAGCGGTTGGGAGTGGGAGTTTAATATCACGATTTGGAACATGAGCGAAACGACCTTGAAGATGAAATTCGATCAATGGTCGGGCGCGGGAACATTAAGTTCCGCCGGCAATATGCGCTATTCGGTCGATAACGGCGCGAATTGGAAAGATATAACCGCTAATAATGAATATCCGACGGAGGGATTGGATATTAGCGCAATCGATAATGGCGCGGAAGCCGGGCGGCAGATTAAGATCATGGTCACCATGAAAGTTCCGGTTGGGACCGCGGCTGGGTATTATAATTCTAACTATGGCATTCTGACGGAGTAAAACCCCCTCTCATTGTTAAGGAGAGGGGTCCGAGATAATCATTCGTTAATTAACCATAACAAAAAGGGATTGCGTAGGAACAGGGCATTGCCCTGTTCCTACATGTGCAATGGCAACTGTAAATGACAAAAATTTTATTTATTTTTATATTTTTAATTTTTTTTCACGTCGGCGAGGTTCAGGCTTCAGAAATTTTGGGAAAAATTAGCACCGATCCGAAGGCTCTACCGGTTAAGCCGATAAGTCCGTCGCCAGAACCCGTAGCGGATACGCCGACTATCCCTAATTCTGTCACCGCGCCAGTCATGCTTTTTGAAGACGAGCCGGTTGCAACGGATATGTTAGAAACTAAAAAAATAAGCAAGGCGCCAGAGAAGAAAATTCTTGGTTTAAAAATTTACGCCGAGGGCGCGCTTCTTCGCGATAGTGTGGGCCGGATTTATGTGACCGAAGGTCGAGTAAAAAAGCATCTGCTAAATTTACAGGAATTGGCGCAACACCGATCTCGACCGATTTTTTCCGCCACCGAAGAAGAATTGGCTAATTACGAAACAAGGGGTTTTCTGAACGGAAAATTAATTAGGGAAAGGGGAGATGCCAAGGTTTATGTTATTGTCAACGCTAAGAAAAAACACATCTTAAACTTAGAAGAGTTGCGAAAAAATTATTTCGGGTTAGAGATTTTTAATATTAGTTCTGCGGAAATGGCGCTTTATTAGCGGATAGAATTAAGAATGTGTGTGTAGGAACAGGGCATTGCCCTGTTCCTACTTTTTTGTTGCCTAAAAGTGCTATTATATAGATATGTCTAAATTTAAAAAAGTTATTTTAACCGCAATTATTTGCGCGATAATTTTTTCTCTCGTTGGCTCGTGGATTTTTGTCGGCGACTGGCCTTTTCTGCCTTTTTTGCTTTTGGCCGGTTTTTTTATGGTGATTATTCAGTCTGAAGAAAGAAGTTATAAATTTTTAGATAAGCTGGCAATCGGTTCGCTCGTTTTTGGTTTCTTAACCTGGTTTTTATTTATTTTAAAAATCTATTTAGTCTCTCGCTTTATTTATGGCCAGAATGGCCTGCCTCTTTTTAATCAAGATAGTCTGGCGATGGCGCTGGTCTTTTCTCTAGTTAGTTTTCTGGGTGGACTACTCGCCATTGTTTTAAAAGGTTTTTATATTTTATATAAAAATAAACTGGAAAAAATAATAATTTTTGTCGGGCCAGTTGTTTTAACCCTGGCGTCTTTATCAGTTTCGCAAATTAAATATGGGGGTACGATTATGTTTAAAGTTTATGGTTGGCCTCGACCTTACTTAATTTATCAAGTTAGAGACGTTATTGATGGTTTTTTAATCGACCGCTGGATTTTTTCACCGGGAAGTTTATATCATTATCTAGTTGAGAATTATTTATTTTATTTTTTAGTCCTGGCGTTGTTCGCTGTGTTAATCAAGATAATAAATCAAGAGCTGAAAAAAACGAAAATTAATCTGGTTTTGGCTCTGTTTACACTTCTAGTCTTAGCGACAATTCTTTTTACTTCTCACCGGGCAGTGAGGGAATCCTATATCTCAAGGCAGATAGCTAAAGCCGGTTATTGTGAGGTTGATTCTGATTGTGTTATCGCTGGAAATAAATGTCCCTTTAGTTGCGCGATTACGGTTAATAAAAAGGAAGCAACGAGGATAATGAGATTGGTAAATAGTTTTGACTCCACTTGCGTTTACGGTTGTATCGAGCTTCGATCAGCAATTTGCGAAAAAAAACATTGTCAGCCTGTCCAATAATAAAACGCTAATCATAGAACAAAAAAACTCCTTGTTTTTAAGGAGTTTTTTTGTTATTATCATAAGGCGATTGTCTCTGATTTTGATGAGTTTATATATTTATAATCTAATCAGTAACTATGCATAAATCCAAGAGCGATTTATTTTTTTTGGTCGGTTTAATGCTGGCCTTTTTCTTTTTCTCTTTTGCGCCCGCTTTCGCAACTATGCCCTCCCTGCAAACATTTATGGTTTCAAATTCTATTGATGATACGCGAAACTTAAGCGGAGGTACGGCAGTGACCTTTAATACTGCTACCCATTATTTAGGTAAATATAAAAGCGCTGACTATTGGAACGGATGGCGGTGGCAGAATGTTTCTGTTTCCCGTGGCGCCGTTATTAAGAAGGCTACCCTGGATTTTTATTCTGCCGGCTTGAGCCGAGGAAGCGAAGTTAAGGCAATATTTTTTGGTGAAGCTAGCGATAATGCTGGCGTTTTTGATCTTTTTAACCAAAAACCAGAGAGTAAAATTAGGACAGTGGCCTCGGCGGAAAAAACTTTTTCTCCGGCCGTTTGGGTAAAACAAACCGGTTTTGATGTCGATACAGTTGACGTTACGAGTATTATTCAAGAAATCATCAACCGCCAAGGTTGGCAAGAAGGAAACAGCTTAGCAATTTTAGCCCACGACAATGGCTCGGCTAGAAATAGCTTTATCGGATTATCAACCTTCGATCGCGAAGCTAGTCGGGGCGCCAGATTAACCCTTGAATATGATACTCAAGTTAGTATTAGCGAACCAATTTCTGAAAGTGCGACGCCAGCAACGGTTTTCACCGCGAGCGATTCTTTAGGTTCTTGGGAGTCAAAGACAATGGCTTGGGTTTATCCCGGTGAGCCGGCCTGCGCCACGGAAGCGGAAATTAAAGACGGTCGGCAGGTTAATTATCTAAAGGCTGAGTATTTTTCTTTAAATTCCAACGGCGGCTTAAATTTTTTGACCGAGGCGGAAAGCGGTTGTAATGCTTTTTCGACGGAGAACGTTGATTTATTAAAGAATAATTCCGACTATCAGTACGTGACTGTTTCCGGCTCAGCCGGCAACATGAAAGCGCTTCTTAATAGCGAAGAAAATAAAACGCAGGCCATCACCACCCTTTTGGATTTTATTGTTAGGTATAATTTGAGCGGTCTCGAGCTTGATTTTGAAGGCTACGGCTCATGGAGCGCTCAAGATTATTCGAATTACAAGAAATTTATTACTGAATTGGGAAATTCCTTGCATAGTCAGGGCAAACGCTTAATGCTTGATGGTCCGCCCATTGGAAATGATAGAGAGCAGGCTTATTATACTTGGCGCTACGAAGATTTTCAGAGTTTACCCGTAGATTTTTTGGTCGTAATGGCGTACGACTATATGTATGATTGGAGTGCGGGCTCCCCAATCGCGCCGGACGCTTGGGTTAAGGATATAGTTGAGTGGAGTAAAGCGAAAATCAGCCTTGAGAAACTTGTTATTGGTTTGCCTTCTTATGGTTATCATGGCGCGACCGGTGGTTATCAGTTAAGCATCGACAACCTAGAGCAATCAATGGCTTTGCCGGGCTTTTCTATTGCCGAAAGAGATCCTGTTTCCCAAGAAATGAAATGGGAAAGAGACGGCATTAGTTATGTTTACCAAGATGAGGTTAGCTTGGACAGGAAGAGAAAACTAATTGAGTCGCTTGGAGTTAAATATATTTCAGTTTTTC
>Ga0172380_10006544_pt1 | contig 13488 bp, 18 predicted proteins | sample Leawe162metaG_FD_119747 | JGI IMG/M metagenome (GOLD analysis project Ga0172380, IMG submission 119747) | Leachate microbial communities from a municipal landfill in Southern Ontario, Canada - Leachate well 162 metaG | ecosystem: Engineered > Solid waste > Landfill > Unclassified | place... | reverse complement strand
GTAATTTATTTAACATATGACCAACCAAATCATAGAAGATAATATAAAAAAATACTTTCCAGAAATATCTGATTATTGTAATTATCATCGTGGAGTCAAGAATATAATAAGAAAAATAGCTATCGAAGTCCAGCAAGAGGAAAGGAAGAGGATATTGGAGGGGATAAAGAATAATATTTTTTACAAAACAGGAATAACTCAATTTGCTCAAGGATATAATCAAGCATTAGAGGACATCGAGAAGATAATTAAGGAGGATCAAAAGGTCGAGGTTGACAAGAGGTTTAAAAAGCTATAAAATATAATAAACTAAACAAAAAATTATGTACTCACCAGAATATTACGCACAAAGAAAAGAAGAACTAACTAAAGACTTTCAAGAATTAAGAAATAAGTTTGCTAATAAGATTTTAGCATTACACGATGAGCAAACTACAGACGAAAGAAAGCTACAAGAAAAGTTTCAGCAGATAATTAATCAAGAGGAACAATCAAAGAAGGAACTCGTACCGGAAGTTAAAGACAAAGATAAACAAAGCAAGGTTGACGATGTGTGGTTAGATGATGATTTTAGAAAGGCAGAAATAGATAAAGGAACATTAGGTTTTAATTTATGTCAGAAGAAGTAATAACAAATCCTAACGGAGCGAATCAATATCAATTAGACCCAAGACAGAAGATGTGTTGGGATTTGTATATAAATCCTAAGAGTGAAACATTCGGAAACGGAACTCAATCAGCTATAAAAGCAGGATATGAACCAGACTATGCTGATCAAATAACAACAGTAGAATGGTTCAAGGGAAAAGTTAGGAGGCTTCAAATGCTTGATAAGGCCGAAAAGGTACTTGATAAAACACTTACATACAATACTGAAAATGAAGAGGGAAAGGTGCAAACTGACCTATTAAGAATACAAACTGATGTCGCTAAACATATTACAAAGACATTGGGCAAGGATGATTATAGTGAAAGAACAGATATAACATCAGGTGGTAAGGAGATTAAAGGTAACAACATAATATTTACAAACTTTAAAGAAAATGGAGCAATTGGTGAATGAAGTATATAAACCACTCTTTACTCAAAAGGTAAGATACTTTATTTTAATGGGTGGAAGAGGAGCAGGCAGATCAACAGTAGCTTCTCAATATGCTAATGCTAAATTAGTAGCACGTGAATATTTCCGTTGTGCTATTATGCGATATATATTAGGAGATATAAGGAACTCTATTTATCGAGAAATAATTGACCGAGCTGAAGAGAACGGAATAAAGGACTCATTAGATATAAACGAAAGTACCATGACCATAACTCATGGTGCTAATACTATAAACGCAGTAGGTTTTAGGAAATCATCAGGCGATCAGAAGTCAAAACTTAAATCATTAGCCAACTATAACTGTGTTATTATTGAAGAAGCTGATGAGATACCAGAAGAAGACTTTATGCAATTAGATGATTCCCTAAGAACTATTAAGGGAGATATAGTTGTTATCTTACTACTTAATCCTCCAGCAAAGACTCATTGGATTATTAAGAGATGGTTTAATCTTTTACCGAGCGAGATTAAGAATTTCTATATACCAGAGTTAAGAGAAGAAAGAAATATTGATACTTTCTTTATCAGAACCTCTTATGAGGATAATCGAGTTAATCTTGCTCAACAAAGTATTGATAGTTACGAGAACTATAAAAATACTAAGCCAGACCATTACTACAATATGGTTAAAGGATTAGTACCTGAAACTGTAATAGGAAAGATATATAATAACTGGAAAGAGATAGATGAAGTTCCCCACGAAGCTAAACTTGAAGGGTATGGATTAGACTTTGGTTATTCGACTGATCCGACTGCTATAGTAGCAATATATACTTATAATGGTGGTTTTATATTCGATGAGATTATTTATCAAAAAGGATTAAGTAATAAACAAATAGCTGATATATTCTTAGCACAGACACAAGGATTAGTTATCGGAGATTCATCGGAACCAAAGAGCATTGATGAGATTAAGAGTTTTGGAGTTCTTATCTTACCAGCGATTAAAGGTAGGGACTCAGTAGGATTTGGAATACAGTTTGTTCAACAGCAAAAGATTTCATATACAAGAAGGTCGACTAATCTTAAAAAAGAATATGAAAACTATTCTTGGGAAATAGACAAGGATGGAAACATTATTGGAGTTCCTAAGGATATATTTAATCATGCAATGGATGCTATCCGTTATAAACTAACATATAAATTAAATTATGAAGAAGAAGACATCATCTGGCGTAAAAAAGAAAACACCAATCAAGCGAGGTAAGAAAGTAGAACAACCAAAAGAAGAACCACGAGGCAAGTATCTCTTAACTATTTCTTTAGGTGGTAATACTTACATCTCTTATACTGATAACATAGAGAAAGCTATCTTATCATTAAAGCCGGAGAAGATAACCAATAAGGTTGTAGTGAGAGTTGAGGAAGGCAAGAAGATAACTGAAAGAATATTGTTTGTCTATCCGGCAAGGCGAATATTTAATGTTCCGTTAGCGGCTCAATTCTTTGCTAAAAATATAGTACAACGATTAAAATGATTATCTTTGAATTACCAGATTCAGATGCTAAATTACTTATTTTGTTTAGACAATATCAAGATAGATTTGGAGACATGATTGCTTCTGGTATGTTTGAGTTAAGAGAAGCATCAGCAACTGTTCATTTTGGTAAAGAAGGAGAAATATCTCTTATAGATAAACATACATATTACAGGCCAATTAAGATAAAGTAAGTGTGTATAACCCTTATTGACTTTTATAACATATAGTTTTATAATGATAATATAAGTATAAATAATAAATATATGGTTTTACCAACAATAATTGTAACGCTTTTAACCTTATTTTCATTAATATTAGGTTCTCCTAATTTTACAGATGAGCAGAAGTTAGAAGCAAGAAGTCAAGTAATAACAATAATAGAGCAAACTATGGCAACACAAGGAGCAGGTAGTCCAGTAGTTGAGCAAGAGCCAGTTGTTGTTGAGAAGCAACCGGAAGTTATTATTGAAAAAGAGATAGTTTATGTTCCACAATATATTCCACAGGTTGAAGTAAAAAAAACTATTCCAGTCATAACAGATAACGTATGGAGGAATAGTGATGTTAATGTTCCTGGGATATTAAGATTTAATGAACCGGTAACAGTTAAAGTTTTCTTATTTTCTACTGAATCAATGCCTGAATGTGTAGGAGGTTTTGATGGATTAAGAATTAAACTAATGAATGGTGAATTTACCGACAAAATGATTGTTTATATAGATAATAATTTAAGCAAGGATCATTATGTTGAGTATAAAGGATTAGGATTAACAGCGGGACTTCATTATGACGTTGGTATTGAAGCTACAAGTGCAAGTGGCGGAGTATTTAAAGAGTGGTATCCTATTTATTTTTTATACACATCTCTTGACAACTAAATTCAAAGTGCTAAAATATAATCAAATTAAATAGTCTATACCTTCGACAGGGGACATCTTCAATAGAGATGCCCTTTTTTATTTACATGGAAACAAAACCAGAAAAGATTTACGAATACATAGCCACAGAAGAAACAAACTACAAGACACACGGAGTGCCGATTATTGATGGCTATGAGTTTAAGATGTACGAACATATTAGACTTTCAACTCTTTACAAGAACTCTAAATTCTCAACCGGAAAAGATGATGGCAATAGGCCTTACAAGAACATTATCAGACCTATCGTTAATGTAGCTTATCGTTCAGAAGGATTTGATGTTAAAGATATTGAACCATATGTTAATGATGCTGATAATTACTACAAGTCCCTTTTAGTTAGGAAATACCACAATAGATTTGCTCGAAAGAATGATTTAGATACCTTTATTGATGAAGTGGTAGAGAGCTATGTTGATTATGGTTTGGCATTAGTAAAAAATGTGAACGAAACCAAGCCAGAATGTGTACCCTTACAAAGGATTGCCTTTTGTGATCAGACTGACATTTTATCAGGTGCAATTTGCGAGAAACACGCTTATTCACCTGACCAGTTGTTAGACTTCAAAGGCATTTGGATTGATGAAGAGATAGATAGCGCAATAGCTCAAGCAAGAGCTGAAAAGGTTAATGATGGCTCTGAACAGAAAGCTAAGACTCCTGGAAAGTACATTGAAGTTCACGAACTACATGGAGTATTCCCTGAAACTTGGTTAGATGAAGGAGGAGATCCTGACAAGTATTCAAGACAGTTGCATATTGTAGTTTTAGGTAGTCAAAAGGAAAACAAAGACAAAAATGGAATTACCCTTTTTAAAGGAAAAGAGAAAGAAAGTATTTACAAGGCACTAAAAAGAGACCCTATATATGGTCGTGCTTGTGGATTCGGAGGTATTGAAGAGTTGTTTGAGTCTCAAATCTGGACTAACTACAATGAAATACAAATTAAGGAAATGCTTGATGTAGCCGCTTTAATGATAGTTCAAACAGCAAGTTTAAAGTTTAAGGGACAGAACAAGATAACAGATTTACCGAAAGGAACAATCGTACAAACAGAAGAAAACAAACCTCTTTCAATGGTTAATATACAGCCATTGAACATGGGAGAGTTCGAGAATGCTTTAAATAGATGGGAAGTACAGGCAAGAACAACAGGATCAGCTAACGATGCACAATTAGGGCTCAATCCTACAAGTGGAACACCATTTGCTCTTCAAAATCTTGTAGTTTCATCAGGTCAAGGATTACACGAATATAGACAAGGAAAGATTGCTACATTCTTCGGTGAGATTTATAGAGATTGGATATTAAAGTATTTAGTCAAAGAAATGAATTACGGAGACAGTTGGCTTGAAGAAATGAACATGGAAGAAATGCAGTATATTGCAGAGTCTGTATCCACAAAAGAGTCCAATAGAGAAGCTGTAAGAATGGCTATTAAATACTTCGATAAGGAGGGAGAAGCCCCCACACAGGACATTATAGACGCTTACAAGGACACTATGAGAAAGGATTGGATGAAAGGAGGTAACAAGAGATTTATCGAGATAATAAAAGACGAGTTTAAAGGTATTCCGATTGATGTAGATGTTAATGTAGCCGGAAAACAGAAATACCTTAATAAGATGTCTTCAGACTTAACCAATATCTTCAGACAAATATTTTCAAACCCTGTTCAATTCCAACAAGCAATGAAGATACCTGGAATGAATAAGGCTTTTAATGAGATATTAGAGTTTTCAGGAATATCACCCTTCTTATTCGGAGGAGGAGAGGATATTCAAGAGGCAGAACAAGTACCTCAACAGAATCCTCAACAACAAATGGTCGGAGTAAATAATAATAATCAACAATAATATGGAACCAGAAACAACACCAGAAGTAGAACCAGTAGAAACTACTCCTGAAACACCCGAAGTTACTGAAGCTAAAGAAGCTGAAGTAGTAGAAGAATAATAATTAAAATTATGGAAGATATACTCACAGAAGCAGAACAGGATTTAGTAATTGCTTTTAATGGTCAGCCAGATATGGTGGAAGCAGTTAAAAAGGTTTTAACTCATACTATTTATGAGTTAGGAGTTATTAAAAGAGGTAAAAAGTCTTCAGCTAACATCAATTCATTACTTAAATATACTCCTGCTTGGGGAGGTATTCAAACAATAACTGATGAGCAATTAGGTCAAAGAATAAAAGTAATCTCAGAAGCATTGGCAGAAATGGAAAGAGCTTTTGAAAAGTTATCAGAGTATAAGAAAGTCGAAGTAAAACAAATAGAAGAGAATATAGCAAGATAATATGGCAAATTTTAAAAATATAACCCAGTCGGGAGTAATAACATCATTACCAGGAACAGTTAATGGTTTTATTGTTAATACTCATTCTTCAGGAACATTGAAATTATGGGATGGTTTAGAAGCAGGAGTTCAAGCAACTTCTACTCTTACAAGCACCAATCCTTATGTTCCAGCAGCTCACGCAATTAACATTTTAACTTCAATAGGAGCTTCAGTTGCCGCAACACACGCAACAGGAACATTAACAAGTGGTGGTACTAATTTCTTAGATGCAGTTAAAGCTTCTCTTGTCTTAACAAACGATGGAACTAATCCAACTGCAGGAGGAACAGTAACAGTCGATGATAGGGTATTCACATTCAGAGCAGCAGCTGCCATGAATGATGCTACAGATGTTCTTATTGCTGCAACAGCAGCTGAAACAACGGCTAATCTTTGTAAGGCAATCAATCAAGTAGCAACAGTTACAGCAGACTTAACAACATCACTTACAATTACAGTAACAGCTAAAGCAGCAGGAACAGGTGGCAACTCAATTACTGTTGATGAAAATGCAGACCACACTTCTTGGGCAGGTGGAGCAACAGCTTTAGCAGGTGGTTTAGCAGCTGAAACAGTAACAATTGGAGCAATAGTATATACATTTAAGAATGTTTGTACTGCAGCTTATGATGTTGAAATTGGTTCAACTTTAACTCTTAGTTTAAGAAACTTAAAGAACGCAATTAATAAAGAAGTACCAGCAGTAGGTTATAATGTATCGACACCAGCTCACACTCAAGTAGTAGCTTATTCATCAGATGCAACAACATTAGTTATCTATGCAAACGTTGTAGGAGCTTCATTGAATGCTTTGGCAACAACAGAAACTTGTGCAGATGCAGCCTGGGGAGGAGGTACATTAGTAGACGGAGTAGCAACAACAGCATCAACAGTAACAATCGGAGCTAATGTTTATACTCAAGTCGATGTATTGTCTGAAACCCTTGGAGCACCAGCAGTAGCTAATCAAGTATTGAGAGGTGCAACCGAAGCAACATTTTTAACAGCTTTAAAGGCTGCTATTAATGGAGTAGCAGCATCGGAAGGTACATTGTTCTCAACGGGTACAGTAAAACATCCTTACATTGTAGCAACTACCTTAGCAGCTGATGCAGTAACCGTAAGAGCAAGATATGTAGGAGATGATGCCTATACAGCGATTGTAAACGCATTAGCAACAACTGAAACTCTTGGAGATAACTATGCTTGGACAGCTATAACAATGGGAACAGGCACAGGAGATTCAGATCCTTCAGTATCAGCAGCTGCAGCTCAATTCGCTATTAATGGTAGAACTTATACCTTTGTAGTAGAGCTTGATGAAACATTATCAGGAGACACAGCAGCAGCACCTCCAGCTTCACAAATAACAGCAGGAGCGGCTACATCAGTTGATCAGATAATTGCCGGAGCTAATGTAACAGCTTCAATCGTAGCAGCTAAAAAGGCTATTAATGCAAGTGGAATAGCAGGAACTGATTATTCAACTGGAACATTACAGAATGCAGATGTCTTTGCGGGTGCTATAAATGCTACTACAATGGTTATAACAGCCTATGACGCAGGTACTTATGGTAATGCGATTACTACTACCGAGAATATGGCAAATACAGCCTGGACATCAACGGTAATGGCTTCAGGAACAGGTTCAAGATCAACTCCAATATTGGGAACAATTACATTCCCAGCAGTAACGGTCGGCCCATTGACATATAACTTCCCAGAGCCATTAAGCTTTGTAAGAGGTCTATATGCCACATTTGGAGGAACATCAGCAGATATAACTTTTGAATATAACTAATATGGCAGGAATACACAGTAGAAATAGTTTACCTAAAAAGGTTGATCAGGCTAAATATCAATCAGGTTTAGGAGAAGTTCAAATGGCGAGAGTAATTTATGATTATGCAGTAGATGGTGGAGCAGCAGAAGAAATCACACCAGTACAAAACTGCTTACTTCCTAACAATGCTGTAATTATCGGAGGAACGATAAACTCCACTACAGCAGTAGAATCAGCAGGAGGAGCAAACATTACAATCGGTACATCAGCAGGTTCAAGTGCAAGTGCATTGCTGGGTTCAACTGCTAAAGGGTCTCTAACATTAGATGCTCTTATCAACGCAGTACCAGTATTAGCAACACCAGTTAAATTAACAGATAAAGGTCGTGTAACTGTTACTCCAGATGCTGTATTAACAGCAGGAGTAATAGAGATAGTATTATTTTATATAACAAGTCAAGATTAAAATTATGGCTTTAACATCTAAGAGAAAATCATTATCAGCTAAATTATTAGGAAGTAATACCGAAGCAGGTTTTGGTACATTGCAGACAGCAAAAGCAATATACAGAATGGACATTGATGGTAGCACAGGTGCAGTAGTCCCAGCAATGAATGTAGAGCTTCCAAATAATTCAGTTATCGTAGGAGCAACAATTAACTCAACAACTGCTGTAACTACAACTAATGCTTGTAACATAACGATTGGAACTTCAGCTGGATCAGCAGCTAATTCAATCCTTACAGCAACAGCAAAAGCAAGTTTTTCAGCAGATGCAGTAATTAATGGAACTGTTACATTATCAGCCCCATTAAAATTAACTGCTAAAGGAAAGATTACAATATCTTTCACAGATGCAGGAAATGTATTAGGTGGAGTCGTGGAGATAACTGTCTATTATTACGTCGCAAGGAATTAGTATCGGGGTTCTCAGTCCCCTCAAAATTGATTAGAGGTCATTATCCCTCTTAAAGATTATTAACGAGTTATACTTCTCATTAAAAAAGCATAACATTATCATTTATGGCAAACGAAAATGAAGAAGAAGTAGTAGAAGAATTACCCGAAGTTATAGAAGGTGAAGAAGATACTACTGATTACAAGGCTTTAGCATTAAAAATGCAAGGAATGGCTAAGAGATTTCAGACTAAACTTTCTAAGTTAGCTGAAGCTCCCAAACCTAAAGCTGAAGTAGTACCTGAGAAGAAAGAAGATGGTTTAGATAGGATAGATAGGGCAGTCTTGAGGGCTGAAAAAATAACAGACCCTGAAGAAGTTGACCTTGTTCAATCCATAATGAAAGAGACCGGTAAGGACTTAGATAAAGTTTTAGAGAGTAAATATTTTCAATCAGAACTTAAAGAAATGAGAGATACCAAAGCTTCAAAAGAAGCTATCCCATCAGGGACAAAGAGATCATCTCAATCTGCAAGGGATACAGTTGATTACTGGGTTAGTAAAGGCGAATTGCCTCCTACTGACCAAGTAGAACTGAGAAGAAAGGTAGTAAATGCTCGAATGCAAACTGAAAAATCTAAAAGCCAATTTACCGATCAACCCATTGTCTAAACTATATTATTAGTTTAAAATAGTTTGCTGATAAAAGTTATTTGAAAATTGAAGGCGAAATTTTGAAAATAAATACAATACTAAATCATAGTATCTCGCTTTCAAAGTTCAAAAATATATATCAGTGAAGAACCATACGGCTATCGTCTATAAAGAAGAGTGGTCAACAAAACTACAGGAAAGACTTTCCGAGAATGTTAAATGGAAGGATTTCATGGATGTTAGGTACACCAACTCTAGGGTTATTTATAATCCTTACAAAACAGATGCTACATTAGCATCATTAACACCGTACACAGCTTATGCTCCTGGTACTCCTGCTCTTACAGAGGAACACTTAACCGTTAATGTACCTTGGGTATGTGCTGAGTATATCGACAGAGCTGACTTAGTACAGTCAACTTACTTAACTCAGATGGATACAGCTGACAGACAGGGTATCTTGATGAACGAGAAGATTGAGTCTTTAATCTATGCTCAATACGGATTATTGACAACATTCGACAACACTCAAATTGGTGGAGCTGCTGGTAACATTACAGTTACTTCTAGCAACATTGATGACATTATCCGTGCTATGAAGAGAGAAATCTCTGAATCTAAGGGTGATGCAATGTTTGAAAGAAATGGAGCTTTCATCGTTTGGAGACCAGCTGACTTTGAACTATTAGAAGCATTCTGCCAAGCTAATGGATTCTCAACAGCTGACAACGCTTTAAGAGGTGGAGTTAAAGGAGGCTTTGACTACATGGGAGTAACCCACTACAAATCACAGCTCTTAACTGCCGGACACTTAATTGGTGGAGTTAAAAAGTTATTTACTCTAGGTGTATTGAAAAGCACTTATGGTCAAATAATGGTTGATGAGAAAGACCCTGGTTTAGTATCAGGAATATCAGTTGTATCTAGATTCGACATTGGATACAAGATGTTCGCTAACTTTAAACCGCTTTGCTTCAACATCACAGTTGCCTAAGTTTAGTCAACTTCTCTAGTCCCTTTATGGGGACTAGGATAAGTTAATTAAATTAAAAATATGGTCTTCAGCGATACAACAAACAAAAACGGAATAGTACAGTTTACAGAATCTCTATGTAAGTTAGGAGATGGTGGCATTACTAATGATGCTGTTTTATTTAAACAGATTACTTCTTACATTAACCAAGCCTACAATAAAGTTTGTGTAGCTCTTTTAAGAGTTGATAAGAATTGGAAGTTTGATGACTCTAATTATACTGACTTCCCTATCGCTACAATAGCTTTAGTTTTAGGTCAAAGAGATTATACATTACCAGCAGCAGTTTCGGGAGGTAATGCTTCTACACTTTATAAGATTAACCGAATAAGAGTTAAAAATTCTGCTGGAATATTTGAAGATATTCCTTTAATGGATTCAGACGACGTGGAAACATTAGATACAATTACATCTTTTCCTTCTGCTTATAGATTGATTGGCAACAGTATCAGGTTTAAAGAGTTATTAGCCAACGTAACGACTACTGGAGGTCTTGAAATAACCTTTCAACGATCACAAGATGACTTTACTGTGGCAGACACCACTCAACAACCAGGCTTTATGAATGCTTACCACGACTTATTGGCCTATGATTCCGCTGCTTCTTATCTACTTCCCATTAATCAACAACTTGCGATTAATTATATGACTATCTTTAAAGATAGATTATCAGAACTACAGGGAGATTATTCAAATAGAAATGACGACAATCCGACAGCCTTTTCAGCACAGATAACTGATTTTAGATAAAATGGCATATCCTAGCAAAAATTCTACAACCTACACTTCACCAACAAAGAATGTATCAACATTTGCTCTTGGACAACAACAAGCTACTCATACTTGGGAGAATGAGTTAATGACTTGGGCGGCAGAATTAAGAACATGGGCAGAGGTAATGACTTGGAGTTATCAATCTAAAAATTAAAACATGAGTTCAATAACCACAATTCAAGCAACAGACGTAATAGCAAGTTCAAGAGCTGTTATAAATACCAACTTCTCTAACCTTAATACAGACAAGGCAGAATTAGCATCTCCTACTTTTACAGGGACAGTAACAACTCCGGCAATAATATTAAGTTCTGAAACCGCTTCAACAATAGCTAGTTTTGATGCTTCAAAGAATGTTAAGTCATTGGCGACATCAACTTATCCATCACTTGCTGAATTAGCTTATTTAAAGGGTGCTACTTCGGCAGTTCAAACACAAATTACAGCAAGAGCATTAAAAGGTGCTAATACTGATATAACCTCTTTAGGAGGGCTTACGACGGCTTTAACTGTAGCACAAGGAGGAACAGGAATAGCAACAACAACAGCATATTCAGTAATATGTGCAGGAACTGGTGCAACAGGAGCATTTCAATCATTATCTGCTCTTGGAACTGCTGATTGGGTTTTAACTTCAAATGGTGCTAATTCTTTACCTTCTTTTAAAGCATTACCTGCTGCTTATTCTTTTAAAAATGGAACAACAAATTATGATTTATCAACAGCATCAGGCACACAAAACATTGCACACAATCTTGGTGCAACTCCTAAACAAATAAAAATTACAGTTATTTCAGTTTCTTTTTATGGATTGTCAATATTTTCTACTGGAGTATATAATGGTACAACAAATTCTTGTGTATATGTGGGTGATGCTGGTTCAGGATCTCCAACTCCAAATGTAAGTTCAAGTGATTCATATTTTATTCATCTAATGACATCTTCGGGAGTTACTCAAGATGCAACAGTTGCTTTTAATTCTACAAATATAGTATTAACTTGGACAAAAACAGGTAGTCCGACAGGATCAGCATATATAATGTGGGAAGCAATAGGATAAAATTATGAATCCAACAAAGATATTTGAATTAAAAGGTAAAGATATAATGCAAGGATTATCTATCCAGTCAGGTTTAGCTTTGGGTGGGATATATCAGACTGCTGCTAACTTTGATCCTTTTGAAACAATGGGTTATCTTCAACCTTCTCTTGCTCCGGTACAGATTGACCCTGCAACAATAACTACGCAGACAAATTATTTTACTTCAACTACAGATGGATATGTTTATGCTTTAGGACATCGAGCAGGAACTGGAGGTAAGTGTTTTTACAGGATTAAGGTATTAGATGGAACTGTTACCGATTATTCAGATTATATTGGTAAAAATGAAGCAACAGGAGCAATACCCCACAATGGACTTGCTTTTTATGGAGGAAGAATTATTTATGAAAGTAATAATAAATTAAGGTCTAATGCAAATCCTCCAGTAAACGGAACAGGTGCCAATGAAGATGTAGAAATATTAGCAACTGATTTAGTTGGTAGTACATCAACATCTCTAATACCAACTGTATTTTGTATTGGACACGATGGTTATCTTTATTATACAGCAGTTTACGGATATGGAGTTGGAAAGATAGTAACCACCAATGCGACTACAAATAATATAAACAATGCTTTTACTTTTACTGACCACAACCTATATCCTAAAGATATTACCGATGACGGAACTTATCTTATTATTACAGCAGACACTAATCCTTTAAGAAATACTGATATAGAATCTCAATGTAAGGTATTCTTTTGGGATTGTATCTCGGCTAAGGCAAGTATAATTTATACCATACCAGACTCTTATCTTATAAGTGGAAAGTATATAGATGGAAAGGTTGTTATCTTAGGAGCTTCCGGTATTTGGATTTGTAATCAAGTATCTGCTCCTAAATTGGTATTCCCATTATCATCAACTAAACTTCCAACTGGTGCTAATCAAGTAACAGTTAAAGGAAACATAATGTATTGGACAGGTGCTAATGGTAAGGTATATGCCTTTGGTGCAAAGATTGGCAATCCGATTGTTTACAGTCCTTTCGTAACAACTGATAGTGATAATTTACAAACAGCTATAATATCTTCAGGCCCTTACTTCTTTGTTTCTTTAGATGCTGGGACAAACACTCCTAAGATTTATCAACATAACTCAGGAACAACAAGAGCAAGTCTAACTGCTCAAACAACTACAATAACATTACCTCAACAGTATTCCCTTTCCTATGTTAAAATGGACTTGAAGTCTGCTTTATCAGCAGGACAAACAGTATCAGTTAAGCTTTTAAATGGAAATTCAGAAGTTATCATGGACACTAACGATAAAGCATTTGCAACAGTAGGAGCAATTAAGAATTTAGTTTTTAATCCTAAGCCTGCCACTAATTCAGTTAAAGTATTTGAAGATATTTCTCTTATAGTTATATTACAAGGAGGTGCAGTAGCACAAAGAATTAGT
>Ga0172380_10006543_pt1 | contig 13488 bp, 12 predicted proteins | sample Leawe162metaG_FD_119747 | JGI IMG/M metagenome (GOLD analysis project Ga0172380, IMG submission 119747) | Leachate microbial communities from a municipal landfill in Southern Ontario, Canada - Leachate well 162 metaG | ecosystem: Engineered > Solid waste > Landfill > Unclassified | place... | reverse complement strand
GAGGAGGATGGCGTGCTTGGACCAGATAGTAAATCGCTTGATCTCTGGGACGAGATTGAGTCGCTTCGTGACCAGCTCCTTGCGGAGCGATCTGTCATCAAGTCGCTGAAGAACAAGGTCGAGATGGTTCTCGAAGGTCGCCAGATTGACCCAAAACCGATTCTTGTCTTGCGCTTCACGGACACCGCGGCCATCTCTTCCGAAGACCTCCAGACCCTGGCGAACGAGTGGGCCAAGATTCAGCCGAACGGCCACGTCTTTGTCATCCCCGAGAGCCTGTCGATGGACTCGATGAGCGATGAGGACCTGAAGTCGTCTGGCTTGAAGCGTGTCGGTGCCCGCGACTCGAGCGGTGAAGTTGATCGTGACTCTTACGAGGAGATGCTCCGTGCGCCACGTATTTAAAACTGTCGCGTCTTTTGTTGGCGGCGACGACGTTTTCCTCGCCTCTGACGCTGCTGGCATCCTGGCTTGGGAATCCCCGCAAGCTGCCGTCAGGTGGTTCAAGCGTTTTTACACGGCCGCGGCGCAACGCGACAAGAACGACGCCATCCGCCATTACGAGAATGTTGACTTCCGCTTGCACCAGCTCTCTCTCGAGGCTCTTAACGGCGGCACCTTCGAACGTGCCATCGTGAAGAACGCTGCCGACGCTGACAAAGAGTTCAAGCCGAGCGACTACGAGGTCGTCAACGTGCCGGGCGCTCACTTTGCCGGCATCCTCTGCCAGGGCAAGTCGGCCATGCCGTGGCACCAGCGGGGCAAGCGTCCAGCCTTCCCTGAAAGAGTCTGAATTTATTAGCTTTTAATCATAGTCCTCAAGTTTTGTTGACATTTTGCCGATAAGCCTGGAGTGTGTCGGATGCAACAACTTTTGAGGTATATATGCGTTATTTGCTTACTCTTCTCTTCCTCGTCGCCGGCTGCGGTGATATCACCGTCACCCCACCAGAAGAAACGCTCACCGATCCGGCCGAGTCAACTGACTCCGATGGACCCGACACGTCCGAAGAGACCACCACCACTGAAGAAGCGGAAGAAGATTCCGACGGCAACCTTGGCGGCAGTTCCGACACCGCGCGATCGTCAAACTCTGTCTGCGAATCTGTCGTGCCCGCTGGCATGATGGACTTGGCGATCCAGAAATCGTCGCACTTCTACGAGACCGCTGGCGAGATCCAGCTCTACGGCCGCACATCGCTTTCCCCGGACGAAGAGACGGGCGAGCGACTGATGTACGGCGATTCGATGCGTATGTGGGTCAAGATCCCTGAATTGATCCGGCCAATCTCTGGCCGTGGCAGTCACGAAGTCGAGCTTTGCTTGACTGTAGGCAACGTAAATTGCCGGTATATTTGGGGCGCAAAGCTCTTTGAGCTTGACTTTTGCGACCTCGGCGTGCAAGCTGGGGATGTATTGGGCGCACGTTTTTATGCGCTCCAGGTGAACAACACCGATCTCGCCCCGGACGTCGAAGTGCGCGCCGTGTTGAGTGCGGTCAGCCCGATAAGGTAAATCATGAACTTGCCGCCGCTTGCTCAGGAAATCAAAGGGACTGTGACGTTCAGTCATTACCAAAAAGGCGACCTGTGGTACAAGACAGAGTCTGGCTTTTTGTTTCCGGTCCCAACCTCCGACACCGGCGACGGCAAGTTTCTCAATTCTGACAGAGCGATGCTCTTCATGCGTTGGATCAAAGCTTACCGGAAGGAAATTGAAAATGCCGCTGTTTGAAGCAAAGCCACAACAACCCAACCTCATTGAGGCTTGGCAGTTCAACGGCAGCCTGTCGGATGTGCCGGCGTTCCTTGCCGCCATTCCGTACACCCACGGCAATACCAAGGCGATCAAAATTGACTGCAACAACCTCATCCGCACGGCCTACGCTGGCGATTGGGTCGTTCAAGATTTGTACACCCGCCAAATCACGATCATGTCGGATCAAGAATTGACAAGTAAATTTGACAAGACTCAGGACAGGTTCATCCACCTTCGTTCCTAATGGCCTCTTGCAACCCCTTCGCTTGAATGATAAAATGACCTTCGCAGACCTCATGCGAAGGGCTTCCCTTGACGAAGATCGAGCACAGCTTAGCTGACAAGACCAGGGTGTTGGACGAGCTACAGCAAAGAGCTGAGCGATTCCAGCAATTTGTGCGTAATATGCACAAAGAAATGGTCTCCCAAGGCCAGCATCTGATGCAGATGAACGTCGAGTTCAACCGCGGCATCGGCGGCGGTCCAAGCGCCTCACCCACCGGCGTCAGCACAAGTGCCGGCGCTCACTTCGCAGAGCAGGTCAACCGGGCCAGCGGTCGTGCAGCAGCAACAGAAAATCCGCGCAACATGGCGGAAACAATACTTCTTTCGGAGCGCATCCGTCATCGAAATGCTGGTCGTGCTGGCGTATCTGCCTTGGCCGATTCTCCCTTTGTTGACCCGGTCGCAATCCGCGCCGCGACCCTCTCAGTCACTTCTGCCAATCTCGACAACGCCGTTTCGCAGCAGCCGCACTCCCATAGCGGCATAAGCTCGAATCCTGAACATCGCCGTCGCCGGGCCATGGCTGAAGAGTATTCGAACCGTGGTGCGCTCAAGAATCGCCTTCTTGAGAAGTACCCTCAGATGCAGGAATTGAACGACCCACTGGCAGGCCGCGCGTTGCTCTCTGGCAGTGACCGCCGCCGTGCCGAAGCGATGGCTATGACGGGCGGTGCGTCTCATTTCCGCTACGACATCACTGACGTCCCAGCCACCATGCAGCTGGCACAAAAATTCGAAAAAGACAAAGGCGATCTTCACCGGCGCATTGAAGACTTGCGACGAGGTGGTGATGGTGCCAACGGTGGAACCAATCGCACGATCGCGACGGCTCTCGAGGGTGTAGTCCGTCGTATGGATGTCTCGCAGAATCGTTTTGCCGAAGCTGTGTCAAACTTCAATCGCCTTTCGGGAGATCCGAAGGTCAAAGAAGACAGTCGCGAGTTCAAGACTGCACTCAACGAGTTGCGTCACTCGATAGAGAGCCTCACCGAATCAAATCAAGACCTCAAGCGTACCAGCAAGGCTGCCGGTGAGCTTGGTGGTGGCGGCGGGGCCGGCGGCGCGGGCGGCACACTCTACGAGCGCATGCGTCCATTCGTTCCCTTTGCATCTGCCGCCTTTGGTGCTGCCGCGGCTGTCGGTGGCATGATCATGCGCGGCGGCTTGGCAATGGATCAAGCTGCCATCGGCGCTGAACGTCGCGGCGCTGATGCTCGAGGTGCCATCGGCGCTCGCATTGCCGCGCGCGAGATGGAAGCGCACGACATGACCAAGCCTGAGAATCTCCTCAGGTATCGCGCTGACCTGATGTTTGGCGGACGTTACAACTACATCGGCTCGCGACCAACGTCGCTGATGTCCGCGGCAACCCAAGAGATTCAAGACGGTATCAACATTAGCCGTCAGCAACTCTATCTCGGTGCGGCCGGTGCGGCCGGCAATGCCATCGTTGGTGGTGCCAAGATGGTCGGCGGCGCAGCGATGCTTGGTGGTGGCCCGCTCGGTATGGGCATGGGCGTCGGTATGATTGGCTCTGGCGCGCAGGAAATCGCAGGAGCGGTCGGCCAGGGCGTCGATGCCGCGGCCTCCAACCGCTACCTTGCCCTCACTCAGGGCGGTCTCGAAGGCGGCGTCCTCGGTAGTATCTGGCGCGGCCGATCTGAAACGGATAGTCGTGCCCGCTTCCTGCAAGGCGCGGCTCGAGCTGAAACTGCCAAAGACCTGCTCGGTGTGATCGACAACCTCCAATCCTCTGAAATCAGGGAGCGCCATTCTCGCGACCTGACTGTCATGGAAGAGCGCCAGCGCATGGCTGATGTGCAGCAGCAAGGTGCTGTTCTGGTTGGTCGTTATGCCGTTAGTCGCGAAGCCTTCATGGACGAAATGTACGGCGGTGGCACCAGCCCGGCGCGCGCGGCGGTGATCTCTCGCGGCAACGCGATGGCAGCCAAATATCCTACCGGTGAAGGTGTTGCAGATGCTGTTGCCAGCGGTCGCCGCGGCCTCAGAAGGCAATTCGTTGCCGCCAACATCAGCCGGAACAGCCCGCTGAATCAAATCGCCGGCCTTTTTGGCTTTGGCGACAGCGATGTTCTGGCGCGCCAGGAAGCCGACCTCGCCAGTCGTATCCGCGGTTCTCGCCCGGGCTCTACCGATTACTCTGGCTTGGTCGAATCGGCCGAGGCGCTTGCAAATCCATCTCTCTATCACCCGCTCGGTGGCAAAGGGTACGTGACCAGCGGCTTTGGTAGCCGGCACGCCCCAACTCATGGCGCATCATCGTTTCACAACGGTATGGACTTTGGTACCGGTGGCCGATCCCTTCCAATCTACGCGTCTGGAGCTGGCAGTGTCATCGGCCGAGGCTTCGATCCGCGCAATGGTAACTACCTGCGCATTCGCGGCAACGACGGCTTGGTGTTCGGCTATGCCCACATGGCGAAGATGTCGTCACTGGGTGTCGGCGACCCGGTTTCGCGCGCCCAGCAAATCGGCATGGTCGGAAATACTGGCGTCAGCACCGGCATGCACCTCCATTGGACGGTGAAGCAGGGTGGCGTCGCCGTTGACCCATCTGGCATGATCGACATGGGCAAGACGGCCACAGCTGAGCAGCCACCGACCAGGGCCGCATTTGAAACGATGACTGGCCGTCTCGGGCTGGCACCGTCTGATTTCATGTCACACATGAACGCCGTCACCAACGTTCTCGGTGGTGGCTCATCTTCAATGTCTCAGACTCAGCGCATGATTCTCCTTGGTCGTTCTGGCTTGGGCAACTTTGAATCGCTCCTTGGCAACGTTGCCTCGATCAACCGCGTCTCTGGCGGTGCCAATAACCTCGGCCAGCTCGAAGCGGTCCTCGGCGCGGCCGTCGCAGCTGGCTTCGATAAGTCGCGTACGGCGCAGATGTTCGTGCAGACTGGCGTCGAGCTGGCGAAAAGCCTCAACCTTACAAACGTCGGCGGCGCTTCCGGCATGCTGTCGCGCGCCGCGGCCTTCATGAGTCCGTCTGGCATTGCAGATGAGCGCTCCCTCGCTCAGGCGGCACAAGGTATCCAAACTTACGGACAGTTCACCGCGCAGCGTGGCGGATTGATGGGCGCTCTTCGGTCCGCGGCCGTCTTTGGTGCCGGCGGCTCGATCGGCGGCGGTGCAGCAATTCTGAGTGGCATCTCTGTCCCAGAAGCATCTGAAATGATGGCGCAAATTGATGGTGGCGGTCTTCCTGCCAACCCCAAACTCAAGCGCCTGATGACTCTCCAGGGCAGCGCAGCAACGCGCAATCAACTGTCAGCCCTTGTCGGCGGCAGCAATCAGATCTTCCAAAGTCTCTACTCGGCATTTGGCGGCGGCAACTTCTCAACCACGATGAGCGCCATGGCCAAGGCCAAAGCTGACGGCAACTCTGGTCAGCTCAAGAAGCTGCAAGAAGAGATGCTGGCGCGCGGCCACACCGTCGGCGAATTGCAGGGTTTGGGCGGCGCGGCCGGTGAAGCATGGGTCATGCAAGAGATGTCGTCAGCCGGCATCGTCAGTGCCGAAGTGTCCAAAGAGAGCATTGAGGCAGCAGTCCGCGGCGGCAACGCGCTGTATGACGATCCAGCCAAGAAGAACATACGAAAATATCTCGACAATCTCATGATGGACTTCCGTGGCAACACGCGCGGCTACTCGCTCCCAGAGTATGAGAAGTTCGTGGCTTCCGGCGGCGGTTACGCCACCATTGGCTCTGGCGAACTTGCTGGCCAAAGCATCCTCCCATCGCGTATGCGCGAGGCGATGAAGTCCGGCCAAGACCAACAATACTTGTCAGCTGCGCAGAAAGAACTTTCACAGCTCGACACCTTTGAGCTGGTCAGGGGCGCAGAAATTCGTTCCGCTCAGATGGAAGGTGATGTACAATCTGTGCGCGTCACCAACGCCACCGAGATCGCAATGTATCTGGCAGAGTTTCAGCGCGTTGGTAGCTCAACCGGCAGAAAACAAAATCACAACAAGTAACCCATGCCGCAACCACGTCGCAAAGAAAAGTCAATTAGGACGCGATGGGTCGTGGAGCTGTTTCCATTTCCCGACAAGTACCCTGGCGTCAAAGACTTCGGCAAGATCACTGTGCCTGTGACGCTGCTCGCCAACGCCGCAGATGTTGAATCGTTCCAGAAAGAAATTGCCAATCAAACCGTTAAGCTCGCTGACAATAAGCAAGAAGACACCGTCATTGTCGCCGGTGGCCTGACTGGCCTCCGCATCCAGCGCCGCAAGAATTCACCCGACTCGCAGTGTACCTTTCAAATCACTGGCCGCGTACCGCGCGACGCATTCCCGGGGACGTGGGGCATCGTCACGTCAATCAATGTTGACAAGGACGGTCAAGAGCGCCGGCTCATTCGATTCATCGGACAGATTTATTCGATGGACCCACAGTACGCCGTGTCGGGCACTGGCGTCCTTCAGACCCGCACCTCCCTCATGATGAGGAGCTGGTCCGCGGCGCTCGAGGCTCCGGTCCGCTATGACGTCTTCGCAGTCATCAACGCGCTGCCCCAGAACGCTGCCATGGCTGCCATCGGCAACATCACTCAGTCGTTCGGCGCGGCCGGCACCAAGGTCTCAGCGGCTGAGCTTCAGAAGGTGGCAGGCCAAAGCTTCAATCCGTTTGAGCTGGCCCATCTCATCCTCAAGCTCATCGGTGCGATTAACACCAACGACACCTTGAACGGTATCAAATCTTTGGGCGCGCTCGGCCTGCCTGAAGTCGCCATGACGATGCCGTCAGTTCCGCAGTCGCTGTTGCAGCGTCTTGGGCTCACGAGCGTTGACTCGGAGAACGCCTTTTCCACTGGATTCATTGACGTCATTACCGGCGTCCAGCAAGGCGGCGCATACAACGACGGCAGTTGGAACGGTGTCTTTGGCGGCGGTACCACTTTCATCCCTCCGTCGCCATTTGGTTCGATCTCTGGCGTGACACCACCAGCCGCCAACCTCACGATCGAAGCGTTCAAGGCGCTCTTTCTCAGCGACGTCAAGGACCGGCCGATCACCCTCGGTCTCGGCGCGCTCATGTCCACCGGCGCGTCAGCTTGGCAGCTGATCACCACCCACTGCGACCCAGCGCTCAACGAGTTCTTCACCGACATCCTCTATCAGCCGGGCAAGAGCGACGCCTCGATCGTTGCCAAGCCGGTCGTCTTTGTGCGCGACAAGCCATTTCTCATGAAGAAGCTGAAGTCGTCGATCAAGGACGTCAACCTCGACACCTGGACGATCTACGACGACCTGCCGCGCGTGCGCATCGACAATGTGTACATTACTAACCTAAAGCTTAGCAACACTTTTATCAACAGCCCGAACTTCATTCGTGTCAACTTTCAGCCACAAGTGCTGGAAGCCAACACCGCGCGCAACCTCTCTCAGATCTACGGCACCAACCGCCTTCTCCCAGAGATGCGCCGGTTCGGTGGCAGCGAGCTGTTCGTCGAGACCAACTTCCTGTCGCGCGACGTCATTAACGGCAAGGCGCTCGACGTCAAGTTTGACGAGTGGTTCAAGAAGATCAAACACGTCGTCACGAGCTGGCATGCCTATAACTACCGCATGGCGACCGGCGTCCTGGTCATGCGCGACGACAACATTCCAATCACGCTCGGCTTCAACCTGCAGTTCACCATTGGTAAGTTCGAGCTGGTTGGCCATGTCGAAAGTGTCGATGTGAGTTTTGTTGTCCACGAGGACGGTCGTCACGAGACTGTCACCCAGGTGCAGCTGAGTCGCGTCGTCAATGAGATTGACGGACAGCTCGACTTCATTGCCCCTGACGCCTTTGCCAACCTGATCGAGGCAGAGCCCGCGGCGTCGCCGCCGGTTGTCGTTGGCTCCCTTGCCGCGTTGCTGGGGGTCTAATGTACACGAACATGCCATTTTTGGTTGAGGGCGAGATCCTTGGCGTTCAGGTATCACCAGACGCCGAGAAGACCAACTTCATCCGCTACTTTGCTCGCATTGACCTACCCGACGGCAGCAGTACGATCGTCCCCAACGTGACGGCCGGCTCCTGGTTTGGCGGCATCGACGACTATTCCCAGATGCGCCTGCGTACCACCACTGACGACGGCAACGCCTATGAGCCTGACGCCGTGGACGAGAACGACAACGCCCGCATTGGTACCCGCGTCTATATCGCCTTCATTGGCGGGGCCATGACCAAGCCGGTCATTGTTGGGTATGCTCCACATCCCAATCAAACTGAAGAGTTTGAGGGCGCTGACAAGCTAAAGCCGCAGGCCGTCTTCAAGATCCTCGGCATGCGCTTTGACTTCCCCGACAACGGGGCCATGACGGTCACCCACTACGGTGCCCCAGAAATCAAGTACGTCAAGTCCGGCGGTCTCGGCGCGGCCGTTGCAGCTGTCGGTGCAGCCGCCGGCCTCCTCGGGGCCCTGTCTGATAACCCGATCGACCCAGACAAAGAGAACCCGGCCGTCACCCCACAGGACGCGGAGAAGCGCACCATCTTCGGCTTCCACGACCTCGGCGGTCTCTATGTGCGCGACAGCCTGAACCAGCTGATTGACGTCAACACCGAAGCCGGCCGCATCTACATTGCGAACAACGACGTCCAGTCCGGCCCTCAGATTGCCACGAACAACACCGACTCTGAGTATGTGCTGCTCGATAGGGCAAAAGAACTTGTCCTCATCAACGCCAGGAAGACTGCACAGATCTACACGTTCGGCAACAGGAAAGACGTCACAGAGAAGGACCACAGCCATAAGATCCTCGGCAACGAAGAGATCTCGATCGTCGGCAACAAGACCGACAAGATCCTCGGCTCCCTCTCCGAAGACGTCACCCTCGACTACAAGCAGACCGTATCAGGCACTTACACGATTTCTACGAATCAAACTATACTTATAGATAGCATTGGTGCATTTTCCGTCAAAACCAAGGCGAACGTCTTGATGGAAGCGCCCACCGGCCTCACGTTCAAATCGGCCGGTGCCACCCTCAAGTTGTCCCCGGCCAAGGTGGCTCTTGGTGCCGGTGGCGTCGAGGTGTTGAAAACTCTTTCCGATGCCATGAAAGCTCAGCTCGACACACTGCAGGCGATACTCAAGATGACAGTGGGAACGTCGTCGGGCCCCAGCAGCATACCAATCAACGCCGCGGAGTTCTCAGCTGTGGTCGCCAACATCACGGCCCTGAAGCTGAAGCTCGACCTGATTACTGACTCGCTGTAATGGCCTCGAAAAGGCACATTAATGCACTATTACGGCCATAACAGTCCTTAAAGGGTACATTTATGCCCATTCAGCCAAAACAGTATTGGGTGGAAAAGGTCAACACCATCCAGCCAACCGACAGCAGCCCCAAGGGTCTCAAGGCTCTGGTGACCGCGGTGGCGGGCGGCGTTTCCAACAAGGCTGGCCTCAAGACCATCACAGGTAAACTTGTTTTCACATTCAACCAAACCATCTTCTACCAGCAGCTGATCCTCCTGACGCCCGTCCCTCTCTCTGTTCCTGGTGTCACCCAGTACGTCAAGGCGTGGACCACCGCCATCACCCCGTCAGTCATGCTGGTCCCCGCCGGCAGCTTCATCGGCGTCTCCACCCCTGCCACCCTCTTCTCGGTTGTCACCAAGACCACCCTTGACCCGGCGTCCCTCACCAAGGCGTCCAAGCAGCTCCAGAAAGACCTGCTGAAACAGGCAAATGCACCGGTCAAAACCACAGCAGAATCTGACTTCGGTCCAGCATTTATGCGGGCATTCCAGGCACTTACCTATACAATCACCGGCCTGGACTCCACACCACCCAACGCCGGACCCAAGCCGCTCGTTGCTAAGGCGAAGGCACTGTTGTAAAATAGCCCAGATGAGTAGAAGCTTCAGGAAAAATCCGTACAGAGGTGTCACCTGCGCTGCATCCGAGAAAGATGACAAGCGTCAGGCCAACCGCAAGTTTCGTCGCCGTAGCCGCCAAGCCCTTCAGACAGAGGAAGAGGTACTGCCTGCGCCGAGAGAACTTTCTAACGTATGGGGATTTGCCAAAGACGGGAAGCTATACGATCCGAGTGCGAAGGGTAAATAGATGTTCGATGTAGCCGGCAAGGTTAGTGAGCTTGCGGCCGACATCCTTAGTTCAGTCGGTATTGGCGAAGACTCCACAAAGATAAGTGGACTCTACCAGACGGCAAAGAACATGAAGGTGTTCGGTGGGGAGCTTGTGCCCTGGGACTACAGTGGCGAGGACTGGTACAAGGTCTTCCCATATCAATTCTCGGTGCTCAACGCCAAGACTGGTAAACGATACGTCTACACGATGCCCATTCCGCCGCAGAGCTTGACGATCAAGATGATCCCAGCGTCCACAGCCACGGCAACAGTCGGCGGCGTTGTGGAAGAGACGTCAGATAACGTCTTCTGGGTGATCCAGATGTCAGGCACCACAGGGACAGGTGTGAGCCGTGGGGATCTCAACTCCACCACTGGCGCGCGCAAGAAGATGGCTGACAAGTTTCGCAAGAAGCTTGAGACCACCGGGCTTCTCTCGGGCGTTGCAGCAAACCTCCAGACCCTTATAGGCAAGGCAGCCGGCACAGCCGACGCACTCCTCTCAGGCGATGTGATTGGCGCTGTCAACAATGCTTTACTTCCCCAGCTTCCCTACAGCGGCAGCAGTGTTGACGGCAAGTCAAACGGCTACACGGAGATGCAGGAGCTTCACCGCTTCCTCTACACGTTCTCCAATCTCAAGGGCGTCTCGCCTGATCAGTTCCTGCTCGAGTTCTGGTACTACAAGATGGGCCAGAAGTGGCGCATTGTCCTCCAGGACTTCACCATGCAGATCAGCGCACAGAACCCGAACCTCTACCGCTACAACATCCAGCTCAAGGCTTGGAACGTTCGCCCCGTCTCTCAGGACGAGCGTAGCAAGAGTGAGACTGACCGCTACGCCAAGGGCGGCGACCTCCACGCCGTGAACACTGTGGGCATTGACGGCCTCTACAAAGGCTTCCAGGGGATCAAGGCGAACTTCAACAACAACTCGAAGAGCGTCCTCTAATGGCCAAGTACACCGACCTCTTCTCTGTCCTGAACGACACCGACCTGTACATGCGGGTACGGCGCGGCGATCCGCTTGGGCTGGACCTCCTCCAAGCTCTGGCGCGCGGCCGATGGATTTGGATCGTTGAGAATTGGTCAAACATTCTTTACGCTCGCTTCAAGACTCTGGCCAACGGCGACGACATCCTCGAGGCCACACTGGAAGACCTGCAGGGCCTCGTATCGTCGTATTTGCTTGGCAACCTTCGGAATCCATTTGATAACTTCGACACCTTCGTCAAATACTCCAAGTTCCTCGCCGCCGTCCGCGTGGGTGAGCTGAATCTGTCGCCGGCCGAGTTCGTGCTGGTGGACAAGGAAAAGGAGCGGGTGAGTTCGTTTGTCATCGAAGACTTCCGTGCCATGCTGAAGTACCTGAAGCAACAGAGTGCCCTTGACGCGTTCAGAATCGGTCTAGGAGACGTTGACTCCGCCGCCCTCTACGGCGTGCAACCCATCGCTCGCCAGCGCTCAGCAACCGTGGCAGACCTCGCACGCCTTGACGACGCAGACCAGATCCGTCAGTACATCGAAGGCATCATCATCGACCTGAAAGACTCTCAGGACATATCCCCAAACCTGTTGCGCATTGCCAACGACAACCTGGGCCCAGACTCGCCAGTCGTCTTCAATGACGCCTACCGGTCGGCCGTCGCGGTGCCGTACGAGATCTCGCTCGAGCACATGGCCAAGAAGTACCTGGGCTCAGCTGACCTTTACTTTGAGCTGGTGACGGTCAACAAGCTGCAGCCGCCATACATTGATGAGATGGGCGAAAAGACTGTCCTCCTGGCTCCTGGTGCCGTGAACAACGTCATCATCGCCGGCACGCGCAAGGACGACATCCCGGTTGGCACCAAGGTCATGATCGGCTCCTACTCTGTGAGGGAAGAGCCAAGAATCATTGAGCGCGTCACCGAGAACACCGACGGCACGCTCATCCTCTTCCTGTCCGGCGCTCAAGACCTCGTGAAGCTGCGCACCGATGAGGGCGCGTTCGTCCGTATCTACTCGCCTCACACCATCAACACCGGTGGCTTCCTGTTGATTCCGCTCACCATCGAGACGCCAAACGGCTCACAATACACCCCAAAGAGCGACGAGCTGCGACGCATTGAAAAGAGCTTGCTGACGTTTGGCGTGGACATCCTGCGCGATGAGGCAACGGGTGGGCTTGTGATCGACTCGAGCTGCAACTTCAAGTTCGCGGCCGGCCTTCGCAACGTGCGACAGGCGGTACTCTACGCTTTGCGTACGGTCCGCGGTGAGCTGCCCTTCCATCCAAACTACGGCGTGTCGGCGTCCATTGGCGACCGCTACTACGGCACGGCTGATGAGGCGGTGATCTTTGCCAACGTCCTGCGTCAGGGCCTGTTGCTCGACCAGCGTTACACTGACGTCAAGATCGCAGGCATCCAGCAGACCGGTACGAGCCTTGCCCTGACGATCGTCGTGTGGATCGCGGGCGTCGTCGATCCCATCCCGCTATCCTTCGCTTCTTAGGTACGATCGTACCCAATTTGGGCATCGATTCTCGATATTCCCCTGAGTTGACGTATTTGTCAGTTCAAGGGAATATACTTAAACGGCTGATTCTACTTTATCGATGGCGGCGATCTTCTCGAGCGTCATCACCCACAAATGTTCATAGAATTCAATGCGATACTGCACGCGTACGGCGTTAGTGCGGGGAGCGTCCTTGTAGGCGGTGCGGCAGATGTTGGCGGCGCGCACCAAGCGGGCTCGAGCCTGGGTGAGATCAGCTTGGGTGGCCAGCGCGATCGACGCAAGAACCAGCGCGCTCTTCAGTGCGAAGAGCGGCTGGCCGGCTGCGTGATCTTTGAAGTGCGTTTCCATACCTTCTTATCGGCAGATCGCAGGAAAACTTGAGCGGCTCAGGCAACTTTCTCAAGAAGCCAGTTATCACCGTTGGTTGGCATCATCGTGAAGCTGCCTTCAGCCAGGACCAGCACGTCCTTGACGGTGATCAGCTTCAGCGCCGTCGGCGCGCGGTATGAAGACGTGAGGGCTGCGCCGTGCTTGGAGACGATCATCGTGCCGTCGGTGTAGAACGAGATGTGGACGGGCGCGTAGAAGTCGCGGTAGCCCCTGACGAGCATTGCCGCCTCGTAGTGCGTGCCGTATTCGTCGGTGCGGCTGACAAGCGGAGCCTCGTTGACCGCGTCCAGGGCGTCCAAGAACTCAGGGCCGTCGGCGAAGCGGACACCGCCAACCAGCGCGCCGTTGAGGGAGATCATCAGCATTTCGCCTTTGAGGGTCTCTTTGCGTTCGGTTTGCCAGTTCATGGGGCCTCCTGTTGTTGATACTCTCTT
>Ga0172380_10006542_pt1 | contig 13489 bp, 10 predicted proteins | sample Leawe162metaG_FD_119747 | JGI IMG/M metagenome (GOLD analysis project Ga0172380, IMG submission 119747) | Leachate microbial communities from a municipal landfill in Southern Ontario, Canada - Leachate well 162 metaG | ecosystem: Engineered > Solid waste > Landfill > Unclassified | place... | reverse complement strand
TTCCCGCGACTGGCGGGACAGTTCTATGTAAATTTTACATTACAAAGGTGAATCTATTTGCACCCAATAGTATTACACAATTTCATAAATAAGTTACAACATTCACACATCGGTCAAGTTTTTGAAGTGCAAGTCACTGTCGTTTAGTTGGAGAAACCAGTCTTTAGGTATCGTGATTCTATTGACCAAATGCACACAATTAAGAAAGAATTGCGTTGGAATAATACGACAGCACAGTTTGTTGGAAGCAAATTCTCCCATTTTGAACTTCTAAGGCCATCCATTAATGTGTTTGGGATCCATTTGGTCTAATTATTTAGTTTAATGTCAATTAATTGCTCGATGTCGAAAATAATTGAATCATCAATCACATCAATTCTTATCCCACGACCTTCTGCATATTTTGTTGCTTGACTAATTTCTGTTTTTATGTCATTTGAAATCTTGCTGTTCATTATCTCATTTACCGCTTTATCTCCAAAAACAAAAGCTACTTTGAAATATTGGTCTCTTGGTAACAGATAGATAATCGCTCTTTTTTTATCCTTAATCCGAAAACTCCAACCATATTTTTTACCTGGATAATTCCATTCAGCTAATCCGTTGGGATATTTACTCAAAACCAGGTCATGAATCTGTTTCCATAGTTCGTATTTAGAATCAAGTTTTTCGACTAAATCATTATCCGTCGGAATCATTGCTTTGTCAGGAAAAACACTACTATCTTCCATATTTTTTTCAGTTTTGAAGTATGTTGATATGCTTAATTTACCGTACTTTATTGATTCGTATAGTATTTGCTATTTGATTTTCAATTTGCAGTTGAACCAGGTAAATCCCGGCCGGTAAATCATTTCCTGAAATATCTTTTCCGTCAAACAGGAACTCATGCCAGCCTCCTGAAAAATCACTCATATTAATAATAGCGATCAGGTGGCCCTGAAGATTATAGATTCTTAGTACCATCACCTTTCCTATATCAATATCATCGATATAAAAACGTATGGTAGTTGAATGGTGAAATGGGTTAGGGTAATTGCTGTAAACAAGTGATTTAGGATATCCGGCCGGCATCTCAGTAATTGGGTCTGTTGAAACATAAATGTTTTCGTAGTCGGCAAAATAAGCGGTATACATGCATCGCATTTCATACCTCAGGCTTAAAGAGATAACAGAGTCTTTTAGTTCACCAGTTTCCCCATAAATGGATATTTCCTGCTCTAAAGCATCTATCATTTCTTTGGCCCATAATTTTTCTGAAAACTTGTTCGTATTGGTACTATCTGTAAACTCAATGGGAAAATCATATTGTGTATATCCACCATAACCCTCACCGATTAAGTTTAATACGGTAGGTCCGGCATCCTGATACCTGCCCGTGACCATAAAAAATGATCCTGCGTACATCGCTGGATATACCTGGGGAGATGTATTGTAAACGTCTGGTTTATTAAAATTTAAATCTACATTTTTCAGAACGGGTTGATTAATTTTCTCAAAAACACGTAGTATGCCTTCCCTGAGATTGTCATCCTCATCAATATACGTCGCAAATCCATAATTATGGGACGCGGTCATTTCCAATCGATACCGGTCAATATTTCCTCCAATTCCAATCGGAAATATGCCTGTTTCATAAATATTGCTTTGGGCTAATTCAACAGGGTCAATAGGCGACTTGCCGTCAGTAAAGGCAAGAATTGCATTGCTATAGTTGGAATTTTCAAATTGTTGCAGTGCATATTGAAGTCCCAGATCCATTCTGTTACCTCCACTTCCGGTCACATTTTGCAGAAAGATCTTTGCGTTATCGATATTCGTGGTGGATGCCTGGACTAAATTATTTTGCCATAGTTCTACCTCGTAATTGAAAAGGATAATATTAAAAAAATCTACAGGCTTAAGTTGATCCAGTGAGTTTGAAATTGCCTCAATACTTTGCTCCAGTTTATACCCGATCATACTACTTGAATTTCCCAATAGAAAAACAATATTCTTTGTCAGGACATCCGTTGGAGGTGCGTAATTCTCAGGCCGCACAAACAGTGAAAAATGCCCGTCCATGGTATCACTGTTGACAGAATAAAAATCGATATCACGAAGCTGGTTTTCCACAGAAAAATTAAATACCAGATCTGTAGCAAGAAAGGCCATGGGTTTTCTCATCCTTAATTTGAGGTAGGTAGATCCATTTTCAAGCACCTGGAAATCAGGATGGGTTGGGATATTATACTGAGTTATTTCGCGGTTGGCCTGTACTTCAAAATTGAATTCTAAATGGTCGATGGGATAGGTGATAAAATCATCTGTTGCCAAGGGGTACTTGTATGTGCACTCCCCCTGGTGGTAATCCAAAAGACTGATGTAGGATAATTCTACAGATTGTATTGCTCCGGGCGCAATATTTTCCAGAGTCAACTTCAGGCCGTTTGGCCCAATATACGCGTTCACAAGTGCAGCCAGTCCTCCCTGTCCGGTTCCGGGATTTGGATCTTGTGGTTCAACCTTTAGTATGGCACGAAATGTAGTGTCATTTCGGGTATATAATAATTGGGTAGAGCGTGCGTCAGCAGGAAGAGGGAAATTATACACTGCGTCAACAGCCTGACTCCATTCATTAACAAACTCCTGATAAACAACCGTTTGAGCAACCAGTCCGTCAACTTTTACATTTACATCAGTTACTTTATTTCTCAGGAAATCAGCCGGGTAATTCTCATCCTTCGGTAATAATAGCCCATCCGACAGGGCAATCTTCGACAGTCCAATTAAAACAATGGTAAAAATGAATCTGTGATAGGTATTTATTTTTGTTTTCATTTCTCTTTCATTTATTGTTATTTCAAATAAATTAACTTCATGACAGGCAAACTTACAGGATTACCTTTTGGATCATATAATTCACAGTGAACAAAATAAGTCCCATTGGCAATAGATTTGCCCAAGTCATCCCTGGCATCCCAGGTAAATGTCAACACTTTGCTTCCGCTATTGAAATATTTGGCAGAAACGCGTTGACCCCGGACATTAAAAATTTCAAGCCTGGCTTCCAATCCTTGCGGATTATCAATTTCAATACAGGCGAATGAGTGGAAAGGATTGGGAAAGTTTCTTAAACCAGCCTGATCATTCGTTCCAAGAGATTTTGATGGAGCAATAAAAGAAATCGTATCCATACCCCCCAAGCCGGCATAATGAACTTCAACAATATCACCGTAGGAGTCTCCCGGATTTGCATTGGAATGATAGGACAGCCTGTATGAACCTGTATATTTTAACCTGCTAATTTCTAATAAAATATCACGAAAATTACCGTGAATATCAAAGAAGTCACCACCCGTGGGGAATAAAATTGGATTGAAAAAATCAAGTTGATATTGCGGATCTCCAATACCATGAGGAACAACAGCATGTGTTAACATTTCGTTTACCACGATCTGCGGGGTCAATTGTGTATAAGAATTGTTTATATGGTAAGAGGCATCTGTAATCCAGATAAAAACACGATTGGCAGTAGGTCTGAAGTCAAATTGAGTAGCAGCCATTAATGCTTCGAGCGAATTTTCAGGCAAGTCATCACCCCCGTGTGCATATTGCTGATCAATATATTGTTGAAAAAGCTGAACATCAGAAGTGAAGTCATAAATGTTTTCAATCTCATCTAAGAAAGTTACCATGCCCAATCGAAAATCAATACCCTGATAGCTGAGACTATCGGCAAATTCAACAATGTTATCCTTTACCCCATTTATCTCCTCCGACATACTTCCTGTAACATCCAGCACAAAAATGATATCCGCCTGATTTGAACCACCTGATGTGTCTTTTTCGAGGGTATAATTTTCAATTTTTACCTGGTTTTCATAAAAGAACACATTCTCTTTGCTCAGGTTCATTAAATATTGGCCAGTTTCTTCATTTTGCGATCGAAATATTAAATCGATTTCCGGAAAACCAGACAGGATGATGGTATCTATTTCAACAATGAGTCCCGAATCAGAAAATGGTGCGGCGGGCACAAATACATTTCTTTTGATTCGATCAACGATTTCATTTTCGTCTACAAGGTTTAGTTCAAGCATAATGACTTTATCCTCATAATTTTCTGGTATTTTCAAGAAGGCATTGCTGTAGACCGTGTTGCTTGAAGGAATGTTTAATGTGGCCGGTGAACTCCAGTTTTCGATATACCCATCTCCCAGTATTTCCAAACTTGCATTCGATATAGCATTATTGCTATTATTGGTAAGTTTTACCATTGACTTAACATTTCTTGGAAACAGGAGATTGTTTTCTACAGACAAAAAATAGGGTAAATCAGATCGCATAAAAACTCCGTTGGGAAATTCAGGTGATTTAAGCTTAATATCGATAGTAAAACTGATCTCCTCATCAGGATTTACCATAGTTTCAGGCCATTCCATCTCAATACCAAGATCATAGATCGGAGCTGCAGGATGGGTCAGGTTGTGGTGAAGGTCGTACCAATTGCCAAACATTAATTTTTCAGGTAAATTATCGACATATTCAAACTGTACTCCCATACCTTTTGGCGCATCAGACCTTTCCCAAATATCAAAGATGGAGGGAATACTATTCTGGAGGGTGGTATCTACCTGAATTAATTGCCCATCAATAAATGCAAATCCATCACCCCACAAACCTAGTGCAGGATCAAACAGCAAACCCATACCAATGAGATGTGATGTGGTATCAATATTCCGGATATTTAAATGCAGGCGAATAATGTCACCGTCGTTTTGCTGAATCATATTAAAAGAGAAGTCAATCTTTTCAAGGTCTGTGGCCAGTAATCCTAAAAGTGTATCTCCTTGATTGATCAATTGTTTGGGTGCATTATAAAAAAATAGTTCCGGATGATGGGCAATGCCATCCAGACTAAAAAAAGGATAGGAGGTTAAAGCATACGGGTGCCCAAAGGTAATCTGGCAATTATTATCCAGACTATTTTGTGATACGCCATTGGTGGTGCCAATGGTAAAATACCCGTCTGAGAGCAGTGAAAATCCCGTCTTATCATTTTCCAGACTTTCATATTCGCTATTTAAGTTTCGCAATGTTCCCGTCTGAGATGACTGGGAATTTATTAATTCGTTTTCCGGAAAACTCAGATCAAGGTTTGATTTCTTCTGACCGAAACCGGAAAAATAACAGGATATTATCAAAATTAGCAGAAAATTTTTTTTCATAATCTCTCCTTTGGGTTTTAATTATTGAGACACAATCAATGCGGAAACAGATTGTAAATATAAGAAATACTTAATAAACTACAAATAATTGTTTAAATCTATACAAGGTGTTGACCAATAGCACGTCTAAGTGTGGAGTCGCGCCAGTATGGGAGGATGAGCTCGTGCCTAAAGCCCTATACTTATTACAACAATTTCCTTAGCCCGTTTACGAAAAGAGGCTATGAAGCTCTTTTTGATTGCTATCAATTCATTGCTCCACATCTTAACGAACCGCTGTACCTACCTTACGCAGGCATGTACGAGACCTCCCAAATGGTTTCAGGATACAATGACGTGAGAGGGTAAATCAGGGAATGATTTTTATAGGTTTTACATTGGAAGTTAAAAATTGATGGAGTTGTTTGTCAGGTTTTGGTGACAAGTTTGTTGAGATGCTTATAGGTATCACGATCCGATTGACAAAATGCCCACAATTGAGAAAGAGTTGCTTTGCAATAATATGAAACTACGCTCAAGGGGTAATGCAAAGGGGTTTAGTTAATTACAAGCTTTCTTCTGATTTTGGATCGACTGGTTACCAATTCAACGATATAAATCCCGGGCTGTAGCTTTTCAACATCAATGATCCTATTGATTGGTTTGGTATCAATTAGTTTAAGTCCTGATAAATTGTAGATACCAACATGCTCGAAAATTAAATTATTCGGGTTAACAATGGTGAGTTTTGTTTTAGCAGGATTGGGGAATAAATACACGGAACGATCAACTATTTCAATCATGCCTGAGTTGTCAATTACAAAAATATTCAGCGTATCAGAAGCAGCACACGGACCATTCACTATTTCCAGCCAAAGTTGATTGTTCCCAATGGCTAAACCACTTGCCGCAATACTCAGTTTTGGCAGAGTATCACCTGTTGACCACAGATAAGATTCAAAAGAATTATCAACGGAAATGTCCAATGTATCTGTATACAACATGGTTGTGTCCTCACCAAGCGAAAATTCGATTCCGGGAAATATGGTGACAATACTCTCCCCTTCCAGCCAGCATCCACCCTCATTTGCAACCTTTAAATTTACAATTCCGCTTGAAGTGATGTTAAAAGTGTCCTGGTTTGTAATCTCATTGTTCCATATGTAGTATAAATACCCTTTGGGTGCATTTAAAGTTAACTCCTCACATCCACTGGTATCCGAAGGCAGGTCGATGGGTGGTATATAAAAACTCTCGTTTTTTGCAAAAAAATTCTCGACTGGTAAAGGGGTTGAAAGTGTATCAGGACCAAAGTAAGCCGTTCCATTAAAAAGTTGTCCGGAGATTAAAAAATTACCACAATTATCTGCACTTAGCTGCTTGATTATAAGATTTTTTGTTGCTTGGGTTATCTGGTAATCGATTATATTACCCGATGTATCGAATTGCATCAGAATACCGTTCCAACGTATGCCCAAGGAAAAATCGATTCCTGCAAAAGAAAAATGACTGGTACCCGTCATGGCCAATTCGAGTTTGTCTTCAAATAAATCGATCAATAACCAACCATTAATTTTATTGTAGTCGTCCACATATTTGCACCATTTGGGTTGAAATAACGAGTCTAACCTGGCCACAAGTAAGCCCCTGGAATTTTCGGGTATTGTTATTGTATCTGTTCCGAATATAGTTGACTCAGTGATCATCCCTGCCGCATAGAAATTCCCCGATTTATCAACCTTAATCCCATTGGCAGTCGTGGGGGTGAAATGATCAAGATCAATAAAATAAGATTGCCGCAGGTTTCCTTGTGGGTCATAACGCAAAATAAAACCTGCAATTCCCCAATCCGGATAATCAGGATGAATGATTGTATCGCCATCCACAATAAAATTTGTACTTGAACGACCATTACAATAGATATCCCCATTTTCTCCGACTATTAAATAATCGTTATCCATTGATCCGTCGGCAAAACTCCGAACCTCTTGTTGCCATATTATATTTCCATCCACATCGATTTTCATAATGGAGTTTAATCCATTGCCGATAGGTACAGAATCCTGACCCAGGAAATTGACATATCGTTCGATAGAATCGTGGTAATACGCGTGAGTGGACGAAAGATAGAGATAGTCATCCTCAGATATATCAAAACCTCCTAAAAATTCCTGGGCACTGCTCGATATGGTTTTTCCCCAAATAAATTCAAAATTACTGCTCAATTTTACTAAAAACAAATCGGGCATAAAATCATGGTTATTGGTGAGGATGTGATTGTTTACAAACAAAGTGTCGGAGTAGGTGCCATAGATATAAATATTTGATTCATGGTCAAGACGAACCTCCACATCCCAAATAAAATGATCGACAGTGGTATAAATGTCGAGCGCACGAATAAAATTACCGTTTTGATCGTGCCTGGCGATGGCTACGTCATAGAATTGATGGTTGGGATTATTGCCATAATGGATGAATGATGTGTCGCCAATTGTGATGGAGTCAGCATACCAATAGTAGGCATAAAAGTCATTATTAAAATCCGTTTCGATACCCACAATACGGGGTTCGGTATAAGCTTGGGCACTTCTACCCCACTGCCATCCCCATTCAACAGTATCGTTTTGTGCAACAAGGGTAACAGACGCCATGACAATGGCTGTAAGGATAAAGATGATTGATTTTTTCATATTATTATTTGTTTAGGTTGTTGTTTTTTGCATAACAGGAAATAGATTGTATAGTAGCGGTCGCAATATTTTTGATAAGGTTCACCATTGTATTTTATTCAAGTTCAAATTTCTGATATTGTACCGGTACAATTACTTTTTCACTTTTATTATCAATACTTTCAACTGATGGGTGATGATACAAAATGATTTGTTTTGTTTGGATCTTTATGCCTCTTTCAGATGCATTGTGCAGTAACCAGTATGGGGCAAAAGCTAAGTCCAGGTCGTCCAAAGTGCTAATAGTATCAGCAGATTCATCATCTCCAGAAATGTAAATTCTTTTGTTATTCCATTCAATCAGGTAGGAATAGTGTTTTAACGAAAGGCGGTGTTTGGTTTTAAATTTTGTAATTGAAAAATTCTGTCCTTTGTCGTTAAGCTCAAAGAATTTGTATTTTCTTTTTCCCGACAGAAAAAATGATACAGGCCACGGTCCATATAATTTTTGATTTGTTTGTTTAAATCCTTTTCTGTTAAAATGCTCGGCATGGCCATGCGTGAAGATAAATATCGAATTTTCATGAATACTGTCCACCAATCCGGGTCTATAGGTCATGTAACCATATGCTCCTGATTTATATGGGAAGTCAACGTAAACTTTCAAATTCCCATCAGTCATAAAAAGTCCACAGTTTCCTAAAAATTCAATTTCAATTGCTTCATTCTGTCCCGGTGCTAAATTCGCAACAACAATGAATATTGACAGTAGGATGATCTTGATGATCTTTTTTTTCCTGGTTTTCATTGTTATGTATTTGGGCAAGCGGGCAGCATATGTTCTGTTTCGGACTTCAAAAGACAAATCTTTCTGTCTAGGATGATTTGTATTTGGAGCTAAATTATTCATATTCAGTCTTAAACCCGCCATAAAATATATGCAACTTTGTTGGAATCCGTTTTTTTTCATTCTGTGATAATAAAGTATTCTTTGCCTCCAGATTTGAAGACTCTTTTACCAGTTCTTTCAAAATACTGTTGATTAAATTTCAGATTGTTAAATTCTGTCCAAAAAATAAAATCTCGTTTAAGTTCCCTACCTAATCTGATGTTGTACTTTTGATACAATTCTTTGTTGAAATCGTGTAGCATTTCTAATAGTCCGTGGTCATTTAAAGTAAATTTCCTTTTCGTATACATAACTTCTTTTTTAATGTTGTTATTAAAAAAGTCAATAATTCGGCTATCTAAAACGTTTTTTTCTAGCTTTTCTTTCGCTTCGATAATCTCAATTGTTTTATCAACGAACTCAGATCTTATTTTTGGTAAATTGTGATTATAAGGTTTTGAAATAACCGTGAATAATGCTGCTGTTCTTGAGTCATCTATTGAAATTAAATCAATTCTAACTAAAAAAATGTTTATAGGGTCTTTTGAATTGTTGTTGAGCCAATTAATTGCTAATTCATGCTCAGGTCTTATGTTTTTTACTATCCAAATAATGGTCCTTGACTCAAAAATTGAAGCATATGTAACGAGTTTCCCTAGGTGAGAATGGTCTGTTTCTTCAAGTTGGTTCTCAATTATTACAATTTCATCATTTTCTTTATTCTTCGCTAAAATGTCAACCCTAAGTCTAGAATTTTTCGTTGCTTCTCTTTGGATAAATTCTAGTTGAATACCTATTGTTTCAGAGAGAAGATTTAAGTTCTCTTTTTTAATTAGCCATTCTGAGAAATCAGAAGTCTCAATTTTCCAATAGTCTCTCAATTTGTGATATTTTATTCGGGTCATCGACATTTGTGTGCGTGTTTTTTTTCTAACATAGAGCCCAACGAGAGTATAAATCCAACTCTGGGATTTCACTATTTAATATTACTATTTTTAATCTCTTTATACATTATAATCTACACATTTTCAATTGTTTAAAATTATTTAGATTAGCTCTTTGCATCATTATAAATGGATCATCGGGTGTTTGGTGGTGTAAATCTAGGAATTAATTTTAATGGTTTTACATTAAGCGTTAAGAATTGATGGAGTTTGACAAAGTTTTATTATTCTCAATGAAGATTTTAGTCATTTTGCTTTGAATGGTTGGTGATGGAGTATATTACTGTCATAATTCAGATTAGAATTTAATCATCATAAAAACTGAATCAAAGTACACATTGTTGTCCTGCAAAAAGCCTGCCTTCTTTTTAACTGATTGAAATGAAGATGATGACCACCTGTTCAGTATCTAGTAACAATTTTGTTGAGTTTTTTTTAATTTCATGTGTCAATCAGGCTAAACCTGAGCAAGTTAGGAAGCACGGCGGACGAAAAATAGGACAGCCAATTTGCACTTGTCTACCTGTGGCATGAAACTACACCAAGGGTAGGAGCGTCCAGTTTGAAGTCTTGATTTCCGTTACTAATAGTTTGGCTGTTCCAGCAATGAAGTATTCTAGGTCATTCTTTGAAATTTGGAATAAACTGGTTTGTTTCAATGTTAAGTTTAGTCATGAAGCAAATGTAAACATTGTGTAAAAAATTGAATTTTTTTATTCTTGTCATGTTTCTTTTATTATTTACTTTGATTGTCAATTAAAATTTCAAAAGGATCACTCTGTTGAAAAAAATATTAATAATAAAAATTCAAACCTATGTTATCAGACTTTTTTAGAATTAATCTCCCCTATGGAATAGCTAAAAACGAAAACGGAGAGTGGATGGCTTTCAATAGAGAATACTTACCATTGGGTTACAATGACCTTAATATGAAAGGAATGCCAGGAGAAAGCTATTTGGATATTCCTGTTTACACTAACTACAAGGCCATTACTGAAAAACTATTGATAGAATTGGCAGGTAATGAAAAATACATACAAAGAAATGAGAATAGAATAATTACAAAAGTGTTTCTATATAATGATGGCACAAACCCCATGAATCAGAAAACAGAAAAAAAGGATTTATGGGATATCTACTTTCAAAAAATTCAGAAGCTGTCGAGACTGAGGATTCAATAATAGACATTAATCTTAACAAACCATAATAAATCACAATAATGGATTACTTTGCATCAAAGGAACTCGTTGAGTTTTTTACAAAACACGGATTTAAGGAAACTACGAAATCTCTATATCCAGATCATTACGAACTTATGGAAAATAGAGGCGTATACGACCCGGGAAGTATCAAACGATCATTTAGGAAGGGCCGCTTTGTAATTGTTTTTGACTACATAAACATTTTCGCTTATTACAATTCCTCATCACCTTTTTGGCGAGGAACGAAGCTAACTTTTGAGAGTCTAAAATCCATTTTGTTTATTGCTAACTTGAACCCAACCGATAGAGTTTACCTAAAAAATAAATCTGGACTGGTCAACCTTGATGAGTTTCTAAATCACAATAAGTATTTTGTATTAGAGACCTCCTCAACGAAAAAAAAAGTAATTCACTTCAAAGAATCGTTTTCAAATTTTTCTATATAATGGAAGAAAATCAATTGAGGCTTGCCATTACAGAACTGATTAACAAGTATCTCACAGAAAAAACAAAAAATCCTAATGTAGAAGCTAACTCAATCTATATTCGTAAAGCCTTAGACCAAAGAATTGGCCAATACTTTCCTAAAAGTTTGCTGAATGAGTTATTAGTAGAATTAGGGTTCCAATATCGAATCAACAATGGTACTGACTACTATTTCAATATATCGCAAAATAATTTACGTATACTATATAGTTCTTATTCAATTTTAAAGACAATTTCCAAACACAATAATTACTCATTTTCTGATTTAGTTAAAGTGCATAGATTTAAGAATGTTGATTTATACAAATACACTTTCAAATATTTAATACGATGTAATTTCAAAAGTGCCTTTCTAGAAAAGAACTACACTGAACGGGATGTTTATAAGGTAATTGCAAATGAATTAGGTATTAGCACATATTTAGCGACAGAATATATTGATACTCTTAATATTCCCGAATTCGCAGGTATGCCAGAAGAAATATTATCCAAGCTTTTAAAACTATTCCAGAGAAAACCAAGTGAGTGTTTAACGGATGAAAACTACCAACGAAGTTAAGTAGTAGCCATAACGAATAATACCTCAAAACATCTTTAAAATTACATCACACTAAATATCATGATACTATGAGAAAAAACGCATTTACAAATTATCTTAATATACACTTACAATGAATAACAAGCATATTTACATTCAATTACTTATTTAAATAAGCAACATAACTATTTAATTGTCTGATGAGAAAAAATAGAAGCGATGTTAAAAAATTAATGGATGGTGAAAGCCCCAAACTTGCTATTTGGTTGCTATTTATCGTTGGAATACTAATTCTCACCATTATTCCAGTCCTTATTACACTACCTGCAATATTTCATTTTTGGGATTTTTCACAAACAGGTCAAATTGGAGATACAATTGGAGGAATAACAGCACCATTTATAGCGCTTGTGGGTGCTCTGCTAACATTTCTTGCATTCTGGATTCAGGTAAAGGCAAACAAAGTTCAAACCAAACAATTCAAAGCTCAAGATATAAGCAACAAAAAAGAAAGATTTGAGACTAAATTCTATGACATGATTAAGCTGCACCGGGAAAATGTAAGTGAATTAAATATTCAAGGAGTCGCTCTTGGTAGAGATTGCTTTGTTGAGATGTTTAACGAGTTGAGATTTTGTTATTGCCATTTAGCAAAATTGAAGGACAGTAATTTTCATGCTCGCAAACTTTCGAAAGAGCAATTGTACAATATTGCTTACCTTACCTTTTTCTTTGGAATTGGCTTTCGTGAGAACATTGCTTATAAAGAATTAATGTCGAAATTTAATGAATTTTTTATTTTCAATTACAATGATACCCTTTCTAAAATACAGAGCAACTGGGTAAAAAATCAACCAATAACAATTGCCCACGAAATCGAAGGCAAAAAATGCACTCTTGCAATTAAATATATACCGTTTGATGGTCATGCGGCAATATTAGGACACTACTTTAGACATTTATTTCAAACTGCAAAATTTATTATTGATCAAGACGATGAGATTGTGCCAGACAAATATGAGTACATAAAAACTCTAAGGGCTCAGCTTTCAACTCATGAGCAATTATTGTTATATTACAACTCCCTCAGCATTCTTGGAGAACCATGGAACGATAATAAACTTTTAAGTGATTACCGAATTGTCAAAAACATCCTCCTGCCTTATGCTGACTTTTACATTCAACCAAATGATATGTTTGGTCAACAAAATATTAAAGGAGCTAATATATTTGAATGGGATGAAATACTAGAACGACTAAACAAACTCAGCTAATCAAGATATGCACGCAACTGAAACGCAAAGGAACAATTTATTTCAAAATTCTATGAGTTAGAGAATCAAACCATGTGTTAAAGTGTGTGTATTAAAAGAACAAACCCCTGCAACTTTTTAATTACAAGGGTTTATTTTTTTAACTAGGTAGTCCGTACGGGATTCGAACCCGTGTTACCAGGATGAAAACCTGGCGTCCTGACCGGACTAGACGAACGGACCGTTTCGTTTAGGAGGTGCAAAAATAGAACCTTTTTTTACTTGCACAACATTTTCTGGAATTTTTTTTTCATGGCCC
>Ga0172380_10006540_pt1 | contig 13491 bp, 11 predicted proteins | sample Leawe162metaG_FD_119747 | JGI IMG/M metagenome (GOLD analysis project Ga0172380, IMG submission 119747) | Leachate microbial communities from a municipal landfill in Southern Ontario, Canada - Leachate well 162 metaG | ecosystem: Engineered > Solid waste > Landfill > Unclassified | place... | reverse complement strand
CGGCAAATTGACCGTACTGAGCCTTCTGTTCTGCGGTTAAAAAATCGACGGCCATCCATTTGCTCCAGACCAGAGGTAAAATCGAATTAAATATAAAGCTGTAGGTGTCTACAATATTATAAGATTGTGGACAGGGTAATTCATATGAAATAAACTGTCTATAAAATCGTTTTTCACATACTTAATAGACAATCCGTCCATTAATCGACTTAGGAGACAGTTTTAAGCGATGCGACTCTTTGGTTATGCCCGTGTATCCACGAGCCAACAATCCCTTGATGGCCAGGTCAAGGCGCTTAAGGAAGCGGGGGTCAAAACCAACCGCATCTTCACTGACAAGGTTTCCGGTAGCCACGTCAATCGGGACGGCTTGCATTCGTTGCGGGTCAAGGTCGAAGAAGGTGACGTGATCCTGGTAAAAAAACTGGATCGCCTGGGACGGGATACGGCAGACATGATCGCCTTGATCAAGGAATTCGACAGTATCGGCGTCGCCATCCGGTTTTTAGATGACAGCATCAGCACCGAAGGCACTATGGGCAAAATGGTTGTCACCATCCTGTCGGCTGTCGCCCAAGCGGAACGCCAACGTATCCTTGAACGTACTAATGAAGGCCGCATCGAGGCCAAGGCCAAGGGAGTGAAGTTTGGTCGCAAACGCACTATCGATACCGAAAAACTAAGGACATTACGTAAGAATGGTCTAGGCGCTACCGATATTGCCAAGCAAATGGGCATTGGGCGGTCAACCGTTTACAAATTGCTGAATGAAACGGATGAGTGAGGGTAATCTTGAGACTTACATTGTTGCGTAGGAATACTTTGGCGGCTACCCACTTTACAACATCAAATCAGCCTCATTTATAAACATGAAAATAAAATAATCTATAATTGCATTAATGTTCAACAGCTTATAAAAATTATTATCGACGTTTTTAAAATCGATATTTCCTCTGTAAGACGATTATAGCAAGGCTTTCAGGGGTGTCGCGGGACAAACCGTTCTTTTGGTGAATTAACCCCTTTTCGCATGTGATTGCCGTTATTCTCAATTAACGCTAACGGTGATCGGCAATATTTGCCTCTGATGCCTAACGCACCGCCTCCAGTGGTTAACGTACGATTTTTCCGAATTCTATACTTCCCCCTAAAAGGCCAAGGCATTTATGCCTATGTCACATTAAATCATGGTGTAAAAGGCACTGATGAATTGAAACAGGCACTTGCCGATTTACGATGGTTAAGGTTGTTGGGCATGTTTTTCATGGCGTGCTCAAGACCTAATCAAGCCATCGAGCTGATGGTCTTGCGGAAACGGGTCAGCGCCAGCACGAAAAAGACGCTGCCGATCGCGGTCAGGGCCAGAAACTGCGGCCAGACGATGCTGATGCCGGCGCCACGATACAGGATCGCCTGGGTCAACGAGACGAAATGGGTGGTCGGCGCCGCCAGCATGATGTTCTGCACCAGTTCGGGCATACTCTCGCGCGGCGTCATGCCGCCGGAGAGCATCTGTAGCGGCAGCAGGATTACGAGTAGCAGCAGGCCAAACTGCGGCATTGAGCGTGCCATTGTGGCGAGAAAAATACCTAACGAGGTGGTCGTGAACAGGTATAGCGTCATGCCGACGACGAACAGTGGGATTGATCCATGAATCGGCACCTCCAGCAGCCCCTGCACGACGAAAACAAGCGACGCGGTCGCCACGACCACCACGATCAGACCCATAGCCCACACCTTGGCCATCATAATTTCAAACGGCGTCAGCGGCATCACCAGCAAATGCTCGATGGTACCGTGCTCGCGTTCGCGGATCAGCGCGGCGCCGGTGAGGATAATGGACAATGCGGTGATGCTGTTGACCAGTTCCATTACCGAGCCGAACCAAGTCGAGTTCAGGTTCGGATTGAACAGCGCCCGCGTTTCCAGCTCGATCGGCAAAGTCGCGAGTGCGCGATGGCCCTGGACGAAGGTCGACACCTCGCCATTGACGATGGTCTGCACATAGTTGTTGCCGATGAAGGCTTGCGAGATGCGGGTGGCATCGACGTTGAGCTGAATCGCCGGTTGCCTTCCGGCCAACAGGTCGCGCTGAAAATCAGGCGGGATATCCAGAATGAAGGTGTAGAGGCCGGCATCCATGCCGAAATCGGCGGCGTACTGATCAATGATCACTGGCGCCAAAAAATAAGGCGGATAAAAAGCATTGGCGATACGCGCCGATAATGGCGAGCGGTCTTCATCGATGACGGCGATGGGCGCCTTGTTCAGTGATTGTGGAAGGCCGGTGGCGACCACGTAGATCTGACCGCTAAACGCGAACCCGATCATCACCATCATCAAGGTGTCACGTCCGAGACTTCGCAATTCTTTAATGCCAAGATGAAAAATGTTGAGCAGTGTATACATGGCTAACGCTCCTGTTTAGCGAGCAGCAACACACTCAAGCCGACGACCACCAGGATCGACAAGGCCAGCGGCAACAGATAGGAACTCAACTCAGCGAAACCCAGCGCTTTTGAGAAGATGCCGCGACTGAAGATCAGGAAATAGGTGCCGGGAAAAATCTCACCCGCCAGCCGCGCACCATCCTCCAACGACGACACCGGATCGATCATGCCGGAAAATCGGCTGGATGGAATAAAGGTAAGAATGAAGGTGGCGAAGATGGCGGCTATCTGGCTGCGGGTGAAAACCGAGACCAATAAGCCTAAGCCGGTGGCGAAGGTCACATAGAGCAGCGCGGCCAAGGTCAGTAGCAGGAAGTCGCCCTTGAGCGGCACGCCAAAAACCCACACCGCCATCGCGCACAGTAGAAAGAAGTTGATCATGCCTATGGCGATATAGGGTAGTTGTTTGCCAACGAGAAATTCGAACTTGCTCACCGGAGTGACGTAAAGGTTGAGGATGGAACCGAGTTCCTTTTCGCGTACCACGCTGAGCGCACTGAGCATGGCTGGAATCAGCATCAGCAGGATCGGGATTACCGAGGGCACCATGGCGGGCAGGCTAAGGACATCAGGGTTGTAACGAAAGCGCGTCTCAATGGTCATCAATTCAGCCGGTGCTTGATCCGTGGCATAGCGACGCATTTGCTCCCGCAACCAGACCTGGTGCATCGCCTGCACGTAACCGAGTACGCTTTCGGCGCGAGTCGGCATCGCGCCATCGATCCAGGCGCCAATTTTTACCGGATCACCGCGCCGCACATCGCGCGCGAAGTTGGGTGGAATCTCCAACGCCAGACTCAGTTCGCCGCTACGCATACGGCGGTCGAGTGCGTCGTAATCGGCAATGGGTGGCTGGGCGATAAAATAACGTGAGCCACCGAGGTCGAGTGCGTAGTTATTGCTGAGTGTGGTCTGGTCGCGGTCGAGTACCGCAAAACGCAGATTCTCGACGTCCATGGTGATGCCATAACCGAAAGTAAGCATCAGGAATAAGGTGCCGAACAACGCGATTGAGACGCGGATGGGGTCACGGTACAGTTCGAGGGCTTCGCGCACGCAGATGCTGTACAAGCGCAGCAGGCTGAAGCGGGCGCCAGACTGAGCGGCCTGATTGCGCGCCGGTGCCGATGGCTGCATGGACGGGGGCGCCAGAGACGTCGGCGCTTCGTCCATTGACTCGTCGTCGACACCGCCCGCTTCTTTCAAATAAGCAATGAACGCTTGTTCCAGCGTGGCGTGATCGTTACGTTCGACCAGCGCGGCGGGGGCGTCGCTGGCGAGCACCTTGCCCGCATGCATTAGCGAGATGCGGTCGCAGCGTTCGGCTTCGTTCATGAAGTGGGTGGAAATGAAAACCGTGACCTGGTCGCGGCGGGCGAGATCGACGATCAGCTCCCAGAACTTGTCGCGCGCCACCGGATCGACGCCGGAGGTCGGCTCGTCGAGAATCAACAAGTCCGGCCTGTGGATCACCGCTACCGCCAGCGACAGACGCTGGCGAATCCCCAGGGGCAATTCATCAGGCAGGCTGTCCATGGCGGTGTTAAGCATGAAACGTTGCGCCATTTCGGCAACGCGGGCGGGAATCCCTGCGTCGGGCAAGTGGAACAGTTTGGCGTGCAGCTCCAGGTTTTGCCGCACGGTCAGCTCAGTGTACAGCGAGAATGCTTGCGACATATAACCGACGCGTCGTCGGGTGGCCATATTGCCGGCGTCGACGATGCGGCCAAACAGCCGGGCTTCGCCTTCGCTCGGTTGCAACAGGCCGGTGAGCATTTTCATTGTGGTCGACTTGCCGCAGCCGTTGGAACCCAGAAAGCCGAAGATTTCCCCGCGCTCGATGCGTAGGCTGACGTTATCGACGGCGACAAAATCGCCGAAACGCATGCTCAGACCGTGCGCCTCGATGGCAATTTCCTGTGTGCCACCGCCGGTGTTGCGCGGTGAAATCACAACTGCTTTGTGACCTTGGCGCTTTTCCTCCGGCAGCAGGCGGATGAACGCCGCTTCCAAACTGTCGGCATCGGTACGTGCGCGCAGCTCGGACGCGGTGCCGGTGGCGAGTATCTTGCCGCCATCCATCGCCACCAGCCAGTCAAAGCGCTCAGCCTCGTCCATGTAGGCAGTGGAAACCAGCACGCTCATGCCCGTATGGCGTATACGCAGACGTTCGATCAACTCCCAAAACTGGGCACGCGACAACGGATCGACGCCGGTGGTCGGTTCATCCAACACCAACAGATCGGGGTCGTGGATCAGTGCACAACAGAGGGCGAGTTTCTGTTTCATGCCGCCCGACAGTTTGCCCGCCGGGCGGTTATGGTACGGCGCCAGGCCGGTGCTAGCTAGCAGTTCGGCGATGCGTTGATGGCGCTCAGCCTGCGCGTGGCCGAACAAACGACCGAAGAAATCGACATTCTCGAACACCGACAGCGTGAGATAGAGGTTCTTGCCTAGCCCCTGCGGCATGTAGGCGATGCGCGGACACACCGCACGGCGGTGGGCCGCGTCAGCGATGTCGCCGCCCAGCACTTCGATATGTCCTTGCTGCATTTTCCGTGCGCCAGTGAGCAGCGACATCAGGCTGGATTTGCCAACACCGTCGGGGCCGATCAGACCGACCATGCGGTTGGCGGGAATCGCCAGGCTGACGTTATCGAGGGCGAGGTTGTCACGATAGCGCAGGCTGACGCCTTCGATGCTGACCACTGGTGCGATGGCGTCGGTATTCATTCAGGTAGCTTGACCGCGAGTTCGGCGGGCCATTCGGCGGCCGGATCGAGTTTGACATAGGCCTTGCCGGGCAGGCCGGTCTTGACCTGATCAAGATGCTGTTTCAGCAAGGCGGGATCGATGCGTGCCCGCACGCGAAACATCAGTTTGAGGCGTTCGCTTTCGGTCTCGACTGTTTTTGGGGTGAACTGGGCGACGCTGGCGACGAAGCTGGCTTTGGCTGGAATCACGTAGTTGGGCAGCGCATCGAGCACCAGTCGGATGTCACTGCCGAGCGCAACCTTGCCAGCAGCGGCGGTGGGTAGGAAGAAGGTCATGTAAACGTCGGACAAGTCCACCGTGTTCAGTACCCGGCCACCGGCGGCCAGCACTTCGCCGGGTTCGGCGATGCGATATTGCACACGCACGTCGCGCGGCGCTTTCAGTTCGCTGTCGTCGATGTCCGCCTGCAGGCGGACGACAGTGGCTTTGATCGCCTCGATCTGTGCCTGCGCTTGTACTATCTGGGATTTCGCCGCCTCGATACCCGCCCGTGCCGCCGCAACTTGGGCTTGCGCAGCGCTAATCATAGCCTGAATGCCTAGCACCCTGGCGTTATTATCGTCCACCTCCTGTTCCGGCATGGCGCCCTCGCCGACCAGGCGTTGCGAGCGTTTCAAGCGTTTTTCAGCGGCATTGAGTTCGGCGCTGTGCTGAGCGACCACGGCCAGTGCGGCGTTGTGTTCGCTTTCACGTTGAGTGACGACGGATTTGGCAGTTTGCAGAGCGCTCTCGGCATGACGCACCTGAGCCAGTGCTTCTGCTTTCTGGGCTTGCAGCGTTTGCGTGTCCATGCGCGCCAGAACCGACCCAGCCTGTACGAAGTCACCTTCCCGTGCCAGGACTTCGGCAATACGGCCGGGAATCTTGGTGGCAATATCGATATCGGTGGCTTCGATGCGGCCATTACCGCTGACCATGCTTTCCGGCAAGCCGTTGGGGCGTAACACCCACCACGCCACGGCCGCCGCAGCGATGGCAATGCCGACGAGGGCAAGGGTCAGTATCGATTTTAACTGGCTACTCATCATTTCTCCTGGAATATTTGCAGCTGCAGCTAGGCGTTCGCGCCGCCGCCCAGCGCCTTATACACGGCGATCAGATTCGTGGAAGTCTCGGCTTCGGAACGAGCCAGCTCGATTTCTACAACAAACAGCGCGCGCTGGGCATCCAGCACGTCCAGAAACGAGGAAACGCCTTCCTGATAACGCAGTTGCGACAGACGTACCGATTCCTGATGGTCCACCACCGCGCGGGATAGCGTCTGCCGGCGAACTTCCTCCTTAAGATAACGCGTCAAAGCGGTTTCCGTTTCCTGGAGTGCCTCAAGCACTGCCTTTTCATAGCTCAGATAGGCTTCCTGCTGCTTCGCATCGGCCATATCGATGCCGGCGCGAATACGGCCGAAATTGAGCAACGGTTGCAACAGGTTGGCGGCGGTGCCGTAGGAGAAGGCGGCCGATTTGAACAGGCTTTCGATATCGGTGTTACGCAGACCTACAAAGGCCGACAACGATATTTTCGGAAACAATTCCGCGATCGCCGCCCCTTGCATGGCCGTTGCCGCCGCGAGTTGGCGTTCAGCCACGCGAAGGTCCGGGCGGCGGCGTATCATTTCCGCGGGCGAAGCCAGGATTTCCCGTCCCGGCGCTGCCGGCACGGCTTCGGTGGAATTCAGTTCGGCATCCAGCGTGCCGGACTGGCGTCCCACCAGGACTTCCAGTTGCCGCAATGCAGCGACCAGCCTTGCTTCCAGCGCCGGAATCTGGGCGTCCGTAGTCTCGGTCTGGGCCCGCGCCCGCACCACATCGTGCCGGGTTCCCACGCCTTCGGCGTTGAGTCTTTCGGTCAGTTCCAGCGTTTGCTGCTGGGACTTCAGGTTCGAACGCGTTATTCGCAGTTGATTTTGAAGACTGCGATAGTCAACATAGCTGCGCGCCAACTCGGCCGTCAGCGTCACCAGGGACTGGTGATACTGTTCGCCAGCGCCCTCCAGATCGGCGGTTGCCGCCTCCAGTCGCCGTTGCTGGCGGCCGAACAGGTCGATTTCCCAGAGGGCGTCGAAACCCAGTTCGAACATATTGTATTTGATACCGGACGCCAAGCCGGGGAACGGATTCTCTTGGCGTTGCGCGCCCGCCGTCACATTGACGGTCGGAAACAGTTCCGCACGGGTGCCGCGACGCTCGGCGCGGGCTTGGTCGATGCGGGCCAGCGCTATCTTGACATCCAGGTTGCCCGCCAACGCTTGGTCCATGAGATGGTTCAGGTGCGCATCGCCAAAATTTTTCCACCAGTTTTTCAAGTCCTCCGGACTGGCCGGTTTCAAGCCCGCTTCCGGTGCTTGTATGGCCTGCCAATGGTTCGGGACCGCAGGCTCGACTTTGCGGTAATCGGGCCCCATCGTGCATCCGGCCAAACTGCCCAGGAGCAATAACCAGCTAGCTTTATGACTCATGACCATGACCTTTGAGGAATAAAGAAACCGCAGCATCAATCAATCGTTGTTTTGCCGCTTCACTCAAGCCGGATTGCAAACCCAGCAGGCAACGGAAATGTTCATCGCCTTTCAACATGCCCAAAAATAACCGGCTCGATGTTTCTACGTCGGCAAACTGCAAGGTGCCACGCGCATGCTGTTCGGCGAGGTAATCCGACAATTGCCGCAACACCGGTTCAGGCCCGGAACGGTAAACCAGTTCGCCCAGCTCCGGAAAATGTTTCTGCTCGGCGATGATCAGGCGATAAAGCTGCAAGGCTTCGTCGGCATAAATCAGCTCGACGAAAGCGTCGGCGATGGCTTTTAAGCCGGCGACCGGATCGCTGAGTTCGGTTTTGACGCTGGATAGGGTGTTCAATACCGCCTCGCATTGACTCTCCATCACTGCGGCGAATAACTCCTGTTTGCCTTTGAAATGATTGTAAAGAGTCGGTTTCGACACCGGCGCGGCTTCGGCGATGGCTTCCATGCTGGTGCCGCTGTAACCGTGCGCGATAAAAGCGCGCTTGGCCGCATTGAGAATAGCCAGTCGTTTTGGGTTATTTGGTTTGCTCATTGTGTTGTTATATTAATAGGTTGCATTAGCAGGCTATCAACGATTTATCGATACCATACAGAAATCAATTTTCGACATTCCTTTCGCCATTTACACTCCATTTCTTCACAAAGCCTATTGGGTTCATAACGAAAACAGGGGCGGTGTTTTGTGGCATTTTGAATAGCTTGTATCAGCTCTATAACCGAATTAAACACATCAGTATCTTCAATACCGATTAAGGCTGCTAATCGCTTTAATCCGGAAACTGTTAGCGCAGCATGGTCTTCTTCCAACATGGCAATATAAGTCGTTATCAGCATTTCCGAATACGCCATTTCGGCTATAAGCCAATCATCTAATTCTTTGCCGGCCTCAAAGCCTCTTGCTTCCGCATTGAAATAAGCGGCTTCTGAGATCCACTGATGCCGGTTTATAGTCTTTGCAAAATGACTTAACATGGCCTCTACCTCATCTATGATGGTTTAGCAATGTGGCATCGCCAACTTACGGTCACCCGCTTAGACCCTAACGCCGGAGCGTACCGATATAGCCTTGGCCTAGAATGGACTATCGTTTCGGGGGACGGGGCTTGCTTCATCCTGGCGCGGAATAAATTCGTTGCATTGGAGTGAAGTTAATGCTTATACTAAACCACACTGTTTAGTTAAGCAATAAAAATTTATGTCACTCCATCTATCCAAAAAAAACCTAATAATCTCTTTGCTGCTCATGGCCGTAACCGCAGCTGGTATCGTCTATTGGCTGAAAGCGATCCATCCTTTCGAGACGACTGACAACGCCTATCTGAAGGCGCACATCAGCTTGATTAGCTCCAAGGAGACCGGGTATGTCAAGGAGGTGTTGTTCGTGGATAACCAGAAGGTGAAGCCAGGCGACCTGCTGGTGGTGATCGATGATCATGACTTTAAGGCCCGTGTCGCCGAGGCTGAAGCCCAGGTGCTAATGGAAACAGCGCACATCCAGACCCTGGAAGCCAACAAACTCACCCAAAACGCCAAAATACGCGAGGAGGCGGCGAATATCGCTGCTGCCAATGCCGACCTGGATCGTGCCGGCAAGGATTTGAAGCGTTACGGCAATCTCGCCCAGGAGGGGGCTATTTCCGCGCAATCTCATGATAGCGCCCAATCTACTTATACCCAGGCATCCGCCCATCGGGATAAATTCAGTTCGGCCGTGCAGGGAGCGAAAAGCGAATTGGCTGCTCTGGATGCGCAGATCGAGGAGTCCCGCGCCCGTATCAAAGCTGCCGAAGCCGCTCTGGAGCTGGCCCGCATCGACTTGGGGAATACCCGTATCGTAGCGCCAATGGCTGGCGTCATCGGCAATCGCAGCGTGCAGGTCGGGCAATTGGTCAAACCCGGTAATGCACTCGGCTTTCTGATTCCGGACGATGGCCTATTCGTGGAAGCGAACTTCAAGGAAACCCAGATCGCCCGGATGCGACCGGGGCAAGCGGTGGGGATTTATGTTGATGCTTACCCCGATGAGGTCTTCGAAGGGGCGCTGGACAGTTTCGCGCCTGCATCCGGTTCGGAATTCAGCCTGTTGCCGCCGGAAAACGCCACTGGCAACTTCACCAAGATCGTGCGCCGTGTCCCGGTGAAGATTCTGTTCCGTCCCGGCACCGACTTAAGTCGCCTGAGACCGGGACTTTCTACAGAGATCAAGGTTCGGGTGAGTCAGGCGATATGATCAAGAGCACAGCGGCTATAGCCGCCGAAGATGCGCCGGAGAGTCAGGGCGCAGCGGCTGAAAAACCGCTCACCCCGCAACAATGGATCGGCTTTTTCGGCATGGTGTTCGGCATTTTCATGGCGATCCTGGACATCCAGATCGTCGCCAGCTCCATGCAACAAATACAGGCGGGACTGGCGGCGACCCGCGACGAAATCGCCTGGGTGCAAACCGCTTATTTGATTGCCGAAGTCGTGATCATCCCGCTGTCAGGCTGGCTGGGCCGGGCGCTGTCGACCCGCTACCTGTTCGTGCTGTCTTCCGGCGGCTTTACGCTGATGAGCCTGTTTGTCGCCTTGTCCTGGAATCTACCCTCGATGATCGTTTTTCGAACCCTTCAGGGCTTGTTTGGCGGCGCGATGATCCCCACGGTGTTTGCGGTGATCTACACGATGTTCCCTAAGCGTTTGCAACCGTCCATGTTCATCGTCGTCGGCCTGGTGGTGACTGTCGCACCTACGGCGGGACCGGTGCTGGGCGGCTATCTTACCGAAGCATTTTCCTGGAAAGCGCTGTTTCTGATCAATCTGCTGCCGGGATTTTTGGTCTGCCTGAGCACCTGGCTGTTCGTGCGGGTGGATGAACCGGACTGGAAATTACTCGAAAAAATCGATTTTCTCGGCATCGTCTATATCATCATCTTTCTCGGCAGTATGCAATTCGTGCTGGAAGAAGGGGTGCGAAAGGAATGGTTTGATAGCCATGAAATTTTATTTTTTAGCGTGGTTGCCGCCGTGGCAGGCATCGCTATGTTCTATCGTGAATTAACCATCGAACACCCGATTGTCGATCTGTGGGCCTTCCGTAATTTCAACTTCGCTGTCGGCTGTGTATTCAGCTTCATCCTGGGGGTTGGAATGTATACCACCATTTACTTGATGCCGTTGTATCTGGCCAGCGTCAAAGGCCTGAACAGCCTGCAAATTGGCCAATATGTGATGGTCACAGGACTATTTCAACTGTTGTCGGCCTTTGTCGCCGGCCCACTCGCCAAGGTACTGGATTCACGGTTGATGATGGCGCTGGGCTTGTCTCTCTATGGGCTGGGTTCCTGGATGAACGCCGATCTCACGCATGAGTCAGGCTACTGGGAGTTTTTCTGGCCACAGGCTTTGCGCGGCTTCGCGCTGATGTTTGCCTTTTTGCCCATCAATACACTGGCCTTGGGTACGTTGCCGCCTGAAGAAGTCAAAAATGCCAGCGGACTGTACAACCTGATGCGCAACCTGGGTGGAGCCATAGGTCTGGCGGTCGCCAACACTTTGATGATTCAGTTGAACAAGCAACATTACGCCGTGTTGCGCGAGTCGGTGGCGCCGGGCTCTCCACAAGCGCAATCAGTACTGGCGGGCTTGCAGGAACGTATGGCCGGATTGTCGTTACCGAACAGCGAACAGGCTGCACTCAAGCAGCTTTACGGCTTGGTGATGCGAGAAGCCGAAGTGCTCACCCTCAATACGCTGTTTCATATCCTCAGCCTGGTTTTTCTCTTCGCGTTATTGCTGATGCCATTGGTCAGAAAAGTGTCGGCGGATGCCGGTGGCGCGGCAGGCGGCCATTGACCGCATGAAGCTTCATGTTAAATTCCTATGGAGTAACCTATGGAAAAATAGATTTGCAGCGCTCAACCTGATGGTCTCGCTTGCATCACCTGCGGTGGCGAGTACAGCTGATACCGACTACCCATTTTTTTAGCCTGAGGAGGTCACACCATGAAACTTTATTACAGCCCCGGCGCCTGTTCGTTATCGCCCCACATCGTCCTCGAAGAGGGCGTATTCGGATATGAAACCGAGCGGGTCGATCTGACCAGCGGCAAAACCGAAACCGGCGCCGATTACCGCACGATCAATCCCAACGGCTACGTGCCCGCCTTACTACTCGACGACGGTCAAGTGCTGACCGAAGGGCCTGCCATTGTCCAGTATCTCGCCGACCGTGCACCGGAAACACGTCTTGCGCCGCCTGTCGGCAGCATGGAGCGTTACCGTCTGATGGAATGGCTCAACTTTATCTCTACCGAGCTGCACAAGAGCTTCGGCACGCTGTTCAATCCACAGGCGCCTGAAGCCTGGAAAGACCTTGTCAAGACGCAACTGGCCCGGCGTTTCGATTATGTGAACAGCCGACTTGATGGCAAGGTTTGGCTGATGGGCGATGATTTCACCGTGGCTGATGCCTATCTTTTTACCGTATTGGGCTGGGGCAATTACGTCGGTATCGATCTTGTCCCATGGCCAAATCTGATCGCCTATCAGGGCCGCGTCGCCGCACGTCCTGCTGTGCAGGCGGCGCTCAAGGCCGAAGGATTGATTGAATAACGATTGTCACACCCTGCCGGCGCGAGTCGTCGGCAGTGGTCCGATAACCAACGCCAGCGCGAGAAAAACCACTGACTAAATCAGGAGTACACCCCATGACCAAATCCAAATCCACTGCCGCCCCTGAAAAGACGGCTCAAGCCGTTGCCGAGCAACCGAATCGTCCGCTCGTATCACCGGAGGAGCGCTATCGAATGATCGCTGAAGCCGCCTATTACCGCGCCGAAAAGCGCGGCTTTGCCGGCGGCGACACAGCGGAAGATTGGCGCGAAGCAGAAGCGGAAATCGACCGCATCCTTACAACAAACAAATGAGGTTGGCCGATAGCAGTGAAGTCATCCTCAAAGTGCGTCGGCCCGGCATCAAGCAGATTGTCTAGGCCGACCTGCGCCTTTTGACCAGGCTGGCCGAAATCATCGTGCCCCGCATTCACTGGCAATGGGTCAGCGAACGGCTCAATTGCAAGACTATATGTCCGAGACATTCCCGGCCACGATCTGACGGCAGTGGATGCGGCGAGGCTTGATCGCAGGCTATTGGCTCGGCGCGGCACAGACGCGGTACTCAAGATGATGCTGGAAGACGGCTTTTTCCATGCCGATCCCATCCAGGCAACCTCTTTTACCTGCCTGGCAACCGCATGAATGTCAAAGGCGAGCCGTCCTTGCCGGGTTTGCCATCATTCGGCACGCTCGGCTTTTTCGCCGCCGTCATCGGTGGCATCTGGCTGTTGATCTCTCTATCTGGCGCAGCGGCAGAAAGGAATAGGCGAGCCTGGTTTCGCACGGATTCTTGCGGTCTCAACTGGAGCCAAGCTTCGTCACTCTGGGCTAGGTCGTCGCCATCCGAGTCGATCTGTTCACGTCCGAATGGATCGTCGACTGGTCAAATTCGGAGAAAAAGTAGTGCCGAACGCGAAAAGCAAGCCCCTTTCATAAAAAGATTATATCAATATTTCACTGAATTATAACCAGGATGCATTAACCCTATGAACTTACGTCATTTTATCTGGACCACGCCTTTATTATCAGATAAAAAAAGAATAGAGTGCCTACCCTTTTTTTGGTTAATGCGTATTAAAGTACTGGTTTTGTCTCCCGACTGGCGCACTATCAAAATCCGTTTGCCACATAGCTGGATTGCAACTAATGT
>Ga0172380_10006539_pt1 | contig 13491 bp, 10 predicted proteins | sample Leawe162metaG_FD_119747 | JGI IMG/M metagenome (GOLD analysis project Ga0172380, IMG submission 119747) | Leachate microbial communities from a municipal landfill in Southern Ontario, Canada - Leachate well 162 metaG | ecosystem: Engineered > Solid waste > Landfill > Unclassified | place... | reverse complement strand
TGCCGCATCGCCGTCGCTGGACGCCGACGACCAGCTCTTCGCATACGCGCGCCTCGTCGCCGTCGATCCGCGCGGCCCGTCCGTGCACCAGGACATCGCGCGGGCGGTGGAGCTCCCCGATCCGCAGACCGTGCGCTTCACGCTGCGCGACAGCCAGCGCTTTCACGCGGACGGCGCGCGGACCCAGCAGCCGCTGAGCGCGGACGCCGTGCGCACGGACTTCCAGCGCCGCGCCGCCGAGGGCCACCGGCTCTTCTCGCAGGTGGTGGACCGCATCGACCGGCCGGACAGCCGAACGGTGGTGCTCCACCTCAAGGCGCCGTTCGGACTGCTGTTCGAGCTCCTCGCCGCGCCCTCGGCCTCCGTGCGGGGCGACGGCACGTACGCGGGCACGCCTGATCACGTGGGCAGCGGGACGTGGGTGCCGTCCCGGCGCGAGGGGGGCGCCTTGCGCTTCGCCGCCAGCCCGGCGGCGACCGGCGAGCTGCGGCCGTTCCTCGCCTCGATCGACGTTGCGGCAGCGGACATCGCGAGTGAACTCGATGCCGCGTTCGAGCGCGGAGAGATCGACGTGCGCGTGCACCCGGCGGGGACACAGCCGCCCGACCCGGCGAAGGCGCAGAAGCGCCCCGCGCGCCGGATGCGCGGCCTCGGCATGTCGCTGCTGCCGTCCAAGAACGGCGCGACCGTGCGCCACGTTGCAGCGTTCCAGGACGCCCGCGTCAGGCGCGCCGTCGGGCTGTCGCTGGACCGCGACGCGCTGCTGGCGGTGGACGGCTCGTACCCGTCCGGGCCGGTCGGTCCGGCGTACGCCGGCGACGCGATCCCGGAGGGCGACCTGCTCGCGCACCCGCTCTACCACCGCGACCCCGCCGAGGCGCGTCGGCTGCTGGCGGCCGCCGGCTTCGAGGGCCTCGCGTTCCGGCTCTCGCTCCCCGACCTTCCGCTGATGCTGACGCTGGCGCAGGTCGTGGCCGACGGCCTGCAGGAGGGTGGCTTCCAGCCGCGCTTGCAGAGCGGAGCCACGGATGTGTGGCAGAAGACCTTCATGGCCGGGGACTTCGAGGCAACCCTCTTCGACATCGGCACGCTGGACACGCCCGACATCGGGCTGCGCCTGCACACCACGGAGGGGATCGCCGGGAAGTTCTCGCTGTGGGGGTACTCGAACCCGGTGTATGACGTCGCGGTGCGCGCGGCGCTCGCCTCACCGGATCCGCGGGTGCGCGCCGAGAAGTCGAGGGCGGCGCAGCGCCTGCTGCTGGACGACGGACCGGCGATGCTGCCGATCAGCGCCGCCGCGGAGTTCGCCTCGCTGGCGCCGGGGATCGGCGGCTACGACTTCGGCGCGTACGACCTCAACCCCGGCTACCTGTCGTCGACCTGGAGCGCACCTCAGCGCGCCTAGCCCGGCGCGCCCGCCCGGTCAGCGCGATGCGCCCGCCCGCACTGCCTCGTCCAGCACCTCGATCACGTGGCGCACTTCGAGCGCGGCGCCGGTGCGCACGGCTCCCGCCTGCAGCTGCAGCGTGCACCCCGGGTTGGCGGTGCAGACCAGGTCCGCGCCGGTAGAGCCGATGTCGTCCATCTTCGCCGCCAGCACCTGTGCCGAGAGCTCCGGCTGGACGAACGAGTAGATGCCCGCCGAGCCGCAGCAACGGTCCGGCGTCCGCAACTCGTGCAGGCGCAGCCCGGGAATCGCGGCGAGGATGCGGCGAGGCGCCTCGCGGACCCGCTGCGCGTGCGCGAGGTGGCATGCGTCCTGGAGCGTGACCACGCGGTCCACCCGGCCCAGGCCGTGCGCGAAGTCGCGCTCCGCGACGTACTCCAGCACGTCGCGCACGGAGGCCGCGAAGCGCTCGGCTCGCCCCGACCAGTGCGGGTCGTGGCGAAGCAGGCGCCCGTACTCCTTCATCGCCGCGCCGCACCCCGCCGCGTTCACGATCACGGCGTCCACCCCGGCCGACTCGAACGCGGCGATGTTGCGCCGCGCGAGGGCGCGCGCCGTCTCCGCATCCCCGGCGTGGACGTGGAGCGCGCCGCAACAGACCTGCTCGGGCGGTGCTATCACCTCGCACCCGGCGTGCGCCAGCACGCGCACGGTGGCCTCATGCGTCGCGGGCGTGAGTTCGCCGTGAATGCAGCCGAGGAGCAGCGCGACGCGCGCCGACGCGCCCTCGGGCGACGCGAGCGTGCCCGTCGCGCGGAACGGCACGGCCGCGAGCACCGGGATCGAGGCCTCCAGGTGCGCGATGCGCCCCGGGAGGAGCCGCCGCAGCGGGCCGCGTGCGAGGCGCTGGAGGCCGGAGCGGGTGTACAGCCGCCCGAGGTTGAGCACCGCGCGCATCGCCTTCGGGCGGGCGAGCACGTGCCGCAGCAGGAACGCGCGCCACCTCCACGCCGCGGGCCGGGCGGCGGGCGCGTTCGCCATGATCGAGGCACGCGCGTCTTCCATGATCCGGCCGTACGGCACCGCAGACGGACAGGCGGTCTCGCAGGCGCGGCACTGGAGGCAGCGATCGAAGTGCGCCAGCGTGCGCCCGGTGACATCGATCCGTCCGTCGCGCACCGCGGCGATCAGGTGCAGGCGGCCGCGCGGCGACTCCAGCTCCTGGCCGGTCGCGATGTACGTGGGGCACGCGGGGAGGCAGAACCCGCAGTGGATGCAGTTCTGCAGATCCGCGACCGACGGGACATCCGGTCCGACGAAGCGCGGCGTCACACGCCCTCCATCCACCGGCCCCGGTTCAGCGTGCCGCGGGGGTCGAAGCGCGCCTTCAGCGATCGGACCAGGTCAGCCTCGCCCGGCCCGAAGGGGTCCACTGCCGTGCGCAGCGCCCGGGAACCCGCCTCCACCTGGAGGAACCCGCCTTGCTCGGTGGCGAAGGCGCGCAGGCGCTCGATGGCGGCGCCGTCCAGGTCCGGTGCGTGGCCGATCACCGCGCCCGATGCAACGTTCCCCCACGCGAGGCACCCCGCGGCGCGCACAGCCTCGATCGCCGCGGCGACGGACGTGGCGGGCACGCCCAGGCGGATCACCGTCGCCACCGTGTCGCCGTGCAGGCGGCGCAGGCGGTCCCACGGTGCGCCCGGCGCCTCGTCCGCGCGGGGGGCAGCCTCGCGCACGAGCTCCGAGGAGCGGTCCACCGACACATCGAGCCCGGCGAGCTCGATGAGGACGGTGGGTCCGCTGCCGAGGCCGGCGCGCTCCGCGGTCTCCGGGCCGAGCACGCTCAATGCGCGCGCCGCCAGGCCGGCGTTCCATAGCCGCAGCGCCAGCGTGCCCGCCTCGACGAGGGTGGCGGTGGGCGCGGCGAGCGTCCGGGTCACGGCCGGCAGTGGTGCGACCTTGAACGAGGCTTCGACGATCACGCCGAACGCGCCCAGCGCTCCCGTGTGCATGCGGTGCAGGTCGTAGCCGGAGACGTTCTTCACCACGCGCCCGCCCGAGGCCGTCAGCTCGCCGGAGGGCAGCGCCACCACGGCGCCCAGCAGCAGGTCCCGCGTGGCAGGGAGGTGCCCGCGCCACGCGCCGGAGCGCGCGGTCGCCAGCAGGCCACCGATCGACACGTGGTCGTCCGGCGGCGGGTCGACCGGGAGGTACTGGCCGTGCTCCCGCAGCGTCTGCTGGAGCGCGTCGAGGTGGATCCCCGCCTCCACCGTGAGCGTCAGGTCGTCCGGGACGTACTCGACGACCCGCGCGAGCCCGCGCGTCTCGATCGCCACGTCGTAGCGCTGCAGCGGGCGGCCCAGGTGGAGGGCCGTGCGGCCGCCCTGCGGGACGGCCACGAGGCCCGCCTCGTCCGCGGCGTGCAGCAGCGCCGCCACCTCGGCGCGATCGTTCGGGCTGAACGCGATCGCCGGCTCCAGCGCGTCGATGGCGAAGCCGTGCGCCGCGCGCTCCGTGTCGGAGGGAACGGCGCGCCGCAGCGTATCCAGGCGGGCGGCCGTCATCAGATGTACACGCCTGGCCGCGAGGCGTGGCGCGCCACCTCCTCGGCGTGACCGGCGGCGCACCCGTGCCCGCCCGGCAGGATCTTGCACGGGTTGAAGCGCTCGACGCTCCCAAAGGCGAGCCGAGCGCGTTCCATGGCGGCCAGGTCCGCCGGGCTGAACACCCACTCCATGTACGCGCGCTTCTCCAGCCCGATGCCGTGCTCGCCGGTGATCGCGCCGCCCGCGTCCACGCACGCCCGCATGATCTCGCCGCCGAGGTCCAGCACGCGCTGCGTCGCTCCGGGCAGAGCCGGATCGAACATGATGATCGGGTGCAGGTTGCCGTCGCCGGCGTGGAAGATGTTGGCGCAGGCGAACCCGTACGCCTGCGAGAGGTCCAGCACGCGGCGCATCACCTCCGGCAGCCGCGTGCGTGGCACGACCCCGTCCAGAAGGTAGTAGGCCGGGGAGACGGCGCCCACCGCGCCGATGCCCGCCTTGCGGGCCTCCCACAGGCGATCGCGCTCGGGCTGCGTGTCCGCCGAGCGCACCTCTCGGGCCCCGGAGGCGCGGCAGGCGGCGATCACCGCCTCGGCCTCCACCGCGATCCCCTCTGCGAGGCCCTCGACCTCGATCAGGAGCACGGCGCCCGCGTCCAACGGGTACCCGGCGCGGATGCGCGGCTCCACGATGCGGATGATCGCCTGGTCGAGCATCTCCAGCGCCACGGGGATGACCCCGCCGCGGATGATCGCGGAGACCGCCGCGGAGGCGGCGTCCACGCTGTCGAAGATCGCCAGCATCGTGCGCACGGCATGCGCGACCGGGACGAGGTGCAGCGTCGCCTGGGTCACGATCCCCAGCGTGCCCTCGGAGCCCACCAGCAGGCCGCGGAGATCGACGCCCGGCGTGTCCATCGCACGGCCGCCGAGGTGGACGATGCGGCCGTCGGCGAGCACTACCTCCAGGCCCAGGACGTGGTTCACCGTCGAGCCGTGGGCGAGCGTGTGCGGTCCGCCCGAGTTGTTCGCAATGTTGCCCCCCACCGTGCAGATGCGCTGCGAGGAGGGGTCGGGCGGCCACGCCAGTCCCAGCGGCGCGAGCGCGTCCTGGAGCGCCAGGTTGATGACCCCCGGCTCGACCACCGCGACGCGGTTCGCGGCGTCCACCTCGATGATCCGGTTCATGCGCGTGAGGGCGACGACGACGCCGCCCGTGACCGGCACCGCGCCCCCGGCGAGCCCGGTCCCGGAGCCGCGGGGAACGACCGGCACGTCGTGCTCGTTCGCCGCTCGCACCACGGCGGCGATTTCCTCGGCGGTGCGGGGGAGGACGACGGCGTCCGGCAGGGCGCGGTCGATGGTGGCGTCGTACTCGAAGGCGACGAGGTCCTCGGGGGCGGAGAGAACGTGCGGACGGCCCACGGCGCGCTCGAGCGCTTCGATGAAGGCCGGGTGAACGGTCGTCGGCATGTCGAGCCGAGTGTAGCATCGGAGCCCCTGGGTACCGCGCCCGATCGGAGCCGCCGTGACCGCTTCCCACCTCGATGCCATCGACCTCGACTCCGTGCGTGATGGCGTCGAGACGGCCGTGCGCGCCGCGAACGAGGCGATCCGGGGCGTGCTTGCCCAGGCGACGATGAAGGTGGGGAGCAAGGGCTCGGCCGGGCCCGTCACCGAGGCCGACTACGCGGCGGACGAGGTGCTCCACGAGCGCCTGATGCCGCTCATCCCGGGCGCGCGCTGGCTCTCCGAGGAGTCCGGGGAGGAAGCGCCTCTGCTCCGCGGCGAGGCGACGTGGGTGATCGACCCGCTGGACGGCACGCGGGAGTTCCTGCGCGGCCTTCCGGAGTACGGCGTGTCGGTGGGCCTGTACGTCGATGACCGGCTGGTCCTCGGCGCGGTGGGGTTCCCGTGGGACGGCACCGTGCTGTCCGGCGTGGTCGCCGGGGAGCGCCGCGAGAGCCGTCGCAACGGCCAGCCGATGGCGGAGCTGGTCAACGACGGCCGGGTGGAGCGCGTGGTGGTCTCGCGCAACGACTACGAGCGCCGCCGCATCCAGTACCGCATCCCGTACGAGGTCTACCCGTGCGGCTCGGCCGCCGTGAAGCTGGTGCACGCGGCCGGCGTGGACACGGACGTCTACTTCTCCACGGGGCCGCGCTCCGTGTGGGACGTCTCCGGCGGCGTCGCCGTGCTCGAGGGCGTCGGCGGTGTCCTGATGTCGATCGCCGGGGAGCGGATCGCACTCTCACCGCAGCAGATCGAGGTCCCACCGTACGTCGCGGGCGCTCCGGCGGACTGCCTGGCACTGCTGCGCCGCGTCGGGCTGCTCACCTAGCGACCGGAAATGCCGCGGCGGGCGCTGACCTGGCGCTGCGGGCAGCTCGTGGCGCGTGTACACGCCCGCGGGCCGGATCACCGGGCCGGATCACCGGGGCGGAGCACCGGGCCGGACAGCGGCGAGCAGTGGCGGGCAGTGGCGGGCAGACAACAGGGCCACCGGCGTCCCGGTGGCCCTGTTGAGTGAATCGCCTTGCTGGCGAAGAAGGGTTACTTCTTCTTGGGCTTGGCAGCCGGCTTAGCGGCCGGCTTCGCGGCGGGCTTCTTCGTCGCAGCCAAAGTGGTTTCCTTTGACTAGCCGGTCCGCGGGTGAGCGGCCGGCACCCATGGGTGTGTGGCGACAACAGGGCCCTGCAGCCGTCACCTTCAACAGAACGCATCATCTCTCGCTTTGGTTGCACACATCTACAGGGATCGCGTCGAGATCGCGAAGAAATTTTCGCGTAGCGGCGATCGGGGTGGCGATCCGGCGCGCCGCTCATCGTTCGGCGCGGTTGCGCGATCAGCGATCCGCGCCGCCCACGATCAGCGCCGCGAGGTCACGAAGATCGCGGACGCGCTCGATCCGCGGGTCGTAGGGAAGGTCGCGGTTGCGCGGCCAGTCGCAGAGGAAGACGCGCGCCGTGGAGGACTGCGCCAGCAGCTGCACCGTCCGCGGGTCGTCGTCGACGTGCTCGTCGGCGCCGCGCGCGAGGATCACCTGCAGCTTGAAGTGCGGGCTCTTGAGCGCGGTGTTGTTTACGACCACTTCGTCCACCAGCCCGTCGAGGCCGTGCCAGCGCATCCACGACGTGGGCGGGGTGCGGCGGCCGGTGACGATCGCCAGGCGCCGCAGCGGGCGCAGCACCCGAAGGGCCTCGTGCACCCCCGGCATCGGCGCGCGGAGGTCAAAACGCAGGTGGTCCAGGGGGACGTTGAGCCACCGCGGGTAGACGTGCGCCACCGGCGGGGGCGCGGCGGGAGACAGGAACTCGCGGTGGATGCCGAGGTTCACGCCGAGCAACGGGCGGCAGATCACGCCATCGAAGTCCAGCGTGAGCAGGGGCAGCGTCCCCCGAGGGCGTGCCACGTCAGACGATGACCGGGGGCTCGGGCGGCGGGCTCGGCGGGATCCCCGGGGGTACCGGGTACTCGATGCGTGCGGCAGGCACGTGCTGCATCGGCGATCCCGCGGCGCTCGGGCGCTGCTCCAGCAGGTCGTAGAAGGCGGTCAGGCGGTCGTCCGCCATGCGGAAGATCGTGCCCTCAGGGAACCGGCCGTCCGGTCCCCGCTCATGCCCCGCGGGGACGCCGGTGAGCACCTCGATGCCTTCCTCGATGCTGTCGACGGCCCACAGGTGGAACTTCCCCTCGCGTATCGCCTGCGCGACGTCCGGGCGCAGGACGATGTTCGCCACGTTCGTGCGCGGGAGCATGACGCCGTGCTTGCCGTTCAGCCCGCGCGTGGAGCAGACGTCGAAGAAGCCCTCGATCTTGGCCGAGGCCCCGCCGATCGGCTGGACGCGGCCGAGCTGGTCCACGGACCCCGTCACCGCGATGCTCTGGTCGATCGGCACCCCGGAGAGCGCCGACAGCACCGCGTAGAGCTCCGTGGAGGAGGCGGAGTCACCGTCGATGTCCCCGTACAGCTGCTCGAAGGTCAGGCTGGCGTGGAGCGCGTTCGCCTTGTTCTGGCCGAAGCGGTAGGTCAGGTAGCCGCGCAGGATGAGGAAGCCCTTGTTGTGGATGCGTCCCGCCATCTCGCTCTCGCGCTCCACCATCACCATCGTGCCGCGGCCGGCGGAGATCACGCAGGTCACGCGCGAGGGGCGGCCGAAGGAGATGTCGCCCAGGTCGTATACGGACAGGGCGTTGATCTGCCCGGTGACCGCGCCCTCCGTCGCCACGTAGAGCGAGCCGTCGTTCATCGCCTCGATGATCCGCTCGCGCACCAGCGCGGAGCGGTAGATGCGCTCCTCCAGGGCCTTCTCCACGTGCCGGCCGTCCACCAGGTGCGAGCCGTCCTGGCGCGCCCAGTAGTCCGCCTGCCGGACGATATCCAGGAAGGAGGCCATGTTCGCGGAGAGGCGGCGCTGGTCCTCCACCATGCGCGAGGACTGCTCGATCAGGTGGGCCACCGCCACGCGGGTGAAGGGGGCGAGGCTGGAGCGCTCGCACTCCGCGCGGATCACGGTGGTCAGCCCCCGCACGTTCTCGAACGTCCGCGGGAGCTCGGTCTCGAAGTCCGCCCGGACCTTGAACAGCTCGCGGAAGTCCGGGTCGTAGCGATAGAGGAGGCCGTACAGCGCCCCATCGCCGATGATCACGACCTTCACGTTCAGGGGCATGGGCTCCGGCCGCAGGCCCGAGGTCGGCACCAGCCCGTATGCCTCCGCGATGTTCTCGATGGCGAGGCGCTGCGAGGAGAGGGCGCGCTTCAGACCATCCAGTGACTGCGGGTTCACCAGCAGATCCCGCAGGCGGATCACGAGGTACCCGCCGTTGGCCCGCCCGAGCGACCCCGGCTTCACCATCGTGTGATCGGTGACGGCGGTGCCGAACTGGCCCTGGTATTCGATCCGGCCGAGCAGGTTGTAGTAGGTCGGGTTCGCCTCGCGGACCACGGGGGCCCCGCGCTGCGGGTCGTTCGAGACCACCACGTTGACCGCGTAGCGGTTCAGGACGGGGGCCTGGGGAGGCATCATCAGCCCCATCAGCTGCTGCGGCTGGCCCGCCATGCGGAAGCGGTCGCGCTGCTCCTGCAGGTCCTCCGACACGGCTTCGAGGAACTCGCGGATCTCGATGTCGGCGCCGTAGCGCTCGATCAGCGGGTCGAACAGGTGGCCGGTGGCGTAGCTCGCCACCTCCTCGTCCAGCTTCGTCGCCCGGTCGCCCGCGTCCCGCTCGATGCCGCGCACCTTCAGCAGGGCCTCCTGCACGACCTTCTCCAGCTCGCGGCGGCGCTCCATGATCTGGTTCCGCTGCTCCTCGGGGAGCGCTGCGAAGACCTCCTCGCTCGCCGGGCGGCCGTTGATCATCGGCGCAGAGACGATGCCCGCCTGTCCGAACTGGAGCGCGAAGCCCATCCGCTCCGCCTCCTTCTGGAGCGTTTCCAGCAGCGTCCCGCGCAGGCGGTCGAGCTCGTCCGCGAGATCCTGGCGGCGGCGCGCGTAGGAATCGGACTCGAAGACGGACTTGAGCTCGCGCCCGGCCGCCTCGACGGCGCGTTCGATCGCGGCGGCGAAGGTGTGGGCGGTCCCGGGCGGCAGCGAGATCGCCACGGGGCGGTCAGGATCGGAGAAGTTGTGGACGTACACCCAGTCGAGGGGGGCGGGCATCTGGGCCGCCCGCCGGCGCAGGAACGACTCCACGATGGTCGTCTTGCCGAAGCCATCCGGGCCGGAGGCGAAGAGGTTGTAGCCCGGGGCGGACATGCCGAGCGCGAATTCGATCGCCCGGACCGCGCGTTCCTGCCCGAAGATCGCGTCCAGGGCAGGTAAGTCAGCTGTGGTGGCGAATGCGAGCCAGTTGAGGTCGCACGGTGCGGTGACTTGATCCGCGGTGAGGCGCAGCGTTTCGCGCAGGTTCGGCATGGTTTCGCCCTTCGCCGGTTCGCCCCCCGGGGAGCGCGCGTCCCGATCGTAGCACCGGGGTCGTGGGCGTTCCCCCGGTGGTTCCCCGCGGTGCGAACACACCGTGGAGCGCGCACGTTGGCGCCGGTGTGCCCTTGAGCGCTAGCATCCGCGAACATCGCAGCGCCGGCGCGGCCCCGGTGCCGCAACGAGCCTATGAGAAGAGGACGAGATGCGCGCAGCCGTGATCACCGAGCCGGGCGGGCCGGAGGTTCTGCAGCTGCAGGAGATGCCGGATCCCACCTTCGGGCCGGATGAGGTGCTGGTCGCGGTGCGGGCGAGCGCGCTCAACCGCCTCGATCTGCTGCAGCGACGAGGGCGGTACCCGATTCCACCGGGTGTGCGTGCGGATATCCCCGGCGTGGAGATCTCCGGAGTGGTGGAGGAGGTCGGCGCGCGCGTGCAGGGCTGGAAGCGCGGCGACCGCGTGATGGCGCTGGTCAGCGGCGAGGGGCACGCGACGAGGCTGGCCGTCCACGAGCGGATGCTCATGCCGATTCCACCGAACCTCGATTTCGCCGAGGCCGCCTCGATCCCTGAGGTCTTCCTGACGGCGTATGACGCGCTGATGCTGCAGTGCGAGCTGGGCCTGGGCGAGTCCGTGCTGATCCACGCCATCGGCTCCGGGGTCGGCACCGCCGCCGTGCAGCTCGCCCACGCGCAGTCCAACCGCACCTTCGGCACGGCGGGCTCCGCCGAGAAGCTGGAGAAGGCGCGGGCGCTCGGGATGGACGTGGGCATCAACTACCACGAGCAGGACTTCGCCGAGGTGATCGCGCGGGAGACCGGCGGCAAGGGCGTGAACGTCATCCTCGACCTGGTCGGGGCGCCGTACTGGGACCAGAACTCGCGCTCGATCGCCACCAAGGGGCGGATGATCGTCGTCGGCTCGATGGGCGGGACGACGCTGGAGAAGGCGAGCATCAGCTTTGGCCCCGGCCGCCGGGCCAGCGTCCGCGGCACCACCCTGCGCGCCCGCCCCTTCGAGGAGAAGGCGTCGCTCGTGCAGCTGTTCATCGAGCGCATCGTGCCGCTGTTCGAGCGCGGCGTGGTGAAGCCGGTGGTCGACCGCGTCTTCCCGTTCGAGCAGATCGGCGCCGCCCACGAGCTAATGGAGGCGAACGCCAACTTCGGCAAGATCGTGCTGGACATCGGCGGGTAGCGTGCCCCGCGGCCTGGCGGAGGCGGGGCGGGCGCGCATCGAGGAGGTCGCCCGCGTCCACTTCGAGCGCGGATGGCACCCCGGGGCCCAGCTCGGCGTCTACCGCGACGGCGTGCTCGCGCTCGACCTGCGCTGGGGCGATGCCGCGGCCCCCGGGACGTGCCTGGAGTGGTTCTCGGCCACAAAGCCGGTGACCGCGGTGGCGATCCACATGCTGGTGGAGCGCGGCGCGCTCGACCTCGACCTGCGCATCGCCGAGGTGTGGCCGGAGTTCGGCGCCGGAGGCAAGGGCGCGTGCTCGGTGCGCCACGTGCTCACCCACCAGGGCGGCTTCCCGGTGTTCCCTCGCGACTTCCCCACGCCGAGGATGGGCGACTGGGACGCGGTGGTCGCGGCCACCGCCGCGCTCCCCGCCGCGTGGGCGCCCGGCACAGCCGTCGGCTACCACCCCGTGACGTACGGCTACGCCCTCGGCGAAGTGATCCGCCGCGTCGACGGCCGCATGCCGCGCGAGTTCTTCGCGCAGGAGATCTTCGGGCCACTGGGCATGGAGGCGTCGCTCGGCGTGCCCGGCGCCGACGATCTGGGTATGGTCGCGGTGCCCCGCGCGATGTCCGATGTGACGTTCGACGACCCCGAGGGGAGCGAGCGCCGCACCTCGCGTATCGCGGCGCTGTTCTCGGAGCCGGCGGTGCTGCGCGCGCAGATCCCCGCGGCCAACGGCATCGGCACCGCGGAGGCGCTGGCGCGCTTCTACGCGATGCTGGAGCAGGGCGGCTCGCTGTCCGTCGGTGGGCGCGGCGTGCGGCTGCTGCGCCCGGAGACGGTCGCCGAGGCGACGCGCGTGCACGTCTCCACGGAGCATGACCGCAGCACCGGGCTGCCATCCTCGTACGGGCTGGGGTTCCTGGTCGGGGACGCGGGGTTCGCGCCGTTCAGCAAGCCGGGCGTCTTCGGGCACAGCGGTCAGCAGTGCACCGTCTCGTACGCAGACCCCTCGCTGGGCGTCGCCGTGGCGTACGTCACCAACGGCCTGCACGACCCGCTGGTGGTCCAGCTGCGCACCGAGGAGATGGTGCAGGCGGTCGCGGAGGCGTGCGGGTAGGATACCCGTTGCGACGCGAGCAGCGCTTTGTTCACTGCGGACCAGTTCCGACGTTCTCGATCCGCGATCGCGCACGCCTCACAGTGGTTGGCGAAATCTCCGTTGCAGAGCCTAAGGCGCTGAGAGTGGAACAGAAGCGCGCGATTCTCTGGGACAACGACGGGGTCTTGGTCGATACGGAGAAGTGGTTCTTCGAGGCGAACCGTCTGGAGTTGGCAGCAGTCGGGGTGACGGCTACCTGGGCGCAGTTCGCGGAGATCAACATGAAACAGGGGGTGAGCCTGCTGTCACTCTCCGAGCTGGAGGGCGAGGACCTTCGGAATCTCTATGCGCGCCGCGACGCGCGCTACAGCGATCTGCTCCGGACAGAGGAACTCGCGATCCCCGGCATGCTTGACTTGCTTGAGCGCACGAAAGAACACCTCTTCACCACAGGGATCGTGACAGCGTCACACCGCGAGCATTTCGACCTCATCCACCGACGATCAGGCATGCTCGAGCACGTTGATTTCGCGGTCGTGCGCGAGGACTACCTCAAGGCAAAGCCTTTTCCCGACAGTTACCTCGCAGGTATCGCGCGGACTGGTCTTCCCGCAAGGGACTGCATCGCCGTCGAGGACTCACCACGTGGTATCGCTGCCGCCCGGACGGCAGGGTTGGAATGTGTGTTCTTCACGCCCGGCGGAGTTGGAGCCGATCGAGATGTCGGCGAAGTGTTCGCTCGGGCCGGGTCGGCGGAGGAACTCGAAGTCGTGTTGAGGCAATGGCTTCGCAAATGAAGCCCCCGCCCCGCTCTCCTCGCGGGCTACTGGCGGCGGCGGCGCTCGGCGCGCGCGCGGTCGGCGCGCTGGCGGCGGCGCTGGTTGTGGTCGGCGCGCTCGCTGCTCGGCGGGACCACCGCGGGGCCGCGGCTGGCCGCTGCCTTCGCGGCCTCCCTCGTCGCGATGCGGTTCGCGAGCCACGAGGTGAGGCGGTTGGACGCCAGCATGGTGAAGAAGATCATCGCGAAGAAGAGAGGCGCCCGGATCGCCGCGTCCGTCCACGTGCCGCCATCGGTGTAGACGAGCACCACCGACCAGATCGCGGTGGCGACCAGCGAGAAGAGCAACGTGGTGCGGAGCGATTGCCTGCGTCCCATGGAAGGGCCAGTGTAGCGCACCGGACGCGCTTACCGGGGGTTACCGGCCCCCGCCAGCCACGAGGTGAGCGCATCCACGAAGCGCGCGCGGCGCTCCCACGCGCCGGGGGCATCACCCACGTGGTCGCGCAGGATGAGCGCCACGGTTTCGGCGGTCGTCGGCGTCTCGTCCTCGTCGTCGTCTTCGTCCTCGCCGG